>Ga0116193_1002552_pt1 | contig 13778 bp, 11 predicted proteins | sample AD_UKC115_MetaG_FD_89892 | JGI IMG/M metagenome (GOLD analysis project Ga0116193, IMG submission 89892) | Active sludge microbial communities of municipal wastewater-treating anaerobic digesters from Hong Kong - AD_UKC115_MetaG | ecosystem: Engineered > Bioreactor > Anaerobic > Digestate... | reverse complement strand
TTATTACAAGGTACTTTTAATTATGATAGAATTTTCAATTGGTTAGCTATTAATATGGCTGTTATAAATTTTGCTATAAACAATACTGAATTAATTCTTAAAGCAAAAGATAAAATCTTTTTAGAAGATTGTTTATCTTATACATATAAGTCTAATCCTAAAGTATTAGAAACATTAAAAAATTATATAATAGATACTAAATTAACTAACCATAAAAGTAAAATAGTAAACGATATGAGGGATAAAGATATTTATTTTGGAGAATTAGATGTTGTTAATTTTGCATTATAATTTACTTTGCTTTAAATTTTTATAAATTGTTATAAATTGTTAAATTTAGAAGGGAGACTTAATGGAGTCTCTCTTCTTTTAAAGAAAGAAAATGAAAACATTAATTATATCAGATAGTCATAATTATCATAATGATATTGAAATACCAAGTGGTATTGACTGCATTATTCATGCTGGGGATTCTACCAATTATCATGATATATATAGGAATGAACAAGAATTTAATTCGTTTATTAACTGGTATAGTAAATTAGAAATTAAACATAAGATACTTATAGCAGGAAATCATGATGCCTCTTTAACTCAAAAATATAATGTAGAAAAAGTAAAAGAGTTAGGAATTAAATATTTAGAGCATGGGTATTGTGAGGTAGACAATAAATTATTTTTTGGAAGCCCATATACACCTACTTTTGGTGATTGGTATTTTATGAAATCAAAAGATACAATTTATAAATATTGGGAACAAATGGAAGATGGTATAGATGTGTTAATAACACATGGTCCTCCTTTTGGAATCTTAGATTTAGTAGATAATTTTGAATTTAAACAGGCTGGGTGTCCTTCTTTACTAAATCATGTACGTAGAATAAAGCCAAAATTTCACATTTTTGGACATATTCATGACAATAATGATTGTCTAAATCATGGAATAATGATAAGAGAAGATATAACTTTTATTAATGCTTCTTTAGTAGAAGACGGTAAAAGATTTTTAAAACATAAACCAATCATAATAGAAATATGAACAATAAAGTAGAACTTATAGATTACTTAGGAGGAGATAAACATCACTCTTTAGCTGCATGGTCTAGTACCTTTTTAGAGTTTGGACTAGATATGCCTGACAATATAAATATGAGGGTAGATCATATTGTTAATCACATTTTAAATAATGGTCAGAAAAAAAGAAGTATACAAGATTTACTTGCTTTTCTTGCTAGTAATGGTCATTCTTCTCCTTTTAGATTTAGTACCTTTATTTTTGGAATGACTACTGATATTGCCACTCATATACAGAAACTAAAACACTCAGTTTTGCTAGAATCAGAAAATAGCGAAAGTCACCGATATAAAGAGCTAAAAGAAGATAAGTTTTATATACCAGAAGACTGGAATGATATTAAAGTTAATACACTAAATGATATTGATAATAACTATTTTAAGTATTATGAAACCTGGAAGCAAATTTTAGAAGGGTATACTGAAATAGGTAATAGATTATATCATGATTGTTTAAAAGATTTAACTCCTGTATTAGGTAAAGCTAGGGCTAAAGAAACAGCTCGTTATTTTAAAACTTATAATAGCCAATTAAATACTACTAATAAATTATCTTTCGATGGGGTTCTACAATTTTACCATAAAAGAAATAACATTCATGCACAAAAAGAAATTGCATTTGTTGCTTCTGAAATGGTTAGATTAATCAAAGAAATACCTGGAAATCCTTTTAAATACTCTATTCAAGCTTTTGGGTTATGATTGAATTAGACACAGATCTAGTAGTACTAGATCCAAATGAAATTCTTAAAAATATAACAGACACAAAAATATTTACTGATTTTTGTTGGAATGATGATTGGGGTTTAGATATTTTTACAGGAAAAGGATTAGATAATCTAGGAATAGAAAATTACTTTTGGATAGATGCTACTGACAATAAAGATTGGTCAGTCTCGTTTTATCAATCTAAAAATCAATATTTGTACAGTAACTTACGTAACATTGAGGATTTTCCTAAAATAACAATTACAAGTAAATCTGGTTTCTTTGTAATACTACCTATTGAAGACATATATGATTTAATTCCTGAATTTTCTATTATGAATAAAAAGTGTATTATTATTCAAAAAGCAAAAGACAAAAAAGATCAAAACATATCTCAAGTAAAATATTCAAACAAAGGAAAATTTTTGTTAGGGCTAGATTGGGCTTTACAATATTAATTTAAATAACTTAAAGAACTTAAACAACTTAAATAATTTAAAATAATAAAATGACTAAACAATATTCTCTTTTTCCTATAAAACATCATGATTTATGGGAAAGATATAAATTAGCTCAACAACAAAATTGGGTAGCAGAAGAAGTTGATTTATCTAATGACAAATTTCATCTTTTATCTGAAGTAGAGCAAAATATGTTAAAAAAAATATTAGCATTTTTTGTTGTATCAGATGGTATCGTAAATGACAATTTAGCTGCTAGTTATTTATCAACTGTTTCACAACAAGAAGCATTGTGTTATTATGGATTTCAATATTACATAGAGTGTGTACATCAAGAAATGTATGGTAAATTTATTGAAAATTACATAACAGAAGAGTCTGAGAAAGATAAACTATTTGAACCAATAGAAAATATGCCTACTGTAAAATTAAAGGCTTCCTGGGCTTTAAAATGGCTAAATTCTGACTCTTTTGAAGAAAGATTAGTAGCTTTTTCTATAGTAGAAGGTTTAATGTTTTCAGGATTATTTTGTTGTATTTTTTATTTTAAAAGTGGTGGTAAATTACCTGGTTTATGTCAAGGAAATGAGTTAATTCTTTTAGATGAAAATTCTCATTATGAATTTGCTGTACATTATTATAAAAATTATTCTTATCAAATACCTAGAGAAAGAATTAAAGAAATGGTGTTAGAAGCATTAGAGGTAGAAAAAACATTTGCTTCTGATTTCTTAGTAGAAGGTTTACCAGGTATGACTGTAAACTTAATGCACTCTTACTTAGAGTATGTAGCTGATACAATTTTAACTGATTATGGGATTAATCCTGTATTTAATAATACACAACCTTTTGGTTATATGTCTCAAATCTTATTAGATACTAGATCAAACTTTTTTGAAAAAAGAAGCGGATCATATACAAAACTAAGTAACACTAAACTGGTTTTAGATGAAGACTTTTAAATGTCCTCTCTGTCAAGAGCATAGTGTGGTATCTTTACACAATAAAGACCATACTATGTTTCTTGATTACTGTTATATTTGTGATAATACAATAACAAATCACAAAGCAAGAACTACTATATCTAAAAGATTTTTAGAAAATAATATTTTAACAAAACAAAAAAAAGCTATAAGTAGTTTAAATAAAACTTGGTTTAGACTTAAAGATCAAATTGGATTAGTTACTGTTAAAAAAAATAATCCTGTACTTTTTAAAAAATTCAATAGTGGTTTTGTTGAAATTAGTATTACAAAAGAATCTAAAGATTTTAATAGTGATTTAGTCATTAGAATCACTAATTATCACAAACAAATAATATATCAGATACCTAATGTAAATTCTAATTTTTTTAAAATAGCAAGTAATATTATTTTATTAATTAATAATAATTCTAAATTTGATAACCATCAATTAGAAGATTATCTTAATAATCTAAACATTTCTTTTGATAAAAGTGATAATTTTATAAAAGATTTAGAATAAATAAAAAAAATAAATAGAAATCAGAAAACTAAACACATAAATAATTAACTAAAAGTATGCTAATAAAAAAAATAAATGGAGTCCATCAAAATTTTGATCCAAATAAAATATTAAAAAGAATTAGAGACCAATCAGTTAATCTAAAAGTAGATGCAGAATTGGTTTTTAAAAAAACTATCAATGGTGTAGTAGATGGTATGTCTACTACTGATATTGATATACTAATTGCTAATTCAGCTGCTGAACTTATAACAGAACACCCAGATTACTCTAATCTTGCTTCTAGTATTATTATAACAAGACAAGGTAAATTAATTGGTAAAAAACCAAGAGAAACAGATTTCTTATATGACTTTTTTAATATAAAATCTTTTTTATACAAGTATTCAAATAGAAATAAAGAAGGAGTTGCAATTGAATTACCTCACATGATGTATGATAGAGTAGCTAATTTTTTTGCTAAAAACAAAGAAGAAGCTAAGTTATTTAGTGATTTCTTTTCACAAAGAAGAGGTACAGGAGCTACTCCATTTCTTATAAATGGTGGAACAGGCAATAATAACTTTATTAGTTGTTTTGTTAAAGATACTCAAGTTTTAACAAAAAATGGTTTTAAAAATATACAAGATTGTACTAGAAATGATGAGGTAATTACCCATACAAATAAATTTAAAAAAATACTAAATATTTTTAAAAATAAAAGACTAGATAGGGATTTATATAATATAAAAGTATATGGTACTCCTATAATTACTGCTACTGAAAATCATAAATTTTTATCATATAATAGTAAATTACAATCTTTAGGTAAGAATCCAGAATTTATAGAATTAAAAAATATTAGGGTAGGTGATTTTATTAAATCAGTTTCAGATGAAACTTTAAAAATTAATAGTGAGATTATAAAAATATCTAATTATATAGATATTATTAATAAAGATTGGAGAACATATAAAGCAACATTGACTACTAAAATTATAGATATTGAAAGTGTAGAGACAGAAAATGAATTCCAGTATAATGTCACATATGAAAATAAAAGAGGAACTCATTTGATGAAAAAATATCATTCATCTATAAAACAATTTGAGATTACACCTGAATTTGCAAAATTTATAGGTTTATATTATGGGGATGGTAACTTATTGAAAACAAAACAGCAGGGAATTGTAGGTATAAATATCACTTGTGCCACAAAAGCTCAAAATATTGTAGAATTTGTACAATATATAAGTAAAAAATACTTTAATATTGAGCCTAAAATTTATAATAGTTATTCTAAAGATGGAAGGAGTTGGGTTAAATGTTCAATTCATTCTAGGATATTAGGAATTTTATTTAAAGAATTATTTGGAGAATATTTTGATAAAAAGAAAATTTATAGAGGAATATATGACTGGGATAAAAAATTACTAGATGGTTTATTAGCAGGTTTAATATCTTCTGATGGAAATGTAACCAAAAAAGGAGATGTTAGATTTCAAATAGCTAATCCTACCCTTGTTAAAGAATTATTTGGTATATTTAAAAAGGGAGGATATGATACAAGATTATCCATAGCAACCCAATATAATGATAAATTAAATGGTGATAAAAGAGCCACACAATATAGATTAGATTTTGGTGCACAAAATGAATTACTTCAATATATAACAAAATCCTATAATGATGATAGATTAGAAAAGATTTATAATGCAAAACAACGATTTATTATTAAAATAGGTAATGATACTTTTTATAGAGTACAATCTATATCTCAATCTAATAATATAGATGAATTTGTTTATGATATTGAGGTAGAGGATGACCATAGTTATTGTGTGGAAGGATTAATTGTCCATAATTGTAATTTAACTACCTTAGAAGACGACAGCTTAGAAGGAATAGAAGCTACTTTAACTGATTTAGCTAAATCATCCTCTAAAGGAGCTGGAATTGGTTTACATATTCATAACTTACGTTCTGAAAAAACATTAGTTAGTACTTTTAAAGGACTAGCTGGTGGAGTAGTAAGATTTTGTGATATGGTACAAAGCAAAATGAGATTTTACAAACAAGGAAACAGATCTGGGTCTGCTGCTGTTTATTTAGGTATTTGGCATAAAGATATTATAGAATTTCTTAGTTTATCACTACAAATAGGGGATGAAAAAAGACGAACTAGGGATTTATTTACAGCAGTATGTATTCCTGATTTGTTTTATGAATTACTTACAGAAAGTATCTCTACAGGAGAAGACAAGATTTGGTACACTTTCTGTCCTCATGATATTTTAATGAGTGGTAAAAAACCATTACATGAAACATGGGGAGATGAATTTAAAAAACTTTATTATGAATATGTAGAATTAGGTCTAGGGACTCCTATATCACTAAAGAGTATTTGGGATCTTTTATTAAGATCTCAACCAGAAAGTGGCAAACCTTATGTTTTTAATTGGGATAATGCTAACAAATCTAATAATCAGAAACATTTAGGTATCATTACAGGGTCTAATTTATGTGTATCTAAGGATACTCAAATATTAACTCGTGATGGTTATATTTGTATTGGTGAATTGGAAAATGAAAATGTTGACATGTGGAATGGTTCTCAGTGGAGTAATGTTTTAGTTAGAAAAACAGGTGAGAATCAAAAGCTACTAAGAGTAATTACTAATAGTGGTTATGAATTAGATTGTACAGACTATCATAAATTTTATATTCAAAAAGGATATAGTAAAGGAACAGGCGAAAAAAAATTAGAAATTTTAGAGGTTAGAGCTAAAGATTTAAAAATTGGAGATAAACTTATTAAATTTGATCTCCCTTTAATTGAAGGTTCTTTAACATTAAATAATGCGTATGAAAATGGATTCTATACTGGAGATGGTTGTTTGACATTACAAGGTCAAAGGATTTATTTATATGGTGAAAAAAAGAAACTTGTTGGTAATTTTAAATCTGTTTCTAATTGGTATAATCAATCAGATCAAGATAGAATTTATGGTCATAGCTCAGTACTAAAAGATAAGTTTTTTGTTCCTGATTGCGAGTATTCAATAGAATCTAGATTAAATTGGTTGGCAGGTTATTTAGATGCAGATGGGACAGTAACAAATAACAATGGTTCTCAATCTATTCAAGTAGTATGTATTGAAAAAAACTTTTTAAAAGAAGTTCAATTAATGCTTCAAACATTAGGTTGTGATTCTAAAATAACGTTAGCATTAGACGAAGGTGAACGTCTTTTACCTAAAAATGATGGTAGTGGTGAATTACAACTGTATTCTTGTAAAGAAACAAATAGATTATTAATTAATGGTAATTCTTTGTATAAACTTTCTCAGTTAGGATTAAAATGTGATAGGTTAAAATGGGTTATTACAAAACCAAATAGAGAATGTTCTCAATTTATTAAAATCCAATCTGTTAATGAGTTAGAAGGTTTACATGATACTTATTGTGTAAATGAACCTATTAATCATAAAGCAATGTTTAATGGTATTCTTACTGGTAATTGTATTGAAATTACTGAAGTAACTAAACCACAATATACAGCACAATGTGCATTAGCATCTATTAATTTAGCAAGAAATCTCTCTTTACCAGAAATAGCAGAAGCTGCTAAAATTTTATGTAGATTTTTAAATAGAGGTCTTGATAAACATGAGTGGAGTACGCCTTCTGCAAAAAAAGCAGGAATGCAACAAAGAGCTTTAGCTATAGGAATAGCAGGATTAGCAGACCATCTAGCCATTAAAGGAATAGCTTATGAAGATTCAATAGAATATCAAGGTCTTATTATTGAAACAATTTATAAAGCTGCTATAGAAGAATCACATAGAATAGCTATAGAAGAAGGAATTGTATTTGATACTTGGGAAAACTCTATTTATAATTTAGGAGGTACTCAAGGAGATATATCCTTTAGTAATTATCCAGTAGCTAATTCATTATTTGTTGGGCTAATGCCTACTGCTAGTACTAGTGCTTTACTTGGTGTAAATGAATCTTTTGAAGCATTTTCTTCTAATTTATTTGTTAGACAAATAGATACTGGAGAGTTTACTATCATAAATAAACATCTAGTATTTGATTTAGAAAAAAGAGGATTGTGGAATTCTACTATTAGAGAACAAATTATCCAAGATAGTGGGTCAGTACAAGATATAGATATACCAGATGATTTAAAAAAGATATATAAAACTATTTGGGAAATTAAACCACGTATATTATTAGACTGTGCAATAGCTAGACAAAAGTATGTAGACCAATCACAATCATTAAATATGTATTATAGTGAACCAAAAGCTAGTACTATGACTACTAGTTTACTATATGCTTGGAAAAATGGATTAAAAACAGGTGTCTATTATACTCGTACTAGACCAAGTTTGGTAAAGCCTAAAAGATTAGGAAAAAGTCAAGAAAACCAGGAAAGACAAAAAGATAATCAAGTTAATCAAATTAGTCAAACTAATCAAAAACCTCAGACATCTACTATGATTAGTCCTTCTTGGGAGATTTTTTGTGAAGGATGTACTACATAAAAAAAAGTAAAGTAACTATTACATTACTTTACTTTAGTTAAAGAGTATTTTTAATTTTTTATATATTTAGGTTTATCCTTAACAGGTAAGTTTTCGTACTAAGGTACGATTTCTTACTTGTTTAAGGAGTTTTTTAAGAGAAGGCTTTCTCAGTATTAAAAGTCTTATCAGAAGATAAATTAGTATATTTTGGTGTTTGTGTTCTAGGAAATTTACTCAGTATTTTGTTATAAAGAGATACATAAGGTAAATTTTTATTTTTTTTATAACACGACCAAAATTCATAAGTGAATCTACCATTGTATCCTAAATCATCAGCTACCTGATTTACTTGACAAGCACCAAAGTATTTTAGTGGTACTTTTAAAGTAGTATCTTGAGGAAATAAGTTATCTTTTGATGTATAATCATAAGGAGATAATTGTGATTGTATATCCTTAGGGAGTGCTTTTGTATTCATTTTTTTTACCTCACGGTACATACTTCCAGAATGACAACGATCACATCCATATACTATTTTTCCTTTAGTAAACATTCCTAATAATTTAGAAATTTGATTATCACTTATAATTCCATCATAAGCGGCTATTCCTTGATCAGCTTGGAATTTATCTTCAAAAAATGAAGTCTGTAATCCATCACAACCATGTCCAGAGTCCCACCAAACTACTAACTCTCCTGGTTCAACTATTTTACTTAGTTCACTAAAAACTTGTATATATCCATTTATAGTAGTCTCTTCATCTTTTAGAATGTAAGTCTTTCTTAATTTTGGTTTAAGAATATCCGCAGCTAATAAAATATCAGGAATTGTACCTGATAAATCACCTGACCAACCATACCAATTTTGAGGATTTACATGAGACTGTGCTGTACCTAAGAATATCATAATATTAATTTAAAATTTTATCTAACCAAGTTCTTTTTAAAACTGTATCTTTTTTTGTCAAAAAAACAGTATCTTTTATTATTATTTTAACTGTATCTTTTTTTAAAAATGTTAAGTTTTCTTTTAGTTGTTTATTTTCTAATAAAGCTCCTTTTACTTCTTTTAAGTTATTATTAAATAACTGTTCTGTATGTTTTAAATCTAATTTTTCTATCTTTTTTTTAGATGTATTTAAATCTTTACTATATTGTAGTAGTTCTTCTTTTTCTAATTTATAATCAGGATTAACGACATTTACCTTTTTTGGTGTACCAAGTGATACAATAAGTAACATCCAACCTGTTAAAAATAAAAATAATCCTTTAGTTGCCATGATGTTATTAATTAAGTATTTTCTTTTGAGTTCTTAACCTTTCATTTTGAATAACTATAATAGAATCTTTAGTTTTGATCATATTAATAGCATGGTTTAATTCTGTTTTATAGTCATTTAATGCTTCTTTGAGAGAGTTTTTCATTTCAATACAAGCTTTATCTTGGTTTGCATGAGCTTGTTCCATATCTTGTCTCATCAAAAGCAAAGCTTGTTGATTTCTTTTCTCTAATATAGGAATTACAATTACTAGTCCTACAAATAATAACCAATTAATTTTATCTTTCTTGAAAGTGTCAAAATCAATTAATCCTCTTAAAAATGTCATAGTTTATTATTTCTTGCTTATAAACATATTAATTTAATTGACTAATTTATATATATATTATTTAAGTTCAGCTTCTAGTTTTCTAACTATTTCTAAATCAATTGTTAATAATTCTACTTGTTTCTTAAAATCCTCTATTGTTTTATTGAGGGCATCTATATCTGATGATATTTGCTCAGAAGTTATGGGTTGTATGCCTTCTGTCACTCTTACCACTTGGTTATCTCTTATTTCATACATGATATTGAGTTTTTATAAATTAATCAATTCTAAGCCAAGCATACCCAGCAGAGGTATTAGTAGCTATAAATCTTACATTCCAGTTTTCATTTGCTCCTAATGCTGCAATGGTTGTAGTTGCTCCTACTGTTCCAGCTAATCCTTGTATCCTCGCTGTACCTGAGTTTGTTAGAGTAATAGTACCTGTGGATGCAGGGTCTCTTGTGAAATTCATAATTTTTCCTACATATAGAGAAGGATCAGGTAATGTAAGTGTAATATTAGTTGCACCATTTTGACAAATTACCGTTTTATATGTAGTAGGTAATGTTGCTGTGGTTGTAGCAATTAATGGAAATTCTCCATCATAATTAAAGCTTTGCCACACTGAACCAGTCCATCTATATAAAAGTCCTCTGTTTGGTAGAATTACATCAGTTAAATTCATTTGTACAGATACAGTCCCAGAATTCTGTACAAATAATAATTTACTTGCATCTAATGCTGTTAATGCAGGTAATGATAAACTTATATTGGGAGTAGTTTGGTTGATAAATATCAAAGCTGTTGATGCTATTACACTTTGTGTAGCTACATTCCCACTTACTGTTTGATTAGAAATTAACGTAGCACCTATAGAAAAAGAGTTATTTAACCCTAAATTACCTTTTACTAAATGTAAATCTGATGCAACACTCCCCATTATTATATTATTGTCAAAATACTTAGTTCCTGCAAAGTGTTGAGAAGTAGTATTAACTTTACCAGAAACTGTTGGGGAAGCATCAGGTATAGTAACACTTGTTGCACTTTTAGATATGACTCTCCAAGTAGTACCAGTACTTTTTAAATAATAGGAATATCCAGCTTGAAGTACTGTTGTGGTAGTCCCATCTAATTCTGTAACTGCTGATGCAAATGCTTTATTAGTAGTAGTAGGATTTATAAGTGTATATGTTCTACCAGTTGTAAGAGAAGCAGTTGGCATATTTACGGTTTGTGAAACTGTATTAGTTAATACAATTACATCATCACCTTCGTTTGGAAAATAACCAGTACTTGTAGTTTCTAAATAAGGAGTTGACATAGCCCCAAATGTCTGTATTTTTGAATTAGGATTACTTACTCCAAACCCTATTCTACCAGCAGGTGTCATTTGAGCCAGTAACATACCATTTAAACTAATATTTAAGTTATTAACTGAACCTGTGAGTGACCCTAAAGAAAGGTTATTACTGTGATCAATACCTAATATATTAGTAGAAACACCACTTAAATTATAAGATTTAAAAAATTGATTTGTTCCATTTAATGAAATATCACCATTGACATGTAAAGAGTTTTGTGGATTAGTTATACCAATACCAACCCTACCTACATTATCAATAGTTTGTCTAATAACATTGTTTGTCCTTATACTTAATCCAATGTTATCAGTAGTCCCTAAAAAATGAGTTGATTGGTTAGTACCTGCATTACCAGTTATTCCCCAATTAGAATTTCCCCCACTTAAAGAAGTGAGGTCATAATTATAAAAACCACTAGATAAAGAGTAAGGAACAGGATTTAAAAATGTTAGTTTATGTTTACCAATTACAATTTGTTTAGTAGTCTTAGTTTGAGAAAAAGCCCCAAACCATGCTATAGAAAATATTAAAAAAAGTATTTTTTTCATATAATAAATATAACTTATTTTCAAAAAACTACACCTAGCCGAAGCCAGGTGCATAGCAACTGTACCTAGCCGAAGCCAGATACAAAGCAACCAAACTAAGCCGAAGCCTAGCTCATATTCTTTAAGCAAATCTTGAACGGAAACCTGTTATCCATTTTTGGATATTACCAGTCCCATCATCTACATTTGCTAGTTTAAAATCAACATAAAATACTTGTGAAGGGGATAATGATTGTACCCACCTCCCATAAGCATTTTTATACATAAACACAAACCTGAAATATTTTCTATCAACAACTTCTTTTGTTTTATTATTAAAATTGCTTTTTATTCTACCACCACAAAGTACCGTCAGATTACTTATCAAGTAATCCTCGTACTTCATTGGTAAAGACGAGCTTATACTGCCACAAAATGAAGCTGCACCATATCCATACCAAAGGGAAGGATTCAATTCAAATTCAAAAAATTGGTTAGGTTTCGTAGTATTAGATAGATATAACATTGTATCTCTATCTGGATAAGGATTACCTGATGAATCTGCACAAACACTTCCAAATAAATAATCTCCACTATCCATTGCCCCATTCTTATGAATAGCCCAACGCCAAACCATTCTATGTTTCTTTTTCTCAATTATAGTAGAATGATCTGTTTTTCTGCTAATAGCTTTTCCATCTAAATGTTGAAGTTGCAACCTAACATTACCTGTAGCTACTAATGTCTCAAAATCTAAATAATTTTCTGGGTATCTCACTAATATCTTTATATTATTAGCTGCCCATGATGGAGGACTTCCACCATTGTTTGCATGTTGAGGTTCTTGCCAATTTTCTAAAGAGATAATTGGACTTGGAATAGCGATAAAAGGATTTAAGATAGAATTTGGTAAACTACCCCATCTCAAATTTCCAGTACCAAGTAAAGGCAATTGTACATCCAACTGCGAAATAGATAGTTGATTTGTAAAATCAACTTTATTTGTATATCCACCTGGAGTACTTACAGGACCTGCGTACATGTGTAAGAAGTCTCCACTTGTTACTGCTGCTGCTAGAGTAGGGCTATACCAAATAGCAATTTCATTATTGTTAAGAATGGTATAGATAGCTTCATTTGCTGTATATCCCATTGATGGTAATACCACATTGATAGCTGCTTGTATTTGCGTAACATTCGTAGCAATTATTCCACTATCTGTTGCATTATTAAATGGTACAGCTAATGTTACCATATTTACACTATCCATAGCAGTTCCACCATCTATAGCATAAAAAGTATGAATGTATGTATCTGTTGCATTTGTTGTGCCAAAAGCAGCATTAATAGTTTGACCAAAATCAAAAGGTATATAATTGCTAGGAATAACAACTCCTGCTGGTTTCTTTATTAATAGTTTGTCTTGTGTAGGGTTAAATACCCCATCTACGATATTGATCCCTTCACATTTACTATTGTTCCCAATAGTAATAAGGTAGGGTATTTGTCCATCCAAACCATCGCTTTCAGGATCAAGACTTCCACCTGTGTACCATACTCCAGATACTCCATCTCTTACCCCAATTTGTACATTATTATAAAATGCAGGGGTATAAATCATAGGTTTCCCTGAATCCGTTGTGGAAGCAAAAAATGTAGTAGTGTTAGGGAAAGTAGCTAAAATAGCATTAATGTTAGTAGCTAATTCTCCTAAATTATTTAATGTAATAGAAATGCTACTTGAATTACCATTATCTGATACAAAAATATCAAAGGGTTTTGGAAAGGTGATCCCTTCTAAAACAAAACCAAATACTTGGGTAGGTTTGGTTCTACCCATTAGTGCATGGTTGTTATATTCTACTATTGTTTTTGGGCATCCTCCATCAATAGATTGGAATCTTCCAGGAAAATTATCTAAAGCAATAATATATAAACCATCATCATCCGCTGTTAATGTTGGATCATAGTCATAGTCTAAGTTAGTTTCCTCACAAAAGAACTTATCATTATCTTGAGGCTGTACCTCAATAGCTCTCATATCTATTACTGTAA
>Ga0116193_1002551_pt1 | contig 13782 bp, 7 predicted proteins | sample AD_UKC115_MetaG_FD_89892 | JGI IMG/M metagenome (GOLD analysis project Ga0116193, IMG submission 89892) | Active sludge microbial communities of municipal wastewater-treating anaerobic digesters from Hong Kong - AD_UKC115_MetaG | ecosystem: Engineered > Bioreactor > Anaerobic > Digestate | place... | reverse complement strand
TTACTGGTTATTCAACTCAAAAGAAAGCAGACTTGACAGGTGCCGTAACTGTTGTAGATATTAATGACATGAAGAATGTCAATAATTCAAACGCAATGCAATCATTACAAGGTAAAGTAGCTGGTATGATTGTAACCGGTGATGGCTCGCCTAGTGGTGCAGGAACTACAGTTCGCTTGAGAGGTATTGGTACTTTTAATAATAACGATCCATTGTATATTGTGGATGGTGTACCAACCAAAGAAGGCATTAATCTTCTCAATCCGAATGATATCGAATCTATTCAGGTGCTGAAAGATGCATCGTCTGCTACAATTTATGGATCGAGAGCTGCAAACGGCGTAATCATCATTACAACCAAAAAAGCGAAAGATGGTGCATTACAAATCACTGCAAATGCACGAAATACATATTCCTTTTACAGTTCAAAACTGAGTGTGCTTGATACACAAGGATATGGCCGTGCCTTTTGGCAAGCTAAAGTTAATGATGGGTTAGATCCTAATCAAAATTCTATTAAATACCAGTTTGACTGGTCGAAAGACACAAACGGAAATACAGTTTTGAACAAAATTATTTTACCCGATTATTTGGATGCTGCTCAGACACTTAAAACAGCAAATACAGATTGGTTTGATGCTGTATCGCAAGTTGGTGCATCACAGAATTATAATATTACATTGGCCAACGGCTCCGAAAAAGGGCACTCATTGGTTTCAGTTGACTATATTAAAAATGATGGGATTATCAAAACAACTAATTTTGAACGTTTTACAACCCGGGTTAATAATGACTACAAGCTAATTAATAATAAGCTTTTCATTGGAGAGAACCTTTCATTAAGCAGATCATCACAAATAGACAATAATGTACTTGACCCTGCACTACAAGCTTTGCCTATTATTCCAATCCATACAGTTGATGGGATTGGATGGGGAGGACCAGTTGGTGGTATGAATGACCGCCAGAATCCTGTAAGGCTTTTGGAAGATAACAAACAAAACAATACAATTAATATGAGAGTCTTTGGTAATATCTTTGCAGACTTAGAAATTATTAAAAACTTACATTTGAAAACCAATTTTGGTCTTGATTATATCAGTACTAATTCCCGCAACATGCAACTTACGTATCAATCAGGATACTTAAGTAATACCACTAATTCAGTAACAAACTATCAAGGATCATCATCAAATTGGGTATGGAGTAACACCCTTAGCTATCAGATCAATAAAAACAAGCATGCATTTGATGCATTGATTGGAACAGAAATGGTATACCACGGTGATGAGAGTTTTTATGCAACCCGTCAGAATTTTGAATTACAAGATCCAAATTATATGTATTTGAGTGCTGGTACAGGTGCAGCAGGAAATGGCGGTTTGGCCTCAGAAAACACACTTTTATCAAATTTTGGTAAAGTAAACTATGTATATGATGAAAAATACCTTGCATCTGCCACAGTGCGTTATGATGGTTGTTCCCGTTTTGGTAAAAATAATCAATTTGCAACTTTCCCTGCTTTCTCTGTAGGTTGGAGAATGAATCAGGAAAGCTTTATTAAAGACAATGTATCAACAATCTCTGATTTAAAGTTAAGATTAGGTTGGGGGCAAACAGGTAACCAGGAAATATCCAATAATGGCATATATACCCTTTATTCGACAAATTATACCGGTGGTGATCCTACATGGAGAAGCCTGGATGGTACTGCTTATTCATTATCTGGTGCTAAGTCAGGAACTCTTCCTTCAGGATACCAAAAAACTCAATCAGGCAACCCTGATCTTAAATGGGAAACTACTACACAAACCAATGTTGGTTTAGATTTTGGATTCTTTGATCAATCGTTATATGGTTCTGTTGACTACTTTATAAAAGACACAAAAGATATTCTCGTTTTACCTCCATATATTGCTGTTGTAGGAGAAGGTGGTAGTCAATGGGTAAACGGTGCCAGCATGAAAAATACGGGTGTTGAAATGATGCTGGGTTATCGTGGTAAAATTGGTAACGATCTAAAGTTTGATGTTACAGGCAATGTTGCTACTTATAGAAATAAAGTGACTTCGGTTCCAGCTTCAGTGATTAACAATTACGGTGGAGATGGCAATAAAGATAACATCCTGGGACATTCAATTACAGAAAGATATGGTTATGTGGCTGATGGCTTATTTACAACACAGGATCAGGTAGATAACTCTGCAGTTCAAAATGGAAAAGGACTTGGAAGAATACGCTATAAAGATTTGAATGGTGATGGTACTATTGATACCAAAGATCAAACATGGATAATGAATCAAGTACCAGATTTTACCTATGGGTTAAATATAAACTTAAAATATAAAGGATTTGATTTGACAGTATTTTTTCAGGGCGTAAGCAATGTAGATGTTGAAAATGTGGTTAAATACAGTACTGATTTCTGGTCAGTTCGTGAAAACAACTCAAATAAAGGAACCCGTTTATTGAACGCATGGTCACCATCAAATCCTACATCAACAATTCCTGCATTGACAAGTTCAGATGCTAATGCTGAAGGTAGATTCTCAACTTATTATGTAGAAAATGGTGCGTATTGCAAACTCAGAAATTTACAGTTAGGATACACCATACCTAAGAGCATTACAAAAAAATTCTATGTAAGCAACTTACATTTGTATGTCAGCGGTCAAAATCTTCTAACAATCAAGAGTAAATCATTCTCCGGAATTGATCCTGAAAGCCCAAGTTATGGTTATCCAATACCTACTATGCTGACAGCTGGTTTGAATGTTTCATTCTAATATTATTAATCGATATTAAACATAATAAAATGAAAAAAATAATTTATATACTTGCTTTGACTACGTTGTTTTCGTGTAGCGATTTTTTAGACGTAGCTCCAAAAGGAGTACTGAGTGAAGCTCAGGTTTCAGATGCTTCCGTTGTTGATAATACAGTAAATGCTGCCTATGCAAGTTTGGGCAATGATCATTATGATACACCTTTTAGTCTTTGGCCTTATGGAGATGTTCGCTCGGGAGATGCCTACAAAGGAGGCCGTGATGAAGGTGATATTCAGGATTTCTATTTTTTGGAAACGTTCAAAAACGTTCGGACCGATATGGGCGAACTTGACGGCTTATGGTTCAAGTTGTATGTTGGAATCTCACGGGCCAATTCATCATTGAGAGTATTGAATAGCTTGAATGAAGCAGACTTCCCATTAAAAAAGGTACGTCAGGCAGAAGTAAGATTCTTACGTGCGCATTTTTATTTTCAACTTAAAATTCTTTTCAAATACATACCTTTCATTGACGAGAACGTTGCTATTGCTGATTATGCAACTGTATCAAACAGAGCATTGACAAATAATGAGTTATGGGAAAAAATTGCAGAAGATTTTAAGTTTGGTGTTGACAACCTTCCTGAAATACAATCTGAAATTGGAAGAGCTAATAAAGCTGCTGCTACAGCATATTTAGCAAAAACTAAATTGTATCAGGCCTACGAGCAGGATGAAATGAATAATGTAACAAGTGTCAATACTAATAAACTTCAACAAGTTATTGATTTGATTAATACTATTCCTGCTACCTATGGTTTGCAAAGTGATTTTGCAGATATTTTCACACCAGGAGCATCTGAGAATGGAAAAGAATCACTCTTTGCAGTCCAGTTCTCAGATAAAGGTGATGGTACAATGTTTGGGCGTCTGAATTTTGGAGATGTATTGGCAACTCCAATGGGTATAGGTTGTTGCGACTTCCATAAACCGAGTAAAAATCTGGCAAATGCTTTTAAAACAGATGCAAATGGATTGCCTTTGTTCGATACATACGATGCCACACCAATTAATCCTGCAGCTGATAAAGTAGACCCGCGTTTGAATCATACAATTGCAATACCCGGTCATCCATGGAAATATGATCCAACAACGATTTATCAGGAAAGTTGGAATCGTACACCAGATGTATATGGCGTATATGCTTCTTTGAAAGAAAATGTTTGTAAAACCTGCTATACTCAGGTTGGTCCATTCTATGGTAATACCAAAAACAGAATTATACTTCGATATGCAGATGTATTGCTTTGGAAAGCTGAAGCATTAATTGAAATTGGTGGAGCAGCAAACCTTGAATCAGCACGTCAAATTATAAATTCAATTCGAACACGCGCAAAAAATAGTACTGCTCGTCTAAAAATGTCTGATGGATCATATGAATCAAACTTCAATATCGGTACTTACGATGACCCTGCAATATGGAATCAAAATTTTGCTCGTAAAGCATTGCGTTGGGAAAGAAGACTTGAATTAGCTATGGAAGGAACCCGTTTCTTTGACCTTGTCCGTTGGGGCATTGCTGATACATATATGAATGCCTATTTTGCCTCCGAAAAATCAAAAATTGCATATTTAAAAAACGGTTTATTTACAAAAAACCGAGACGAATACTGCCCTATACCTGATAATCAAATCAGATTTAGTAAGGGTGTTTATATTCAAAACGCGGGTTATTAATAAATTTTACAATAGAAAAACAGAATATGAAAAAGCATATTAAATTATATTTATTGTCACTTGTATTACCTTTTTTGGTTGCAAGTTGTATTGACCGAAACGACTTTAATGTTGCAGAACCAAAGGTACCTTCAGTGAATAATTTGGAGTATACACTGATCGGAGATAGCGCAAAATTAACCTGGAGCTTGCCAGCTGGATTTGACACGCTAATTGTAAGTGTAAAGACCAATGATGGAGATGTTTATTTGAAAAACAATGCTACTTCTTATACCTATGGTATTGTTCAAACAAACAAAGATTATGGTTTTACAGTTAAGCTTAGGGATACAAAAGGTAATATTTCGTTGGGACAAACAGTTCGTTTGAACCGAGCTGGTGCAGCACCGGTAACAAATATAGCAGCTGTTCAGAATAATACCGATGTAAATCTAACCTGGACTGCTCCCGCAGGTATAACAGGAATAACTCTTAAATATGGAACAACAACTGTAAATCTTGGCCCGACAATTACATCGTATAAAATTTCAAATGCACCTATCGGGAAATATACATTCAGCTTTGTTACCAATAATAGTGATAACAAACCTTCAAATACTGTGTATTTCGATTTTAAAGTAGGTTCAACAATTGTAGCTTATTTGGGTGTATATGCAGATAAAGCAACTTTGCTTTCGAGTGGTGATGATGATGAAATTGCAGCTGCAAACTGGCTTTTTACAAATTATCCTTCAGCAGTTTATATTTCATTCGACCAAATTAAAAACGGTACAGTTGACTTAAGCCAATACCGTGTTATTTGGTGGAACAGAGATGTTGTAAGTGGAGCTGCGTTACCTTCAATAAGTACAGATGCAACAGTATTGGCAAAATTGACAAAATTCTATAAAGATGGTGGAAACTTCTTGTTCAGCACATATGCAATTCAGTATTTGTGGTCAATGGGAAGAATGACAACAGCTTACAAAATGGGAATCGATACTGGTGCTGGTGGTAACAATCCTGATGTATGGGGTGTTGGAGTAAAAATAGGTACGCATGATCAACGTTCACATCCATTATTTAAAGACATAACCATTACAACTCCAAACGGAGGTTTCCCTGTAATAGGTGCCGGTTGGAAAGAAAATCACAATTGTGTATTAGTAGAAATGCCTGCTTATTACAAACTTGGTAATGGTGATGAAATGTCGTATGTCAAATTCACTACCGATAATAATTTAAAATGGTTAGGTGTATGGGATGGTATTGGCGATTATTATATGTGTGGAGTATTTGAATTGACACCTAAGGACGATTTCCAGGGAACTTCTTTGAATATTGGAATTGGTGGCATTGAATGGCACGTCAACGACGTGACAAATCCATACCAATCTAATATCGAGAAAATGTATAAAAACGCAATTGATTATTTAAAAACTAAATAGTTTTGTTAGAGTTAGTTGGGTTACATGGTTGATTTTTATTTCTTCCGGGGAAATTCCCCGGAAGAAATATTTGTAAATATATTAATGAAAATACCAATGAAAAAATTTCATTTTGTCTTTCCTATTCTTATTTTCTTTCTTACTATTTCATGTAAAAACAATGAACCTGTTGGTAGTTTAATTGATAATACCCTCATCACACTAAACGAATCGGATTATAGGCCTAATTTTCATTTTACACCCCCATTGCATTGGATGAATGATCCTAATGGATTGGTTTATTATAAAGGAGAATATCATTTATTTTATCAATACAACCCCGGAGGAAATACATGGGGACCTATGAATTGGGGTCATGCAATAAGTACTGATTTGTTTAATTGGCAGGATTTGTCTATTGCTTTAACACCAGATAATCTCGGAACAATTTTCTCTGGAAGTGCTGTTGTAGATTCGTTAAATACTTCAGGTTTCCAAAGTGGAGATGAATTACCCCTGGTAGCTATATACACGAGTGCCGGAACAAAACAGTCACAAAGTGTAGCTTACAGTAATGACAAGGGACGTAATTGGACAAAGTATTCGAATAATCCTGTTTTGCCAAATCACGGGGTCAATGATTTTAGAGATCCTAAAGTATCGTGGTATGCACCGCTTAATAGATGGATAATGGCTTTGGCTACCGGCAATAAAATTAGCTTTTATTCGTCAGCTGATTTGAAAAGCTGGACTTTCGAAAGTGATTTCGGTATTGGTTTTGGTGCTCACGGAGGTGTCTGGGAATGTCCTGATTTGTTTCAAATGAAGGTTGAAGGTACAAATTTGAAAAAATGGGTGCTTATCGTTAGTATTAATCCGGGTGGACCGAATGGCGGTTCAGCAACTCAATATTTTACAGGAAATTTTGATGGGAAGACATTTACAGCCGATTCAAATGTAACTTCGTGGGTCGATTATGGAACCGATAATTATGCAGGTGTGACTTATAGTAATCTTCCTACGGCAGATGGTCGCAGAATAATGATTGGTTGGATGAGTAACTGGAATTATGCGGGTTTAGTTCCAACAACTTCATGGAGAAGTACTATGACTGTTCCGAGAGTTGTTACATTAATTCAATATGGAACAAGTTTTAAATTGAGATTTAATCCGGTTGATGAATTGAAAAACTATAAGAATCAATTAACTATAGAGAATCAAATAGCAAACAAAGCTGTTGATATAGAGAATAATGAGATATTAAAATCAGGCAGTTATGAGTTAAATTTTGATGCAGATCTATCAATTTCTGATAGTTTGAAAATTATTACAGGGAATTTGATTGAAAAACTAATAATTCTTTTTGATAAAAATTCAGGTCTCGTAACAATCGACCGCAGTCATTCAGGACCTAATACTTTTAGTAATTTCTTTAAACAGAACGTTCTATGCAACTCGTTAAACCTGAGGACTGACAAAAAAATAGATGTTCGAATGTTGATTGATAAAACTTCAGTTGAGTTGTTTTGGAATCACGGAGAAAATAGTATGACTGCCTTATTTTTCCCGGCATACCAATATAATTACATGAAAGTGGAGGGCAACACAACCTATCCTTTTATCAGTAATTTCACCCTTAATGGACTAAATAAAAGTTTGAAGAGGTAACTTTATATTTAACAAATCAGTTATATGAAAAAAGTCATTTATTTTTTATTGGTACTTCTTGTTTTTATAGGTTGTAAAAATAAAAGTAAAGATACCATTAGCGAATCTTCACCAGGTTATCCCAAAATACATTATTCTTCAACGAAACATAATGTTGGTGCACCAGTTGCTTTAATTTATCAAAATGGAGTATATTCATTGTTTTATAAAGAATTTAAATTGGATAAAAACGCTATTTGTTCAACTTACATGACCACCAGCAAAGATATGTTTCATTGGCAAACAGCTCAGAAATTGGCATTTACAAAAACGAAACAAAATATTTTGAACCGGACAATTATAGCAGCACCTGATAAATCAACTCTTTATGCTTTAATGGTGATAGATCCTGATAAAAATGAAGAAAACAATAATTCTTATTTTAAACTTTCATCCAGCAACAATCAAGGCAAGACATGGGCTGAAAGCCCTGAAAAAATAGAATTTCCTATTCAACTAAAAAATGATTTTAATCCAACTGTTTGTTGGGACGATATGAATTCAAAATGGATTCTGACAATTATTGATAATCAGACTGTAAAGTTCTTTTCTTCAAAGGATTTGAAAAATTGGAAATTCGAAAGTTCGTTTGAAAAAGAACTTCAATATTCAGCAAATATTTGGTTAAAAGCATCAATCTTTCCAATAAATAACGGGATGAATTGGGTGTTGCTTGTTGATCAGGAATTCGTAAATCCACGTGATGGATCATCTATACAATATTTCATTGGAACTTTTGATGGACAGAAATTTTACTCTCCAATTTCAACAAAATCACATTGGCTAGACTATGGAAAAGATAACATCTACAATGTCGTTTGCTCTGGATTAACCCCAACTGCTAATCCGTTGGTAATTGGCTGGAAAAATAACATCGATTACTCTCTGATAGGCAGTATGAAACCTTTTTGGGGTAGTTTTACAACTCCAAGGACCTTATCAATTGATCAATATTCCGGAGAAAAAATATTAGTTTCTCAACCAATCATTGTAGGAATGGAAGGTAAGCCCATATTGTTGAGAGATCTTAATGTAGAAGAAAAACTTGACATTAGTTCAAAAATTACAATTCCTATTACTCCTTCAATCATAACATTGAAATTTGAAACAAGCGAAAAGACTCGCATGAATTTTCCTTCCCGGTATGGAATTCAGTTCGAAAACGATAAAGGTGAAAAACTTATTGTCGGATACGATGCCTTTAAAGAATGGTATTTTGTTGATAGAAACAATTTTTCTAATGTCAAAGACAATTCTCAATTTAAAGGAATGGATATTATGCCGTCTTATAATTCCAATTCTATTATGGTTATTAAGATGATTATAGATGATTCCTCTGTAGAATTGTTTGCTGAAAATGGCAGGCAGGTAATGACTGAAAATTTCTTAGTACAAAGCAATTTCAATAAAATCTCATTGTTTGCCGAAAATGGAGTTATTAAGGTAGTAGAGCTACAGATACAGAAATTAAATTAAACTGTAGATGAAAATAAATGTATATTGTATCAATTTTACACGACGATGCAACAAAAATGACAGACTTCGTTCGGTTTTGTATCTATTTTTGCATCGTAAATTATTAACTCAATAATTTTTTTAAGAAAAATGAAAAATACACTCTTTCTTATTATCATGGCGCTTATATCGATTAATATGAGTTGCACTTCTCAGAAAAAATCGTCAGGCGATAATCTATCTTCCGATTACCAAATAAAGTCTTCCTATCTGCTTATTCCGGTGGAGGAAAAAGCACCGGCGGTAAAAATTATAGCAGCAGCTTCTGATAATGAACTCAAAACAGCTTTTGATGTGCATTTAGCTGTAAACCAGATTGATTATTGGGTGCCGCTGGATGTAAAAAAGTGGAAAGACCAACAACTTACACTTTCTTTTCAGGGATTAACGAAACCTGTATTGGGGAGCAAAGAAATCAAACAATCTGACAAATTTGAATTTGAGTACAATGAAAAGTATCGTCCTCAGTTTCATTTTTCTCCTGAATACGGTTGGATGAATGATCCCAACGGAATGGTTTATCTCGACGGCGAATACCATCTTTTTTATCAGTACAATCCATACGGTTCAATGTGGGGAAATATGTCGTGGGGACATGCCGTGAGTACCGACCTTACTTCGTGGACTTACCTGCCGGTAGCACTTTCGCCCGATAGTCTGGGTGCAATATTCTCCGGAAGTGCCGTGATTGACAAGGACAATACAGCCGGATTTGGTAAAGATGCGATGATAGCAATTTTCACCAGTGCAGGCAAAGTTCAGGCGCAATCTATCGCTTACAGCACTGACAAAGGACGTACATTTACAAAATATGCTCAAAATCCGGTCTTGCCAAATCCGGGAATTACCGATTTTCGTGACCCGAAAGTATCGTGGAACGAACTATCCGGACAATGGGTAATGGCACTTGCCACGAAGCAAACGGTCACTTTCTTTGGTTCGCATAACTTGAAGAACTGGACTAAACTGAGCGAATTTGGCGAAGGTATTGGTTCGCACGCAGCTGTGTGGGAATGTCCGGATTTGTTTCCGATGACTTATCAGAATAAAACAAAATGGGTTCTGCTGGTGAGTTTAAATCCGGGCGGACCAAACGGCGGCTCAGCCACTCAGTATTTTATTGGAGACTTTGATGGAAAAACATTTACACCCGACGCATTGCCTTATCCGCTTTGGCTGGATTACGGGCGCGATAATTATGCCGGCGTAACTTTCAACAATATCCCGCAGTCTGATGGCAGACACATTTTTATGGGTTGGATGAGCAACTGGGATTACGCTAATCAGGTTCCAACAAAGCGTTTCAGAAGTGCCAACACCGTTCCACGCGAATTAATTATTGTGAATAACGGGAAACATTTGATACTGAGCAGCTACCCGGTAAAAGAAATAAATAAGCTGAAAGGGGAAATTTCAGAGATGTCCGGTCTTGATGTCAACAAAGAATATGTAATAACCGAATTGCTGAAAAAAAACGAGGGGTGTTTTGAAATTGAAATGACAATTCGTCCTGAAAATGCACGGATATTTGGTTTTAGTTTGAATAATGCTAAAAACGAAACATTGAAATTTAATTTCGATAATACAACCGGATTTTTCAGTATTGACCGCAAACAGAGCGGTTTGACTGATTTCAATGACCGCTTTGCAATGGGGATGAATGCCCCGCTGATAAAGAGAGACAGTTACAAAGTTCGTTTACTGGTAGATAAAGCTTCGGCAGAAATATTCATCAACGATGGTGAAATCACATCGACAACGCTGTTTTTCCCTTCGGAATGGATGAACCAACTCAAATTCTTCAGTCAGACCGGAACGTTCAGTGTAGAAAATATTAAAATTAACAACTTAAAATAATTAACTCATGTCAAATAATAAATATCTCTATTGGATAACCTTTGTAGCCATTAACGGCGGTTTACTTTTTGGGCTTAATATGGCCGGCATTTCAGGTGCAGTAGATATGATTAAAGGCGAATTTTCGCTCACCGACAGTGGATTGGGTACAGTGGCTGCACTGCTTACATTCGGTTGTCTGATTGGTGCATTATTTACCGGAACATTTACCGAAAAATTCGGACGGAAAAAAGTAATGATAATCACTGCGGTCCTTTACATCATATCAGCTTTTGGTTGTGCGTTGGCAGAATCGGCAACCATGCTTGTTGTATTTCGCGTATTGTCCGGTCTGGCGGTGGGAGCTACTTCGGTAGTTGCACCTATGTATATTTCCGAAATCGCACCTGCACACAGTCGCGGAAGATTAGTATCACTCAATCAGTTTGCCATTACTATTGGTATTGTGCTGGCTTATATTTTTGATTATCTGCTCATTGGGTTTGGCTATAATGCATGGCGGTATATGTTGGCGGTTCCGGGATTTTTTGGCGTTCTGTTTCTCCTGTTCCTGATTGTAAAATTTCCCGAAAGTCCGCGCTGGTTATTGGCTCACGCACGCAGGGACGAAGCTGTTAAAGTACTTAACAGCATAGGCGGAAATGCATTGGTGACCGAAGAATTGCCTGCCATGGAAAGTACGCTGATAGCCGAGCAAAAAAAGGATAAAATGTCGGTTGGTGAATTATTTAAAGGCAAAACGGGTAAGATTGTTTTAATAGGTACAATCATCGCTGCTCTTCAACAAATCACCGGAATTAATGCCGTGATTATGTTTGCTCCTGATATTTTTCAGGCAGCCGGTTCAGCCAAGGGCGACTCGGTGATGCAGGCAATGATTGTTGGGTTAGTTAACTTTTTAATGACAATAGTGGCGTTGTGGCTGGTTGATAAGCGAGGCCGCAAAACCTTGTTGCTCTGGGGAGCTGTGGGAATGATTATTTCATTAGCGTATCTCGCATTCGATTTTTCAAAACCGGTTCAAAACGGTGCCGGTGTTTTGATTGCCTTGTTGGTGTACATTTCGTTTTTTGCCGCTTCGTTTGCACCTGTTATGTGGGTTATTATATCCGAAATTTATCCTAATCGTATCAAAGGAGTTGCCATGTCGTTCTCCACAGCGGTAAGTTGGTTATGTACGTTTCTCACCGTCTATTTTGCTCCTGTCATCCACGGTGCGCTTGGATTACAGTATTTATTCGGGATTTTTTGTCTGTTCAGTATTGTTGCTTTCGTTTTTGTGAAATTCTGGATACCCGAAACCAAAGGAAAATCATTGGAGCAGATAGAACTGGAACTTGGATTGAAATAAAATTTCAAACGTAAAAAAAATTATAACATGGAAAATACAATTGTAGGAATAGGTGAAATATTATGGGATGTTTTCCCGAAAGGAAAAGTACTGGGCGGTGCTCCTGCCAATTTTGCCTATCATGTGTCGCAGTTTGGATACGAAGGATATGCCGTAAGTGCAATTGGCAACGATGATCTTGGACAGGAAATTAAAACCTGCCTTGATCAGCAAAACTTACATTATCTGATCGAAACTACACCTTACGCAACCGGCACTGTGCAGGTTACACTTTCGGGAAATGGAATTCCACAGTATGAAATTTGTGAAAATGTGGCATGGGATAATATTCCCTTTACCGACGAAATGGAAGCATTGGCACGTAAAACCATGACCGTATGTTTCGGGTCATTAGCCCAACGTAGCAGCGTTTCAAGAACAACAATTAATCGGTTTCTGGATTGTTTGCCCGATACTGCACTAAAAATATTCGACATTAATCTCCGACAGCATTTTTATACATTAGAACTGATCGAACATGCATTAAATCGCTGTAATATATTGAAAATAAATGACGAAGAAATACTTCTGGTTGGAGAACTGTTTGGATGGCAATCCAAAACCGAACTGGAAATTTGTAACCAACTATTACATAGCTCAAACCTGGAAATTGTGGTGTTGACCAAAGGGGCAGAAGGAAGTTATGTAGTAACTAATAACGAAACCTCCTTCAAACCTACACCTTTGGTAGAAGTTGCTGATACAGTTGGTGCCGGAGACTCATTTACAGCAGGTTTTGTGGCTGCAATTCTGAACGGACAAAGCATAAGTCAGGCACATGAACTGGCAGTGGATGTATCTGCTTTTGTTTGCACACAAAATGGTGCCATGCCAATCCTACCCGAAAATTTGTTGTCGAGGGTAAAGAAATGACGATTAATGAACCTTCATACCTCAACCGGTCGGATTTCACAATTCGATCGGTTTTTTATTGATGTTGAAAATATTATAATATCTAATGCCATCAAAAGACAAATATTGTATTACTTTTGATATAATATTTGGATACTGAACTTTCACTGAAATCCTCGAATGCCATGAAACGGATTTTCACATACCTGCTTTTCGCAGGACTTATTTTTTCTCAATCCTGCACAACCAGATCTGACCAGACGAAAGTAATCGGAGTTTCTCAATGCAGTGATGATGCATGGCGGAGAACCATGAACAACGAGATGAAACGTGAAGCTTCGTTCAATCCGGGTTTTGAAATCAGAATAAAAACAGCACACGACAGTAATCAGCAACAAATTCGTGATATTGAAAGCTTTATTGCTGATGGCGTTGATTTGATTATCGTTTCTCCTAATGAAGCCATTCCACTGACTCCGGTTATCGAAAAAGCAATGCAGGCAAACATACCCGTTGTATTGATTGACCGGAAAATCAGTTCGGGAAAATAT
>Ga0116193_1002550_pt1 | contig 13783 bp, 15 predicted proteins | sample AD_UKC115_MetaG_FD_89892 | JGI IMG/M metagenome (GOLD analysis project Ga0116193, IMG submission 89892) | Active sludge microbial communities of municipal wastewater-treating anaerobic digesters from Hong Kong - AD_UKC115_MetaG | ecosystem: Engineered > Bioreactor > Anaerobic > Digestate... | reverse complement strand
TTCTTTTCAATTGTCGAGGTCAACGTGTCAAAATCCTCCAATTTATATCGTGTACTATCGGGCAAATAGGCTTTTGAAGAGAGACTCCCGATAAAAAGAAAGAAGATAATTACCAGAATTTTGAGAGGTATGATAGAGATATGTTGTTTCTTCATGTTTTAGTATGCTTTGAGCAAAAGTAAGGAAATTAAGTGATGCATTCCTGCTTCGGGAAGTATTTTCCTAAAAAACCTTGCATGTCCTAATCTCTACCTTCGTATGGCACCTGAAACGAAAACGAGATGGAGATTGGCGTTTCTACAAATAGTCGCAAGGCTGGTGTCGTTCGGTGATTCCCCAAGAGAGACGTTTTTTCTTTCAGGCCATCAGGTCTGAATCCATGGGTAGGTCTGCGCCCTGCCGTTGATTTCCCAGACGTTGAAGTTCCCCTCTTTTCACATTGTTTTACGCTCCTTGGCATAGTATGTCACGCAACGTCGCATAGTATGTCGCGATGTCAGATACCCTGAATAACATCATTCACGGATGGGAGAGAAAAAAGGATGAACCCCATTTTACCGGAGGATAAAATACAATAATATACTATATACTCCTATCGGTACGAATACGCAGATGATAACGGAGCTAACGATATAGTTCCAGCCTATCGATTTGAACCATAGCAGGAATTCGACAGATTTACGGAATCCCCAGTCACAGCGCTCAGAAAAGGTTTTCGAATCTTTCCAAAGGAAAACGCCCCATCCGATAACAAACAAAGGTGTTAGAAAAGGAATCCTTGTGATGTAATCCACCATTAGGAACCAGGATAAGGGTATGAGCATATAAAATACAATAATGTTGATCTCCTTATAGGTGCATCCGGTACGACGGGCAATCCGCATCTCCATCTGTGCCACCCACCGGAAAATGGGAAACGAGACCAACATGCCCCATTTCTGTGCACGCGGCAGATCCTTTATTTGCTCCATCCATTGGGATGTCATCCATCGTTTCATCATAGCGTATTATCGATAAGCTGTCGCATACAAACAAAAGAAGTGTCTAATAAAAAAAGAAACTTTACTTCTGAAATTCCTCTTTTTGAATCGATCCTCTTGTATCTTATATCTTATAGATATTCAAATGTAATCATCCGCTTCCCGGATTCGTCTCCACCGATTTCGCAAAGTGATACGTTCCACATTCTGCAATGCTTTTGGCTTCGTTTGATGCAAAGGTGATGAATTTGAGTGATATGCCAAATTGTTTAAAGAGAAAAGTGCAATTTCACTTGCTCAATCTTGAACAGTAACGTTACGTCTATTCCATTTGAGAATTCAAAAAAGAGATTGTATTAGTAAGAAATTAAAAAGGACTCGTATTCAGCATATCGCCATGACGCATCAGATGTTTTGGGCAATGATTTAGCGAAAATCAGACTGTTATGTTATGTCTATTGCATTTCGATTGTCAGTCCTATAACCCTTGTGATTATATAACTAAGTCATAGTAATTCGCCAAACTTTTTAGGTTTTCTAATAAATAAGGCAGCAGCTTATTATCTGCTCTTCTCCAAAATCTTATCCAGTTCCTTAATTATCAACATCGGGTCGTCATTGATTGCTTTGGTTGTCAAAGAGCCATTCTTCAATTCTTCTGTAAGTTCGGGATATTCCTCAAAGGAATCCGCCATTTTGCTCTTCGATTTGCGGAAGATGGTGCCGAAATTCAAATAGGGTCTAGCCACTTGCGAATCAGTCAATTTGTAATAGGCTAAAGGCTCTAGGTTCCATGCTGCAGAATTGTAAACCCAGACATACCCGATATAACCATTCACATGTTTGCCCTGATAGGCAATGGACAACATCCTAGGACTATCCGAAATACTGCCCTTCCCACTCTGCATGCTGCTAAAAACGCGCAACGGAACGACCTCCACTGGTTTGATGGAATCATTAACTGACAATAGAAACAGTCGTTCCACTTGGCTAAGACTATACTTCGATTTCTTGCCTTTGGCATCTGGGCTGACGGTGACAACGGTATCACGATCGGACAACTCTGAACGCAAAAATCCTTCAACTACAGTGCTATCTTTTAATATAAGTTTCACCTTGGTAGGCTTTTGGGCAGATGAGACAGAACATACCATAAACACGGCAATCATCAACAGTAAAATCTTTTTCATTTAATTCTATATCTATTCTATGAGACAAAGGTATACAAATCACCTGTAAGAAAAAGAAGGAAATCACTATTTAAACTATATTAGCCTGCTTTGTTCTGGTATGATTATCATGCGATACGAAGTTATAATTCATTCAACAAAACGACGTTTTCATTATAACAGCCCCAAATGCTGTTTATCAGTGAAAGCCAATCTTGGTCGGTCGTTTCCAGTCGGTGCCCCAAGTTGTCGCCTGAAAAGGCATTTTTTTCACGAATGCAAAAGTAACGATATTGTCTTCATCTTTCTTTTCCAATCTTTCTAAATTTATATCTGATTGGAAAATTACTACCATCATTCCTCCATGAGAAAATTATCTTATTTTGATATCTTATTTTGTAAATGACCCTATCTCAATGAGATTCCCTTCTGGATCGGAGATATAACAGGTACGCTGCCCCCATGGTTCTGTGGTCGGTTTCATCACAGACGTGGCACCTTTGCTGATAGCATCATCGTATGCCGTGTCCACCGCATCATAATTATCCACACTCAAAGCGATTTCATAATGACCATTTATGCCGTTCGCATAATTGAACTGGCTGTTGGTCATCTTTTCAAAATCAGTCCTACGATACAGGAGGAAAAGCGTTCCGTCTTTGACAAGAAAGACATTGGTAGTATCTTCCTCTTCCTTGATTTCAAAACCTAGCACGTCGCGATAGAATCGAACCATCGTCGGCATGTCTTTTACAAAAATTCCAAATCCTTCTAATTTCATTTGTATTCTCATTTAATGTGTCTCCAGAATTTAACAGCTTATTAATTTACCGTTTTATAGCTTACTGCGAAAGTCTGTCTAACCGTTCTCTCAACAATTCACTATATTTTTCTTTTAGCTCGGCACTCAGAAAAGAATTTTGAATGAAATTCTCAAACTTAGGCAATAGCTTCATATACTTATTTATCAGTCGTTCTACTATCACATTCTCTATACCTAAGGTGGCCGCTAATTTGATGAAATCCTCCCTTTGCAGCTTATTCTTCCGTCCATTCAAGGTCAAAGCCAGTTCTTCATCATCTTTTGGATTGATGATAACCGCATTCAGCAAGTCATAAGCCGGAGTCAAACGTATCTTATCTGCTGCTTCATACAAAGAGAAGTTTTTCAAGTGCATATCGTTGTTCCCGGTCAGCCAAGAGAAAAGTACCAATTCGAAGAAATTGGTAACATCCATTTTAGGCAAAGACGAGTATTCCAAAACCGCCTTGCCGATTCGCTCACAACTGCTCTTGTATTTATGTTCCGTTTGCCTTTCCGTCAGTTGGCACATATCTTCCATCGCAATCTTCTCTCCGGTCGGAGTTCTGTCGATTCGGCGAGTAAGATAGCAAAGCGTATTGTCTGCCATCCGCATCAACGTATGGGGAACTACATCAATACGTGCCACTTCCGCAAGGTGCATAGTCAAATCCTCCACCTCCGGCATCAATTCATATTGCGCGGTCTGTGGCTTACAAATATAACCACCCCAAAGTCCCACAATAGTCAATCGCTTACTACCCTCATGTTCATTTAAATGCAAGGATAATTTCGGTTGAACACCAGTCAACGAGGTTTGGTCTTGAATGATATTCAGGGCAAGCTGGTCAAGTTGCTCTATCGTATAATTAAGGATAGGCAACGTTGTTGTTCCGAAAAACTTCTTGATGCAAGCCGGGTGCATATCCTTTTCTCCTTTTAGGAGCGGACGATAGCAATATAAACAGTTACACATGGCTTTCCTCCTTTCTCTCAATCGGAACAACGCTTATTGCTCCGATACAATCCTTGCAACATGTCAGCAATAGAGACATTCGGTCGAGAATGCTGATGTCTGTATTCCGCAATGCAACATCCAGCAACCACCCTTCAGGAATCAAACCATCGAACAATGGGAACAATACAGAACTTGTATAAGCTTCCTCCTGCAAAGGCAATGTCAAGCTAACAGCCTTTGCTGTTTCCGAAGACAGATACTCTGGCAAATAGCGGAAATCATATCCTGAATCGTTTTCAGTCAGAATCCCTGCCAATTGGTCTTTGTAAAATATATTCGCTTGTCTCATTGATTATCAGTTTTTGAAGTGGCAACCATTTCATAATTAAAGAAGTCAAGAAGCTGATTCACCTTGTCAAGGCGCAGTGTTTCCTTTCCTTGTTCAAGGTCACGAACAAAGCGCAACCCTACACCCGACTTCAACGAAAGTTCTTCTTGTGTCAGGTTATACTGCTTTCGCAACATCTTAACAGTAGTAGAGAGATTATTCATAAGCATCCAAATTTATACCTTTTCGGGTACAAAGGTAATACAAATATTTGATATTATACCATAATGGGTATAATTGATTTTTCTTCGACGTAATTATATCAGATAAGGTATAATATAATGAGATTCTGAGCCACAAATGTCGTACCGATTAAAAAGAATTGTCACTGATAATCAGTGATGTAAATATGCTGCATCGGAATGCGGGTATTTACAAAGACTGTCATTATACGTCTGAGAATAGATTGTTTTTTAATGATTCTGCTTAGCAAATAAAGTACAAATCGAATCTTATGTAACGTTAGCACTGTCTAATAAAAAAGAGGAACTTCATTTCTGAAATTCCTCTTTTCTGTGATCCGCTTGGGCCATGGTATAAAATCCTAATGCTTTAGAATTCATTGAATGACAATGAAGTATAAGTGTTAAGACTTTAGGCGGCGCACATTGGTAGCGCATTTTATATGATTCCCATGTTAGATCATGATACATGACCCTTAGTAAGAGAGATCCTTGCCTTTTATATCTTATGAAATATCTTTCAATCGCAGTAGCGCACATTTTGATAAGAAGGGCCTCGGGCAATAACTTGAAAGTGAAGCCCATTAGCTCTGCTTTAGATGGCAGTGTAAGTGTAAGTGATTTATTTGGGAATTATAGCTGTCCGATAAAAACGAATCATATCATATTCATACATCTCGAAGTACGAATAAACAAGGCTTTGGGAATTTAGATCGAAAAACAAGCCCCTTAGTTATAAAGATGTGGTTCAAGAGGAATATATGTAAAGTATTTATATGGGTCTTATTTGTAATTTATGAAAATGTATGATGGAAAAATGTGCAAAATCACAAGTGAGCTTCGGTAGAAGCGTCCCTCGTCGAATTGTCTCATAAATGAGCGCAGAAGCAAGCTCGCTTGCATTATGCCGAACGATAGAGATAATTGCTATCGTCTATCTGAATTATTCGCGATGCTTATACACGTGCGAAAGCGCCTCGACTCATCTGTTTTAATGACTTATTTTTATCGGACAGCAATAAAACAAAAAGGAGGCTCGCCTTCTTAAGAATGCCATAAGTATTTTGAGCCGTTTTAAAGGAATGCCACAGTTCGACTGGTAAGATGAGACGTCGGCAAGACTTGAAACAGAGTTTCAGTTTAACGAGTGCAATGAAAAGGTTGTTTGTTCCGTTACTTTTGATTTAATTTGTCATAACGAACAATCGAAATATGGAAAAACTTTCTTTTATGACAGTTTGCTTTATATTGGCTTCTTTGCCTCTCTTTGGGCAAAATAAGGATAATGTTACCAATTCGTTCTTGGATTTGCAGCGAAAAGGTAGATTAAGATGGCAAAATAGCAAGATAGGTGCAGCCGAAGCACCTATAACACCTTATATATCCATAACATTCAAGCAAAATACGATTTACTATCTGGGAGGCAAAGTATGTTTGGATAAGGATGGATTGCCCAGTAAGATTGAAACAAACTATAATGAAAGCAACCGGCTAGATAAGGATGTTCATCAACAGATACTTGCCGATAAGATGAAGCTGGTTGTAGAAACTTTTAATTAAATAATAATCAACTTTTTATTGCTAAACGATCTAAGTAATGAAAATTAGTATTGTAAAACTTTTAGTTTGTCTATTTGTTTTGTCCTCTTCTATGGACATATTGGCGCAGACCCATAAAGCTCCTGCTCCTTTGTTTAGAGATCCAGTTACCGATGGTGCTGCTGATCCTGTTGTCGTTTGGAATCGTGCTGAGAAAGCCTGGTGGATTCTTTATACTCAGCGACGTGCTAATGTGGAATCGGCTGATGTCGCTTATTGCAATGGCAATCCTATAGGAATTGCAGAATCAACTGATAATGGACGCTCGTGGTACTACAGAGGTACTCTTGATTTAAAAATAGATCGTGGCATGAATACATTCTGGGCTCCAGATATTGCTTACGACAATGGTCTATATCACTTGTTTGTTGTTTATATAAAAGGTGTACACAACGACTGGGGAGGGCAAAGACATATAGTACATTTTACAAGTAAAAATCTTTGGGATTGGAAATACGAAGGAACTTTAAAATTGTCTTCCGACTATGTGATAGATCCTACTTTGTTCAAACTTCCTAATGGCATGTGGAGATTGTGGTATAAAGACGAACGAGCTGGCTCTGCAATAATGGCTGCCGAAAGTAAGGATTTATTCAATTGGACTACTAAAAAATTGCCGGCTATAGGTAAAACGGCTCAAGAGGGCGCAAAAGTTTTTAAATTTGAAAATTATTATTGGATGGTAACCGACGAATGGCATGGACTCCGTGTTTATCGTTCAACAGATTTACTGACTTGGGAAAAACAAGGTCTGATTCTCGATGAACCAGGAACTCGTCCCGATGACCATCCTCAAGGTGCACATGCGGATGTAATTGTTGCCGGTGGGAAAGCTTATATCGTTTACTTTACACATCCGGGTAGAAAGATACATACAGAATCTCCAAATGACGAGAATGGCAATTTGCCTTATAAGTATCGACGTTCGTCATTACAGGTCGCTCAACTGGACTTTGTCAATGGCACGTTGACTTGTGATCGAAACAAGGATTTCGATTTTTATCTTCCTGATGTTAAATAATAAATACCATTTTTGATAGATATGAAGAGATTAATTATTTATATGTGTCTGCTAATGACTTTTGCATTAGCCCATGCACAACTAAGTTTCGAGGGTAACAGACCATTGATAAAATTGAATGGAACGACTTTGATAACTGCTCCTGAAGAGGGACTTTGGGCAGTCGCTACAGCGTGGAATAATGATTGGATGACAGATTGGAAGTATGCTAATCCTACAAAGATGGAGAAACTAGGCGAATGGACTGTTTTAACAGGTGAATTGCAGATAGGGCATGGGACTATGCTTATGCGAGATTCTTATCGTGAGGTTCGCAAAGGATTGATTCAATGTGTTCGCCGTTTCGAATGGGCAGGTAAAGACACTCTGAAATATGCGAATTTGGCTATCAGGCTGAGAATAGAAGGTAACAATATGCAGGCTCTTTTACCTGGTATATTATATTATGGCAATAAGAATGGTGCCAAGGTGAATCCAAAAATAATACCCGTTTATAATGGGAACGATGGAGAATTTGCGATTTTCGAAGATCATCGTTTCTCGATGCCCTTTGCGATGCTCGAAAATGCCCAGGGTAAATATGCAGCTGCTGTTCATACCGTACCTAGTCCCGTTCGCGGTGCTGTTCTGGCTGATCAATGGTGGTCTCTTGGAGTTGAGGCCTACAATGGATATAGCGATTTTGTTATGTACACGGGTCCAATCGGTTATAACCAGCAACATGGTGTTGCAAAGGCTTTGCAATCCAAACCGATGAAATACACAAATACGTATCTGACTTTAGAGCCTGGCAGAACTATAGAGAAGTCGTTCTATGTAGAGTTATATCCGATTACAAGAGAAGGTACTGGATTTGAAAAGCCGATATATACGTCACTGGATTTAAATAAACCTTATGATGCTGATAGATTCCCATCTTTCGATGAAATAGTAAAAGGAAAATACAGATTTGCATTAAGTCGCTGGGTTGAAGTCGGTGATAAGGTAGCAGGCTTCGGCATGTACGATACGAAAATTTCAAAAGATATTGTTATGGGTTGGTGCGGTCAAGCAGCTTGCCCAGGATATGCATTGCAAGTTCTGGAGAAGAAACTGGGCGATACGACGATTAGAGATAAAGTTCAGCGAAGTTTGGATTTCCTGACGACTTTCCCGATTAATTCTAAAAATGGCATATTCCCCGTCGGGTATGGGAAAGACGGCTTTTATGGCGGAGATCCTGTCTCTTGTGGCCAGGCAATGTATAATTTTGCTAAAGCTATTGAAACAGCTCGTAAGACTCATCTGTATAATACGCAGAAGTGGGAAAGATTTTTGAAAGAGGCATGCAATGGCGTTAGTAAATATATTCTGAGTAGTGACTGGAATCCTAATTCTACAGCCGAAGGCTTTTATATAGCTCCATTGGCAATAGCTTCGAAGCTGTTTAATAATCAAACTTATAAGAATGCTGCAGTGAAGGCTGGACAGACTTTTGCAAAACGTCATTTGACTATGAACGGATGTTATTGGGGAGGAACACTCGATGCTACTTGCGAAGATAAAGAAGGTGCTTGGGCTGCTTTCCAAGGTTTCTTGCAACTCTATGAAAGTTTTGGGAATAAGCAGTATTTGGAGTGGTCCAAACATGCTATGGATGTTTGTTTGAGTTATGTTGTCGATTGGGATATCCCTTTACCTGCTGGCAGATTGGCTGACTTCAATTTTAAATCGACAGGGTGGACTGTCGTTTCTCCGCAAAATCAACATTTGGATGTTTATGGTGTCCTGTTTGCTCCAGAAGTATATAAGATGGGAAAATATCTAAATGATAGCAGACTGAAGAATTTATCTAAGGTCATGTATCGGACTTGTTATCAATTGACAAATGCCTATGGTTCACAAGGCGAACAAATTCAACATACGAATTTTGCACAGAGAGGTGATATGAGCGATGTCTATAAATTACGTGGCGGATATGCCGAAGGGTGGACTGTCTTCTGGATTACAGCTCATTTCTTAAATGCGGCTGCCAAATTTGTAGAGATGAATGTCGAACCGTAATAACTTTTTTATCGTTATTCGGATATTATCATTGTAGCTAACGTTTACGACGATAAAGCCACAATTTATGATGATTTTTTGTCTGAGTACAACAAAAGTAAGCTCTTAGTTGCCATATTGCCTCCCATGTTGAATTACAGAACTATTTTTTCAAATCACATACCTCCATAGTTGTATGGCTGAACAAACTGTTCTGTATGTAAGTCTTGCATTCAGCAAAAGTAATGGTATTATTTACACAATAATATAATCATTTTTTCTTGGTGTTTCTTGACATCCTCAAAAGTCCATTCTTTTCCCTCCTTATCGCGATTATCCTTGCACATCTGCATCATCACCATAAACTTTAATGAGGCAACACTGACTTGTGGGACTTTAACAGAAGAATCAAGATAATGGTCAAGTTTGGTTTTCGGACTCCAATTGGAACCAGAACTATTAGCAGCACTTCCGATCATGGCATAATTGCCAAAGCAGTTGATCTGATTTTCATTCATGATGGCATTCTCTCCAATAACATTAGCCTGAGGGTAATAGTGCTCCAAAGTGCGGCGCGTACGGGAAAAATAGAATTGGTCGAAAACCATCAGGCCGAAGTCGCTACAACCAAGAGTTTCAAAGAAATACCTGCGTTTGGGCGAATCTTCTTTAGACTTTTCGCCTTTTAATTCCTCTGCGTACATCTCCCAAAGTTTATAATCAAGGTAGTTGAATACGAACAACGGAATGCCTTTCGATTTCTCGCTTCCATCACCATAGACGGAAACAAAGTCGGGTGTAGTGTTTTCAATATTACAGTCAAAGCAATTATTGGATAAGATCTCATTGTCAAAGCTGCCTGGTTTGGGCACATTGATTTCATTGAGATTGCCATCCACTAAATAAACGTCTTTGACATATTTCTCAGCAAGCCAGTTTAGAAAAGAGCAGTAATTGACATGATTTTTAATGTCGTTACGAAAGAGATACAGCAGCGTGTAGAACAAATAGTTCTTACGTTGACGCGGAGTAAAAGAAACCTCGAACATGGAGAGCAAATGCACAAGTTTTTCTTGTATCTCATCATTGTCTTGTACAAGTTTCTTAAAATATCCTTTATCCTCCTTTTGCCAATATTGAAGTTTCCACGGGTTGTTGCCAATGGTGTCATTTTCGTTAGAATGGTGTACCACATAGTTGTCGAGCAAAAATTTTGCCTTCAATAGATTGTATCCGAACTTTTTAACGGTTTCGGCACTTTTGTCTCTGAACGCTTTGTCGAATTCATTGATAAGTTCCTTGTCGTCAAGAATAAAATCAACTGGTGAGAAATCGCTTTTCTCCATGATACGAGTGATTTTCAAAACGATGAGGAGGAAATTAGGAAAGTCGATTATGGGCTGGAAAGTGTCAGGACGTTCCTGCTCTTTGTTATGTGTCGGTGCCAAGAGATCTTCATAGAGCAGTTCTTTGATGCTTTTAGTTGACTTTTGCGAACCTTTTTCAGCAGGAAAACTATCAAAATCTGAAAGTATGAATTCATCAAGATTACCACCAAAAATTTGCTCATCCTGCATCTTTTGTTGGACATAGACATTCATTTCGCTACAAGTTTCCCATATCTTTGTGAATTTGTCTCTGTCCCTCACATCATCCAATATGGAAATCAGTTGAGCCTTTACTATTTCATGCTTCTCCAACTGCTCCCCGCGCGAATTCATCACCTCGAAGTAATGATTCAAATCTATATCTTTCGGCACTTGATAATGAATGATGTGTACATGATTCAGTAAATAGTCAGAGAATTTATTTAGCTCTTTCCCTGAGGTCAGAATGCTTGAGATGGATGATTGGGCATCTTTAAATCCACGTTCAATACCAACATCAATATCCTCAATGTTAAAATTTGGCAAGTGCTTGATGGTCATATCTGATTTTTTGCGTGCACGATAGGTCAATTTGTTCTTGGGCGCCAGTCCCAGTGCCCTAATTATGAGATAGATGGTAGTCAACCGTTGCTGACCATCTATGACCTCAAACACGAAATCTCCTTTATGAAACGTCACTAGCGTGCCGATATAATAGGTCTCTTTTGATGCGATCATTGCATCATGTATATCTCTTACTAAAGCCTCGATTTCATCCCTCTCCCATGCATAATTGCGCTGGTAAATAGGGATTTCATAGGTTGCTGGTTCTATGCTGTTATATATTTCTGAAATAGAAACTTCTTTTAAGGGTAAACTTTTCATATTCATTTATTTACGATATAGAAATTATTTTCTTTGAAGAAATGAAGATAGTTAAGAAAAACGCCATGATCTTTTTCGTCGATATCATTTTTATTGGCTCGTATTAGGCTCTCTGGTAAAGTCTTTACTTTTTCCGCCAATTCGCTAAGAAGTGATATTGGAGAGTCTGACTCACTGATTACTTTATAAAGATTAAAAGAATTGATGACTTCTACGTTACCTTTATAACTTGGCCCCATGATATAATTTTGAGCCGACCACCAACCAAGATTGTAGTATTGAGCCCGAAGCGAATATGCCCATATAAAATCATACGTAACAAACTGGTCGAACAAGTCTAAATCTATTTGCGAAGGCTTTTCACAGCAGAACCTGTCTACATAGAGCAAGGCAGCCACATCAAATAACAGACGGGTTATTCCATTGCCAACGCCATTCTTGTTATTCTTTAGGTCCAGCGTTTTGACAATAATATTGTCATTAATGAAATAGCCTTCGTATTTATCATTGTTCTGTATATCTTTCAAGATATCGAAATAATGTTTGGCATATACAAAAAATGGTTTGCCTGCAATGATAGGAGTGCCTAGTTGGAACGGATTCAGATGACGCATCCCTATCACGAAGGGCATGGCGGAATGATTCGCCATATCGGCATAAGAATATGCGCTCTTGTAGAACTGGGCATAGGGTGAATTGTCGTGTCTGGTAATGCCTTTAAACTTGTAGATGTTTTGCTCGTTTAGTTCCCATGCTTTATTGCCTTTCATCCATTCTCTGACGCGATAAAGATAATCAGCAAAGAGCGAAGCAAGCTGCCTTTGGTCGATATTTTCCCAGTTTTTCACCACCTTCTCTGTCTCCGCTTCGCTCACATCGCTCATCTCTCGCAAATGATAAGCTTTAAGCAAATCATGAGGGTAAAGTTTCTTCCCACGCGAATTTTGAGAATCAAAAAACTGGAAAGCTTCAGAAATATCCTGGGTGATGACCACAATTAGTTCGCATTGCTCTATTATATACTTCAACAGATGTTCTTTTTCTCGGTCGTCCTTAATGGCGTTTATCCGTCTTTCGTAGGCACGGAAATTTTCTTTTACGTTCAGGAGGTTATGAATATCGCCACTTAATTTTTCGCTCTGAAACGGGATGTCCACATCATTTTTCAAAGCACTCAATAACAAACAAAACGTTATTGTGCGCTGTTGACCATCTACAATGTTATAAACATCATTCTCGTCTTCTATGGTATGATGCAGGATCAGAGTCCCAACACGATAGACTTCCTTGTTCTCGCTCCTAGCATTCTGAATGTCATCAAGAAGTTGTATGGCATTTTTCGGTGTCCACTTGTATGGACGCTGATAATTGGGTATTTTCAGTGTGATGTTTTCTATTGCTTGATTATCGGCATTGCGGCTAATTTTACGATTGAGCAACAAGTCTCCGATTGTAGTCAAAGCAAGTTTTAACCCATTGGTGGAATTGTATTTTTCATCCATATATCCTTATTCCTATACTAATTGTTTATAGACATTATTCATAATCAGCTAAATCTTTTGATATGATGAGATTGTATTTTGCATCTTTCATTCCGCCTTTAGTTAGGCTCATAGGACTGCTACCTAAACTCGCGTTTGATAAATCTAAATTAAACCATGCATGTTTCGTTTTCTCCGCCATATACAGGAACAACCGCTTTATCTTAAAGAATGAGCATTGTTCAAGTAGTTTGGTTACCATGTTGAACCGCAAAGTTGTAAGTATCTCCATCAAATACCTTAGCAGAAAATTCTCTGAGCATTCGTTCCCATTCATGAGTGGTCATCCATTGGGGAAGTCTGTGCTCAAATGGTGTGAACACGTTGGTCAATGGTTTCCCGATGGTAATATAATGAGAATAACCATGAAGTTCCAGCGCAGAGAAAGCTCCAATACGATAATGTATTTCTATTTGTTTTTCATAGGAGGCCAAAGCTCCATAAAGCGTAGGCGTATTATTGCTGGATCGGTATTTTCCAGTGGCCATACGCGTAAGCCAGCCGGACTTTACATATTTCCCCTGTTCAGTCCGACTAAGTCCCTGACTTTCCAGCCACGATGTGCTCATCACACCATTTGAAGAGAATAGCCTCATTATGTTGTTTATTGTAGTTGCCATATTGCAATAAATATAGTTGCAACTATAATAATAAAATAAACAACTTCCAAATTATTCTGAACTTTTTTGCATTTGTCAAATCATTTGACTACACCACCAGAACGTATTCAATACGTTAAACCGCTACGGATTTATCCTGCAATGTTTGTTGTGATAAACATTTTATACCTGTTGGCGGGATTAAAAAGATAAAAGAATGGCAATAAAAAAGTTGCACATAATATTGATTTGTAGTATATTAGAGGTGAC
>Ga0116193_1002543_pt1 | contig 13802 bp, 10 predicted proteins | sample AD_UKC115_MetaG_FD_89892 | JGI IMG/M metagenome (GOLD analysis project Ga0116193, IMG submission 89892) | Active sludge microbial communities of municipal wastewater-treating anaerobic digesters from Hong Kong - AD_UKC115_MetaG | ecosystem: Engineered > Bioreactor > Anaerobic > Digestate... | reverse complement strand
TTCCTGCCTACGGATTCTTTGCTTTCCGTGATGCAGACAGCGGCTTTGTCGGGTACGGACATCCGGCTCATGCTTCCAGAAAAAGCCGATACCATGTTGCCTTATTGGGGAACTCTGTCCTATCTGGAAGATGTTTTGGATGCCGGAGTGAAAGTCTATTTTTACCAGAAAGGTTTTCTCCATGCAAAGATGATTGTCAGTGATGATATATTTTCTACAGTTGGTTCCACGAATATGGATTTCCGTAGCTTTGAGAATAATTTCGAAGCCAATGTTTTCCTTTATGATGAAGAAACAGCTGTAAAACTAAAGGAGGTATTTCTGTCCGACCAAAAATCAAGTAAACTCATCACATCAAGGCTTTGGTCCAAGCGTCCCGTCAGGCAGCGCCACAGGGAATCTTTTGTACGTCTTATTTCTCCTCTTTTGTGAGAACCGGACTAGCCTGGAAAAACGAAAAGTTTACGCTGCCATAAGAGCGGTGGTTCAAGAAGAACGGGTGCAATTTAAAATCATTGGTTTTCCCATGTTCCAAAACGAATATCCCGTTTTCTTTCAGCAGCTTGTTCTGTAAAATCAGATCCGGAAGAGTTTCCAGTCCTTTCAACTCGTATGGCGGGTCGGCAAAGATGAGGTCGAATTGCTCTTTGCAGTGACTGATATACTGGAAAGCATCCCCTCGGATGAGGAAATTCTTGTCTGTTCCTATTTCTTCCATCACCGCACGTATGAAACGGTAATGTTGAAAGTCTTTCTCTATGCTTACCACTTTGTCACATCCTCTTGACAGGAGTTCCAGACTGATGCTGCCTGTTCCGGCAAAGAGATCCAAAGCAGATATTCCTTCTTCGAAGTCTAAATAATTACTCGTCAAGACGTTGAAGAGGTTCTCTTTGGCAAAGTCCGTTGTAGGGCGGGCTTTGAAAGATTTCGGGATATCAAATCTCCGATGTTTGTACAATCCGCTTATAACGCGCATAAATAGAGGGCTTTTATTGCAAATGGAACATGTTCGGCTGCAGTCAGTTCATTATTTCCGAATTCTGAAAGCAAATCAATGGGATATATCTGACGAACATACTTCTTCAGATTCTCCTTCAGTTCATTGTCTCCTTGCAGGTAGAGGCTGTCTTTTTCCTGATTCAGGTTCAGTTGCTTCCATACATAGAGAATATAGTACATCCGGTCTGCTGTGTCACTGCATGCAAATGAATTGTCAAACTGGATTTTATTTCTGTTCAGGCAGATGATATCTGTTCTTCTGCGTTGTGCATGTACGAACAGTCTCATGCCTTCTTCCTGGTGACCTCTTCCCGCACAGTATTCAAGAATGGGAGTTATGGCGGAATAATAGTAAGGATTGTCGAATGATTCATTCAACAGCTGGTAAGTAGATTTTTCGATGGAAAAAAGAACTACTGCCGGAGTTTTCTTTAGAATATTGAAAAGCACGGTCTGCTTGGACAGCTCCGGGAAATTATACTGATATTGTGATACAATCTGTTCTTCGTCAAAAAGTTCAAAGGGAACCAATGTGGTAGGAGCATTATCAAGTAGAACGAAAGTCTTCCGGTACTTTTTTCCTATGAAATCGCTCTCTTTGAATATCCTGCGCAGATTGGCCGTTATCGTTATTGACGGATCGGCCTTGTAAGTTTTATAATAGAACAGTCCTTCTTCCGTGTGGTAGAAAGAAAATGAAAAACCATCCGTGCTTACACGGATGGTTAGTATATATTGATCGGATTTTGTCAAATCAATGCTTTCAGCCATAAATTATTCCCAGTTACCTGCGTTGTTATTCGGGTTCTGAACATCACCGACTTTCAAGCCCTGATATTTGTTCAGTTTCTTCTGAGTATCATTTAAGTTGATAAGTTCTTGCTTATTGATGCCCTGCAAATAAACGTTGAACGGAGTTCTAGCTTCGAACAAGTGGATAGGAGCACCTGATTTTGTCTTCTGGCTGTCGTTTGTTTCCAATTCGAATTTAGTTCCATTACCATAAGGAACATAGCAAAGAGAATCTGCATTGAAACCTTTTGCAAAGATAGTATCTTTTACGGCAATCCAAGTAGTATCACGAACGATCAAACCTAACTTAACAGCCTTAGCTTCGGTCATGCCTGCTTCAAGCTGATCATCAGTCAAAACGCCTTCCTTACGGATGAACGGAAGTTTAGCACTCTTTACGAAACTGATTAATGTGTCAAAACTTGCAGTATATCTGCCTTTATTGACTTTTGCAAACTCAACTTCAGCCTTACGGATATCAATAAGGCGGGTTTTAATCTCGCTTTCTCTCAATGTCTTTTCCTTATCAAAATTGATAGGACCCATGATTGATCCGTAGCAGATGTAGATTAGTCCAATGACACAAAGAGACAAAATTACATTAATTAATGTTTTCATAATAAAATATATTTTTTTTTGTTTTATATTCGTGCAGCAAAAATAAGGAATAATATTTAATAAAAGATATTTCCGAGGAATTTTTTTCTTGTTATTGGATGATAAATAAATATTTAGAACAACAAATTAAGGAATATTTTCATTTCGAGCCCACTTTTGAGCAAGAAAGATGTATTTCTTCTATTTCCGGTTTCCTCTTTTCGCAAGAGAACTCGGAGATTTTTCTATTGAAAGGTTTTGCCGGAACCGGAAAAACTTCACTGGTTGGTGCCCTGGTTCATGCCATGGACAAACTGGAACAAAAGGTGATGCTTTTGGCACCTACGGGGAGGGCTGCCAAGGTGTTTTCCATCTATGCTGAGCATCCTGCTTTCACCATACATAAAAAGATTTACCGGCAAAGGGCGTTTTCCAATGAGATGTCCAATTTTTCCTTGGCCGATAACCTTCACCAGCACACTTTGTTCATTGTGGATGAGGCTTCCATGATAGCCAATGAAGGTTTGAGCGGAGCACTCGGATCTGGTCGCCTGTTGGATGATCTGATTCAATATGTGTATTCGGGTACGGGGTGTCGTCTGATGTTGCTTGGGGATACGGCACAGCTTCCGCCGGTGGGCGAGGAGTTGAGTCCGGCCTTGGATGTAAATGTGCTGAAAGGCTACGGCATGAAAGTACGTCAGGAACAGCTCACTCAGGTAGTGCGTCAGTCGGCTGGTTCGGGTATTCTTTATAATGCCACATCCCTGCGCCAGATGATGGAAGAGGAAAATGTTTTTGAGTTTCCCCGTATTCTGACCGGCTTCCCGGATGTTCATGTAGTCAATGGCGAGGACTTGATAGAGTTTCTTACCGATTCCTACAACAAGGTGGGTATGGACGGAACCATCGTGGTGACGCGCTCCAACAAGAGGGCGAATATCTATAACAGAGGTATCCGCAACAGTATTCTTTATCGGGAAGAGGAACTTTCCGGTGGTGACCTTCTCATGATTGCCAAAAACAATTATTTCTGGACAGCCGGATGTAAGGAACTGGAGTTCATAGCCAATGGAGATATTGCAGTGGTAAGGAGGGTGAGAAGGACCCGTGAGATGTATGGTTTCCGTTTTGCTGATGTTCTTTTGTCTTTTCCCGATTACAACGATCTGGAATTGGACACAACCGTTCTGCTGGACACTTTGCAGTCCGAATCTCCGTCTTTGTCCAAAGACGACAATAACCGTCTGTTCAATACGATTCTTGAGGACTACTCCGATATTCCCTTGAAGCATGACCGTATGAAGAATATGAAGGCCGATCCCTATTACAATGCTCTGCAAGTGAAGTATGCTTACGCCGTGACTTGCCACAAGGCGCAAGGCGGGCAGTGGAGTCATGTCTATCTGGACCAAGGTTACCTGACAGAAGAAATGCTCGGCCCCGATTATTACCGGTGGCTTTATACGGCTTTTACCCGTGCTACGGAACATGTGTATCTGGTGAACTGGCCGGAGAAACAGATAGAGAATCCTTCTTCCGACTGAAACAAAAAGAAAACAGCCTGATGTTTCCGTGAAGAATCATCAAGCTGTTTTTTATAATTAGTGTTGTTTCAATCAAAGTCCTGCCAGTTCCAAAACCTTGTCTACGGCAGCATGCAGTCCGTCGATATTCTTACCTCCGGCTGTAGCGAAGTGAGGCTGGCCGCCTCCGCCACCCTGAATGAGCTTGGCTGCCTCGCGGACGATGCTTCCCGCATTCAGGTTGTTTTCTTTAACCAGGTTGTCGCTCAGCATCACGCTCAAGGTAGGTTTGTTATCACCTGTGCTTCCTATCACGGCAAGCAGGTTGTCGGGTTGTGCTTCACGAAGCTTGAACACCAGATCCTTGGCTGCAGCGGCGTCGATGAGGAGAACCGCCTTGATGATTTTCACACCGTTTCTGTCTTCTGCCTTTGCCAGAAGTTTTTCTTTGGTACGTTCGATGGCTTGTGCCTGGAATTTCTCTATTTCCTTCTTCATCGAGTCGTGATCTTCCATATATTTGGCAATCACGCCTTTCAGGTCTTTTGCATTGTTGAAGAGAGATGCGATGGCTTTCAAAGAATCCTCGACATCGTACATGCTTTCCTCGCATTGTTTTCCGGTAAGTGCTTCAATGCGTCGAACACCTGCTGCAACACTGCTTTCCGAAACGATTTTGAACATTCCGATGCGTCCCGTGGAAGTGGCATGGATACCTCCGCAGAATTCGATACTCGGTCCGAATCTTACCACTCTCACCTTATCGCCGTATTTCTCGCCGAATAGAGCGATGGCACCCAGCTTCTTGGCTTCTTCTATCGGGGTATCACGATGTTCGTCCAAATGCAAATCTTGGCGAATCAGATCATTTACGATTCTTTCCGTCTGGCGCAATTCCTCGTCGGTCACCTTCTGGAAATGGGAGAAGTCAAAGCGGAGCGTATCCGGCGATACGTAGGAACCTTTCTGTTCTACATGGTCGCCGAGCACCTGTTTCAAGGCATAATCCAGCAAGTGGGTAGCTGTGTGGTTGGCAGCGCAAGCGTTGCGCTTGTCTGTATCCACGCAAGCCATGAAATCGGCCTCCGGATTCTGCGGCAGTTTTTTCACAATGTGAATGGACTGTCCGTTTTCTCTTTTTGTATCTATGATGTCAAGAGTTTCTTCTTCGTTGCAAAGAACTCCGCAATCACCCACCTGGCCTCCCATCTCTCCGTAGAAAGGAGTGAAGTCCAGTACGAGTTCGAAGAACGTGTTCTTCTTCTGAGTCACTTTACGATAACGCAGGATGCGGCAATCATGTTCGGTGTAGTCGTAACCCACGAACTGTTGTTCGCCCGGTCTCACTTCTACCCAGTCGCTGTTCTCCACGGCGGCAGCATTGCGTGCACGTTCCTTTTGCTTTTGCATTTCCTCGCCAAACTGTTTCTCGTCCACGGTGTATCCGTTTTCGCGGCAAATCAGTTCAGTAAGGTCGAGCGGGAACCCGTAAGTATCGAAAAGGCGGAATGCCTGTACACCATCGAGTTCCTTTTTTCCTTCCTTCTTCAGATTGTCCATGGCATCAGCCAGCAAGTCGATGCCTTTCTCCAGAGTGCGCAGGAAAGAATCCTCTTCCTCTTTCATTACCCTCCCGATAAGCTCCTGCTGGGCAGGTAGTTCCGGATAGGCGGCACCCATTTCGCGGATAAGCGTCGGGAGCAGTTTGTACATGAAGGATTCTCTTTGTCCGAGGAATGTGTAGGCATAGCGTACGGCACGGCGCAAGATGCGTCGGATTACGTAGCCGGCTTTGGCATTGCTGGGCAGCTGTCCGTCGGCAATTGAGAATGCGACGGCACGAAGATGGTCGGCGATGACCCTCATGGCCACGTCGGTCTTTTCGTCCTTGCCGTATTCATGTCCCGACAGGGAGCCGATTTCTTTGATGATGGGCTGGAAAATATCCGTATCGTAGTTGGAGTGTTTTCCCTGCAAGGCACGAACCAGACGTTCGAATCCCATTCCAGTATCGATTACGTGCATGGGCAGCGGTTCCAGAGAGCCGTCGGCCTTGCGGTTATATTGCATGAACACTACGTTCCATATTTCTATGACCTGAGGATCATCCTGGTTCACCAGTTTCCATCCCGGAGTTTTGGCTTTCTCTTCCGGCGTGCGTGAATCCAGATGGATTTCGGAACAAGGGCCGCAAGGACCCGTTTCGCCCATTTCCCAGAAATTATCGTGTTTATTGCCGTTGATGATATGATCTTTCGGCAGATGTTTCGACCAGAAAGATGCCGCTTCGTCATCGCGGGGCAAGCCTTCTTCCTTGGCACCTTCGAATACCGTTGCATAAAGATTTTCGGGGTCCAGTTTGAGAACTTCTACCAGATATTCCCAGGCGAAGTTGATAGCCTCTTCCTTGAAATAATCTCCGAAGCTCCAGTTGCCAAGCATTTCGAACATGGTGTGGTGATACGTATCATGCCCCACTTCTTCCAGGTCATTATGTTTTCCGCTTACGCGAAGGCATTTCTGAGAATCTGTGGCGCGTCTTGATTTCGGTTCGCGGGTTCCGAGAATGATATCTTTGAACTGATTCATACCTGCGTTGGTGAACATCAGCGTTGGGTCGTCCTTGATAACCATGGGAGCCGACGGAACGATGAGGTGACCTTTCGACTCGAAAAACTTCTTGAACGAGTCGCGTATTTCATTAGCTGTCATCATATATTTTGTACTTTAATTTTAACTTCCATTGAAAAGTTTTGCAAAGATACGCTTGTTTTATTATTTTTGCGAAGATATTACTTAAAATCTTTTGATTTTATAGTATAAAAGACAGTGTAACAACTTATATCGGGGTAGATTATGGCATACAATGCAAACAAGGATTTAAAATTATATTATTCCATCGGAGAGGTGGCTGCACAGTTTGGTGTGGCAGAATCTTTGCTCCGATATTGGGAAAAGGAATTCTCCTTTATCTCCCCAAAGAAGACGGGCCGAGGCATCCGTCAATATACTCAGAATGACATCGACAATATCCGTGTGGTCTTCCATTTGGTCAAGGAGAAGGGCATGACCATAGAAGGAGCGCGCAATGCGTTGAAGCACAATCGAAAGAACGTGGACCAGACTTTGGAACTTACTCAGCATCTGAAGAATATCCGTGAAGAGCTTTCCAAGATGCTTGAGGAGTTGGAACGTTCCTGAAAAAGGTCCGCGGCAGCCTCTCTCAAACTTCATAAGAGAACTGCCGCGGCATAACAGGGCATAAATAATCAGATTCTTTATCTAAGAGATGCAGGAATCAATGGAATACTGCACCGGCATAGAAAAAAAACGTAACTGATGGTGAAAAAACGTAACTAGCGGAGGCGGCATCACTGGTTACGTTTTTTTATGAGCAGTTGCATCGCTTGCAAATATATAGTCTTTTGAGGTAAGATTGATAGCATATTTTGTATAAATTGATAGTATATTCTGTCAGGATTTGGACTGGATTCCGGCAGGGGGTCAGTTGCACTAGCTAACTACGTTGATTAACACAGCTAACTAACGAAAGTACGATAGCCAACTACAGAGATTTCAAAAGCCAACTTCCCTCGTCTCAAATGCAAATGGTTTGCCTGCCGTAATAATACGAAATAAATGATTAATTTACTCTATAGACTACTGTCACAGGTCCAATATAAGAATGACAGGATGATTGCCAGAGGACTAGTTTAAATAATTTTATCTAGATTGTGCGGACTCTATCTTACTGATATTCAAGGAAAAATAATACAAACTACCACTTGCCGGGTTATAATCTGGTATTTCGTACAGAAATTTTACTTCTCCCGAAAATAATACATCAAGGCCTTCATATTGATATTCCTTAGGTAAGTTTTTTACAAAAAGGATTCCGCCTTCCTCTATCCCAAACGATTGATGTTTATTAAGATTTTTTACCGAGATGGTCCATTGCCCGTCTGTTTTAAAAACTGTTCCTTCATTGTTTTCTACTAAAAAAGGAGTTTGTTTCTCCGTGGGGTACACTCTACCGTCGTCTGTCTTGTCTTTACAGCTGATTACCAGAAGCAATGACAAAAAAAGGATAATTGATTTGATTTTCATATTATTTTTATATGTTTTCCTTATGATTTTTAAGTTTGTTGTAAAAGTACAACCAAACCATTTTAAAATTATGGGAATAGAACTCGCAAAAAACTCGCATTTTTTCAAAGCAGAGATAACGTGCTATAAATCAGCGAGAAATATATCCAAAGAAATGCCTTCTTCTAGGTGTACTGATACCTTCTTCATTAATCTGTTACGGGCGGAAGATATCGAATTGGGGGCTTTATGCTCAATGACAGCAATCCTTTTTACAGGAACGGCCATCTTGACAAGGCAACATAAATGAAATTCTGATTCGGAAAGACGGGGCCAATATACAAAAAGACGTGTAGTAAAATTATTATATGCAGCATCCAGCCATCTTTTTATTTCTTTCCAGTCTTCAGTTTTCAATTTCAAAGTTTCTTCTGGTTCTTTATGTATATACTGATAAATGGGGGAAAGTAAGAATTTGCTTTCCATTAATTTCATAGTATCGTATTGAGATTGTACTCCAAGCAATTCAGCTTCCAAATAGTCTTTTTCTTCTTTTAATTTTGTAAATTCCTTGTCTTCTTTTTTCAGTTGGCTTATTTGCTCCTGCAGTTTGTCCTTCTCAGCGATAAGGTTTTGCATCTGATTATATATCTGTTTACCTCTCATTTTTTCCAGTGTCAGTAATTGTCGATTTTGTAACAATTCATAATCCCTTTTCTTTCGGTAACAGAAATAAACGAAATAGGCAGACAACAACAGAATCATGCTTAATCCTACAACCAAATATATCATGGAAAGCCTTTCTTTGTTTTTTATGGTAAGAACATTGCGCTCCTTTTCTATTTTGGTGTAATCATATACTGCTTGGATTCTTTTTAAAGCTTGCATGTTAACCTGCTCGTCAATTGAATCTTTCCCGATAATAAATTGATTAGCCATTCGGATTGCTTTTTCATATTTTTTTTGTTCGCTATATATGATGAATAAATTGTAAGAGGCTCTATTTGCAGTATAGAGATTTCCTTCGTCAATAGCTTTGTTATTATATTTCGTTGCAGAATCCGGTTGATTTATTTTATTATAATAATCTGCCCAAGTAATATAGAAAGAAGCTTCCATATTTCTTTCTTTTAAGATATGATTGGATTGGAGAAGTACCCTTTCTGTGTTTTTTAAATCATTGCAGAATAAAAAAGCTTCAATACGGGCGTGTAGTATTCTTGCTATAGTTTGTTCATCCTGATTTTTCAAAGCATAGGCATAGCTTTTTTGAAAGTAATTTTCACCCTCTTCATATCTTTCCATTCCGATCAACCCCCAACCTATATCTAATAGAGCTTTCGCGTATATCTTTGTATTTCTTTCTTTCTGATAATAGGAAAATGCTTTTTTGTAAGCATTCAGACTTTCTTGATACAGTCTTTGTGTAATAAAGATATATCCTAGTTGGGAATATATTCTTCCTAGTGCGTTGTTATTGATTGGCTTATATTTCAAATCCAAAGCTTTATAAAAATATTTCATTGCTTCGGAATCATCTCCCAGATCGGTATAGATACGGCCCTGAAGATAGTATGCCATTTGTAGTAATTGGGGTGATGACTGGTCTTCGTAATAACGTATAGCTTTGCTGATGAGAGAATCTTGGCTGCGAGGTTTGTAGCAGCGGTCCTCGGCCATACTAAGCAAAAGTATATATTTCATCCGAATTCCTTTATTGTCTGTTTTTGCGGGATGTATTCTTTGAAGTTCAGCCAAAGCACTGTCCGGATTTTCGGTAATGAGAGAGTCCATTCGCGCAAAGTGTGCATCATATTGGGAGTGCCGGCCGCAGGATATTACTAACAGGGCGGTTACCGTTATATACAGATAATATTTCCAGTGCATATTTATCAGATTTTCCTATTACAAAGATGAGCAGAGCAAGACGGATTTTCATTTTAACTCATTCGAGTGACGGTCTGTACGTTCTTGATTTTCCGGAGGTCATTGCAGATGGTCTTTACATCATCGGCATCGTGGACGAATAGCTGGACTTTACCTTCGAAGATGCCCTCGTTCACCTCGATGTTGAGCTTGTGAATATTTACGTTCAGTTGGCGCGAGATGACTTGGGTTACTTCATTGAGGAGTCCCAGACAGTCTATTCCCTTAAATTCTATGCTGGCCATGAAGTACATGTCTTTGTGGGTGCACCATTCTGCGGCAAGGATACGGTTGCCGTAGCTGCTTTTCAGCTTGGTGGCTACCGGGCATTGGCGCTTGTGGATGAAGATGCGGTTATTCTCGTCCATATAGCCCAGCACATCATCACCGGGGATGGGGTTGCAGCAGGGGGCCAGGGTGAAGTGTTTCCTGATGTTTTCTTCCGTGAGCTGAAGCGGACGCTTGCGGTCTATTTCATTTATCGGTTCTTTGTCGGGCTCGGCTTCTTTCACCGGTTTGTTCTTGTTGCCGATGAATGGAATGTATTTCTTCCATCCGGCACTGTTCTTCTTTTCCTTGAGAATCTCCTTGTCGTCTTCGGCAAGAAGGATGCTTTTCTGCCCGATGCCCAGGAAGAGCTCTTCTTTGGTGGCTACCTGATGTAGCTTGCACAGACGTTCTATGACAATACTGTTCATCGGGATTTCTTCCTTGGAAAGGAAGTCTTCCAGCATGGCTTCGCTTTCTTTCTGGGTGTTGCGCTGTTCGCGCTTGAGGATGGCAAGTATCTTGGCTTTTGCTTTGGCTGTAGATACCATGTTGATCCAGTCCTTCTGCACGCGCTGTGCCTTGGAGGTAAGAATTTCCACTTGGTCTCCGCTTTGCAGCTTGTGGCTCAAGGGTACCAGCTTGTGGTTCACTTTGGCTCCGATGCAATGGCTGCCCAGAAAAGTATGGATGGAAAAGGCAAAGTCCAGGGCGGTGCAGTCTTGCGGCATGGTCTTGATTTCTCCCTTGGGAGTGAATACAAAGATTTCCGAGGCAAAGAGGTTCAGCTTGATGGTGTCCAGAAAGTCCATGGCATCCGGCTGTGGGTCTTCAAGGATTTCCTTGATGGTAAGCAGCCATTTCTCCAGTTCGCCTTCGTCCTCGCTGCCTTCGCCTTCCTTGTATTTCCAATGAGCGGCAAAGCCTTGCTCGGCGATGTCGTCCATGCGGTGGCTTCGTATTTGTACTTCTATCCATTGACCGCGGTTACTCATCAGGGTCACGTGAAGTGCCTGATAGCCGTTGGCTTTGGGATGGCTCACCCAGTCGCGCAGACGGTCGGGGTGTGGCTTGTATATCTTGGAGATGGAAACGTAGATATTGAAGCATTCGTTCAGCTCTTCTTCTTTGACACGGGGATCGAAGATGATTCTTACGGCCAGGATATCATAGATTTCCTCGAAGGTGACATGTTTGTTCTGCATCTTCGACCAGATTGAGTAGGGCGATTTGATGCGGGCTTTGATTTCGTATTTGAATCCCATCTTGTCCAGATTGGCGCGGATGGGGGCTGTGAAGTCACGGAAGAGCTGTTCGCGCTCGGCTTCGGTAGATGCCAGTTTCTTCTCGATGATTTTGTATTCCTCAGGGTGTTCGTACTTGAAACTCAAGTCTTCCAACTCTGTCTTTATCTTATTGAGCCCAAGGCGGTTTGCCAGCGGAGCATAAATATAGAGCGTTTCGCCGGCAATCTTGTACTGCTTGTTGGGCAGTTGGGAACCGAGGGTGCGCATGTTGTGAAGGCGGTCGGCTATCTTGATGAGGATTACGCGGATGTCATCGCTCATGGTGAGCAACAGCTTCTTGAAGTTCTCTGCTTGTGCGGAAGCACGGTCGCCGAAGATACCTCCGGATATTTTTGTCAGCCCGTCCACAATCTGTGCAATCTTGGGCCCAAAGATATTTTCTATGTCTTCTATGGTATAGTCTGTATCCTCCACCACGTCATGAAGCAGGGCGGAGCAGATGGACGTGGAACCGAGACCTATCTCGGAACACACAATCTTGGCGACAGCCAACGGATGCATGATGTAGGGTTCCCCCGAAAGGCGGCGGACACCTTTATGGGCTTGCTTGGCAAAATTGAATGCCTTCGTGATGATTTCCACCTTTTTCCGGTGCTTGGATGCCAGATACGCATCAAGAAGCTCCTGAAAAGCTTGGTTTATCATCTCTTCTTCAGCCATTTCCTTTTTTGCCACATCTTCCATAGTTACATGTATTAAATCGTTAACGTCACGGTGTCTTTATCAACGGACTCTCAGCTTCTTGCCTTTATTGATCATTGAGCCCTTTATGTTGTTCAATCGTTTCAGCTTCTTCACGCTTACTCCGTATTTTTCTGCAATTTCGCCCAATGTTTCTCCACCCTTAATGGTGTGCGTTGCTCCACGGCCTCCTCTTCTGCTTCTGCCGGAGCGTCCTCTACGGGCACTGCTGCGTGAATAGCTGTTACGGTTGTTGCTGCTCTTCCATTGAGTCTCGTCCATTTCAATGACTTTCCTCTTTGTGAAGAATTGGTCTTTCTGATAATTGTAGATGGAATCCTGCATATCGATGAAGGTTCCTATCTTGTCCGACGGAAGTCTCAGCGTATAAGGCTTGATACTTCCGGGAATGATGTCTTTTTTGTATTGGGGGTTCAGACTGCGAAGTTGGTCCATGCTGATCTTGCATACATCGGCAATCTGCTGGAGGTGAACATCCTTGCTCACCATGATGGTGTCTGTGCTTGCAGGGATTTCGGTATCCATAGGGCAGATATGGTGGTCACAGTAATAGGTCATCATGTAGTTGGCTGCAATGAAGGCGGGAACATATCCCCTGGTTTCATTGGGCAGGTAGTTATAGATTTCCCAATAGTCTCTGTTGCCGTCGGAACGGTGCATGGCTTTGTTCACGTTGCCCGGTCCGCAGTTGTAGGAGGCAATGACCAGATTCCAGTCGCCGAATATTCCGTAGAGGTCTTTCAGATAGCGTGCGGCGGCTCTGGATGCTTTGATGGGGTCCCGTCTTTCATCTACCAGACTGTTTATTTCGAGGTCATATTGCTTGCCGGTCTTGAGCATGAGTTGCCACAGACCTACGGCTCCGGCTCTTGACACGGCTGTCGGGCGCAAGGCAGATTCGATGACAGGCAGGTATTTCAATTCCTGAGGCAGTCCGTACATATCGAGGGCTTCCTCGAAAATGGGCATGTAGAAATTCACAGCTCCCAGCATAAAGGACACTGAGTTGCGCAGGCGTGTTCCGTACATGTCGATGAATTTGCGGACAACGCTGTTGTAGGGCATTTCCACAACGGTGGGCATCCTTTGCAGACGGTCGATATAAACATCGGAGCTGAATTCGGGATTGTCCACCTTGCTGTCACATTCTTCTTTCTTCAGGTAGTTCCTTGCATTCCAGTCCATCAGCAGGGAATCTACATCAGTCAACATGTTTTCGGGAACTTCGATATTCTGTTTCCCTCCTTTTTCTCCTTCCACTGTCACTACTTCCTGGGCTTCTACGGAAGACCAGCAGAAAAACAATGACAGGGCAGCTATGATAATTCTTTTGTTCATACTGAATAAATATATTAAAAAGTTATGCTGCATTGCAGACCAATTGCCTGATCACTCCATTTGGAGCTGATGGAATTGCGTATGAATGCAGGCGAAACTTTAAAGCTTAAATCGTTTGTAATATCGAAATTCGATAACTCCGCATCTACATAAGCGTCGACTACGGAGAGTATATAAACTCCTATGAACGCAAATATACTCAAATCTCTATATCTACGGTAATAATCCTTTTTCTTTTTAAAGGTATTTTGCAAAAAAG
>Ga0116193_1002541_pt1 | contig 13814 bp, 10 predicted proteins | sample AD_UKC115_MetaG_FD_89892 | JGI IMG/M metagenome (GOLD analysis project Ga0116193, IMG submission 89892) | Active sludge microbial communities of municipal wastewater-treating anaerobic digesters from Hong Kong - AD_UKC115_MetaG | ecosystem: Engineered > Bioreactor > Anaerobic > Digestate... | reverse complement strand
GCTGCCGGTGGAACAATACCCCGCCATCACTCCCGTGCAGGTTACGGTCAACGCCACCTATCCCGGCGCCGATTCGCAGACGCTGGCCGACTCGGTGGCCGCGCCCATCGAAGCGCAGATCAATGGCGTGGACAATATGATCTACATGACCTCGAGCAGTTCCTCCTCGGGGCAGCTGACGATGACGATCTTCTTCACGCTCAACACCGATCCGGATATTGCGCAGGTCCAGGTGCAGAACCGCGTCAACCTGGCCTTGCCGCAATTGCCCGATGCGGTGACGCAACAAGGCGTCTCGGTGCAGAAGAAAGCCTCGTCCATCATGATGCTGATTGGCATTTACGCCAAAGGCGAACGCTACAGCAGCGAGTACGTGGCCAATTACGCCAACGTCTATGTGCTCGATGCGCTGAAGCGAGTCCCCGGGGCAGGCCAGGCCCAGATCATGGGCGTTCCCGACCAGGCCATGCGCATCTGGATGAATCCCGACCGCATGACATCGCTGGGCATCACCACCAGCGATATTCAGCAAGCCGTGGCCAGGCAAAATGCCCTGTATGGCGCGGGCCAGATCGGACAGAAACCCACCGCCGGGCCGGTGCAATTGACTTTCCCGGTGGTCACGCAGCGGCCATTTACCGATCCGGCGCAATATGAGGACATTATCCTGCGCGCCAGCCATGACGGCAGCGCCATTGTGCGCCTCAGCGATGTGGCGCGCGCCGAGCTGGGCTTGCGCCAGTATATCATGGGCTCCAAGCTCAATGGCGTTCCCGCCATCTTTATCGCCGTCTATCAACAACCCGGCGCCAACGGGCTGGATGTCTCCAAAGCCGTGCGCAAGACGCTGGAGGATCTCAAGCCGGCGTTTCCGGCCGGCATGGACTATTTGATTTCCCTTGATACCAACGATTTCGTCAAACTCTCCATTGATGAAGTGAAGAAAACGCTTATCGAAGCAATTATCCTGGTGGTGCTGGTGGTCTTCTTGTTCTTGCAGAGTTTCCGCACCACGCTTATTTGCATCGTGGCCATCATCGTGGCGCTGGTCAGCACCTTTACGGGAATGCTAGCCCTGGGCTTTTCCATTAACCTGCTCACGTTATTCGGCCTGGTGCTGGCCATTGGCATGGTGGTCGATGATGCCATCGTCGTGGTGGAAAACGTGGAACGCAATATGGCGCAGCATCATTTGGCGCCAAAGGAGGCCACCATCAGGGCGATGCAGGAGGTCTCGGGCTCACTCATTGCCGTGGTGCTTGTCATGGCGTCGGTGTTTATTCCCGCGGCCTTCCTGCCGGGCACCACGGGCCAGCTGTATCGCCAATTCGCCATTACCATTGTGATCTCCGTCGCGGTCTCGGGATTCGTGGCGCTTACGTTGACCCCTGCCATGTGTGGCGTGTTGCTCAAACATACCGCCCCGCGCCAGCGCGGATTTTTTGGCTGGTTCAATCGCCAGGTTGACCGCATTACAGTCGGGTTTGGCCATGCGGTGCTGTTCGTCATCAAGCGCATGAGCATCGCCTTCCTGGTCCTGGTGGTGCTCGTCTGGACCATTGTTCATTTATTCACCGTGCTGCCGACGAGCTTCGTGCCCAATGAGGATCAGGGGTACCTGATGGCTTCGATCATCATGCCCGACGCCGCCAGCCTCGATCGTGTGGATGGTGTGGCTGACAAGGTGGATTCCCTATTCGCCAAACTGCCGGGCGTAGCCAACCGGACGAGTATGAGCGGCTACAGCCTGCTCGACAGCGGCTATAAGACGAACACCGGCACGTTCTTCGTTACGCTTAAACCGTTCGAAGAGCGATATGCCTCTGCCGAAAAAGCCCGTGAAGAAAACCCGCGAACCGTGATGCGGCGCCTGTACGCCGAAGCCCGCCAGGTCCGGGAAGGAATGGTCGTCCCCATCGCGCCGCCCTCCATCCCGGGAATTGGCACCACAGGCGGCTTCGAATTCTGGATTCAGGATACAGCCGGCGGCGCCCCTGGCCGCCTGGATGGTGTGACGCAGGACTTTCTGCGCAAGGCCATGAAACGCCCGGAACTGACGGGGCTGAATACCACCTTTCGCGCCACATCGCGCCAGTTTCGCGCCGATGTGGACCGCGAAAAAGCCAGTTTGTTGAACGTTCCCGTCCAGGATGTGTACAGCGCCATTCAGGCGCAATTCGGCTCCTTGACCGTCAGCCAATATAATGAAAACAGCCGCGTCTGGTGGGTCATCCTGCAATCCGAGCCGCAATTCCGCCAAAACCCCGAAGACCTCACGCGCCTGTTTACGCGATCGACCAAGGGGCGGATGGTCCCACTGGCCGCCGTGGTATCAACCCGCTGGTCCACCGGGCCCGACATTCTGCCGCATTTCAACGGCTTCCCCGCTGCAAAGATCAATGGCAACGCGGCCCAGGGCTATAGTTCGGGCCAGGCCATTGCCGCCATGGAAGACGTGGCAAAGGAAACCCTGCCGCGCGGTTATTCCTTCGGGTGGTCGGGGCTGGCTTACGAAGAGAAGAAAGCCGGCGGCACGTCGGCGCTGGCCTTTGTCTTTGGCCTAATAATCGTCTTTCTCGTGCTGGCCGCGCAGTATGAATCCTGGACGCTACCGGGAACGGTTATGATGGCCGTGCCCTTTGGCGTGCTGGGGGCGCTGATCGCCAACTATCTGCGCGGCTTGAGCAATGATGTGTATTTCCAGATCGGGCTTTTGGTCTTGATCGGCCTGGGAGCCAAGAATGCTATTCTGCGCGTGTCCTTTGCGGTTGAATTGCGCAAGCAGGGCAAATCGGTGATTGAGGCCACGATTGAGGCGGGCGAGCAACGCTTGCGGCCCATTATCATGACTTCGCTGGCGTTTGCCTTTGGCGTGCTGCCCCTCGCCGTGGCCATGGGTGCCGGGGCCAATGCGCGGCACTCCATCGGCACCGGGATTATCGGCGGCATGATCGGCGAAACCACACTGGCGATGCTCTACGTGCCATTGTTGTTCTATGTCTTCGATCGCTGGAACGAGCGCATGAATGCCCGGCGCCAGGAAATGAAACTAACGAGACCTGATCTTGCGACAGAATCGCCGGCACAAGAAAGCCTCACGGTGGCTTCCGGCCAAAGCAGCAGTGAAAGCAATTCTTCGGGCTGAGCCCATCAGAGGAGTGTGTTGATCCTGCCAGGCAATATCATTCGGGATCGACTGCAATTCCCTCTGCGTGTGGATGCGCTACTTAGCCAAATTTGCGTGAAGAATACGGCGCACTTCCTCAATGGCCCGCGGGTTCATCTGCGCTGAATGATTGCAATGACGAACGACGAATTCCGAATCCACTGGTTCGATGTGCGCACTGCTGTATTCGACCACGCCGTCGTCTTCTTGATCCAGAGGCCGATCATCCTTCACGGGGATAATCGAATGGACATGGACGCCCGGAGCACTGCCCGGCAGATGAATGAACTTGCCCTTCGGCTAAGGACAATGGCTTTTGAGAGCGGACCGGCCTTTACGCCTGCATGGTTAGACTCCGCTTCGCTGATCATAATAATTATCTGCACCCTGCAGTTGCGCAGTTGCACAAGAGGGAATCGTGCCAGACGCCCCAATGGCTTATCTAAGCATGGAAAGTGCTTTGGCAATGGGAAAGCCTTCGGTTCAGCCAGCATTCTGACTCATCAAGAGTCAACATTCAGTCCTGCCCACAGTCGCAGAATGCCGCGTTTGAACGCCGATACGTGAATGTGCGGCCTAACTTCGCTGACCTCAGGCATCAGACCCGCACTTCGAGGGCTCTGTGGCTTGGCATGATTCCTTCACTACCCTCCAAACGGTCCACAGTCGTAAGAAAGGTCAACTATGTTGCTATCGTGCTACCTACATGCTCCTGCCCTATTCACATTGGCGCGGCGCTTTGGTTGTCCTGCATTTCTCCTGTTTGGGCTGTTGGCATTGCAGGGTTGCGGCAAAGAACCACCACCGCCCCCGGTCCAGCAGGCGCACAAAGTGAAACTGCTCACGCTGGGCGAAGGCGGCCTGCCCAAGGGCAAAGAATATCCCGGGCGCACCGAAGCCAGCCAGACGGCCGAGCTATCGTTCCGCGTCTCGGGGCCGTTGAAGGAAATGCCCGCTCAGCAGGGAATGGTTGTGGAGCAGGGCACTTTGCTGGCCCGCATTGATCCACGCGATTTTCAGACCCAAGTCAAGGATATCGGCAGCCAGCTGGATCAGGCCAATGTTGAATTAACTCGCATGAAAGCCGGCGCACGCCCCGAAGATATCACCCGTCTGGAAGCCAGTCTCGCGGGACGCAAGGCGGAGTTCGAACAGCGCCGTCTGACTGAGCAGCGCTACCGGGAGATGGTGAACAAGAAGGTCGTCTCGCAGCAGGAATACGACACTGTTAAAGCGGCGTTTGACGTGGCGGCCTCCAACCTGAAGAACGCCGAGCAGGAACTCGATATCGGGCGCAAGGGAGCGCGCGCCGAGGACATCCAGGCGCAGCAGGCGAAAATCGAGGGGCTGCAGGCCCAGATGAAGCAGGCGGAGGCCGCGCTCAGCGACACCGAGCTAAAGGCGCCGTTCTCAGGCGTGGTGGCGCGCACGTATGTAAAGAATTTTGAGGATGTCCAGGCCAAGCAGCCAATCCTCAGCATGCAGGATATTTCTCGCATCGATATCAAGATCTACATCTCGGAGAGCGACTTGGGGCGGGGCTTGCGCAGCCGTTCGATCAGCGATTCCGCCAGGAACCTGCAGGCCGAGGCGGTCTTCGCCCAACATACGGGCAAGACGTTTCCGCTGACCGTCAAGGAATATCAAACCGAGGCGGATCCGAAAACGCAAACCTTTGAAATTACTTTCCAGATGAAGAACCCACCCGATCACCCTGTGATGCCCGGAATGAATGCCACAGTGCGCCAGTCCATGTCGGCCTCCGGCCCGGCGAGGCAATCGGGGTTCATGGTTCCCGTCGAAGCCGTGTTCGCCGATTCCAGCGGCGGCCAGAACGTCTGGGTGGCCGATCCTGCTACTCAAAAAGTCTCGAGACGCCCGGTCAAGACCGGCGAGATTGGTGATGGGCAAATTCGCGTCACCGACGGATTGAAGAGCGGCGATATCATTGCCGTCTCGGCCGTCAACATGCTCAGCGAAGGCATGAAAGTGGCGCCAATGTCCGACCTTCGAGGGCTATGAACCATGAATCTCGGCGAAGCGTCGATTCGATATAAGACCAGTCTTTTGGTGATCATGACGGTCCTGGTTGTGGGCGGGCTGCTAGCCTATCGGAGAATGGGCCGGCTGGAGGATCCCGAATTCACAATCAAGCAGGCGCAAATCCGCACGGCTTATCCCGGGGCCACCGCCGAAGAGGTGGAGAAGGAAGTCACCGATCGCGTGGAACGCGCCGTGCAGCAACTCGGCGCCCTGGATTACGTCGAATCGACCTCGATGAAGGGGATGTCCATTGTCGAGCCGGTCATTAAGGACAAGTACGACAAGCGTACGTTGCCTCAGGTCTGGGACGAGTTGCGCCGCAAAATCAATGACATGCAGAAACAACTGCCACCGGGCGCCGGCCCCTCCATCGTCAATGACGATTTTGGCGATGTTTACGGCGTGTTCTTTGCGCTGACGGGCGACGGTTATACTTATGCGGATCTGCGCAATGTGGCCAAGTTCATGCAGCGCGAACTCTTGACCGTGCAGGATGTCGCTCGCGTGGAGCTGATTGGTGATCAACAAGAGGTGGTCTATGTTGAACTGGCGCGCGATAAGATGGCGCAATTCGGTGTGCCCCGCCAGGCAATCTACCAAATGCTGCGGGATAAGAATCTTGTCACGGATGCCGGGCAGGTCAAGGCCGGCTCCGAGACTATAACCTTGCGCCCGACTGGCGAGATCACCAATGTCGCGCAGTTCGGCGATCTGCTCATCAGCGGCCAATACCTGCCGCAGCCCGCGAACAACCAGCCACAGCGCCTCGTTTACCTGCGGGATGTAGCCGCCATCACGCGTGGCTATAAGGACCCGCCAGCGTATCTGTTTCGCGTGCAGGGCAACCCCGCTGTCGGGCTCGCCATTTCCACCGTCCAAGGCGGCAACGTGGTTGTCATGGGCGATGCGCTCAAGGCCAAACTCGATCAACTGGTTGCAGCCAACGTCGTCCCCTTCGGCATCCAATTCCACAGGATCTCAATTCAATCCGAAGCGGTCACCGCCTCCATCAAGGGCTTCGTTGTCAACCTGGTCGAAGCGGTCGTTATTGTCATCGTCGTGCTGCTGTTGTTCATGGGCCTGCGCAGCGGCCTGATTATTGGCGTCGTGCTGCTGGTTACGATCATCGGCTCATTCGTCTTTATGTACACCCAAGGCATTATGCTGGAGCGCATTTCCCTGGGGGCCTTGGTCATTGCCTTGGGCATGCTCGTTGACAACGCCATTGTCATCACCGAAGGCATGCTGATCCGCATCGGCAAAGGCGAGGATCGGATTGCCGCGGCACGCGCCGTCGTGGGCCAGAACGCAATGCCGCTATTGGGGGCCACGGTGGTGGCGATTCTAGCCTTTGCCGCCATTGGCGCCTCGCAAGACAGCACCGGCGAGTACTGCCGCTCGCTGTTTCAAGTGATCATGATTTCCCTGGGCTTCAGTTGGGTTACCGCCGTGACGCTGACGCCGCTGCTTTGCGCAATGTTTCTCCGGCCTGTGGCCGATGCCAGCGCCGCCGATCCATACAGCAAAGGTTTCTTTCTCATCTATCGCCGCGCGCTGGTGGCCAGCCTGCACTATCGCTGGCTGGTGGTGGCCATCATGCTCGGCCTGCTGGGGCTGGCGATCATCGGCTTCGGCAGGATTGACAAAAGCTTCTTCCCGCCAGCGACGCGCCCGCAGTTCATGGTTGACCTGTGGATGCCCGAGGGCACCGACATCCGCGATACGCAGAAGCAGGCCATCGCCGTCGAAAAATATTTGCGGGGAATGAAGCAAGTCACGGACGTGGCAACGTTCATCGGCCGCGGTGCTCCGCGGTTCCTGCTGACCTACACGCCCGAGAAGCCTAACAACAGCTATGCGTTCCTGCTGGTCTCGGTTAAACCCGACGCGGATATTCCGCAGATGGTTCCCCAAGTGCAAAGCGCTCTGGAGCAGACCTACCCGGCCATCATTCCGCAGACGTACATGTTTGTCCTTGGCCCGGGCGAACCCTCGAAAATCCAGATTCGTCTTTCGGGCCCCGACATCGCACACTTGCGCTCGCTGGCGGGCCAGGTCGCCGGCATCATGCGGCAGGATGGCGGGCTGATGGCCATCCAGTCGGATTGGCGCGATATGGTCAAGGATCTGCGCCCCGAACTGGCCGAGGCCCAGGCCCGCCGCAACGGCATCGAACGCCGAGACATCTGCGACCTGCTGGCCGAATCGTTTGAAGGGCGCCAGATCGGCATCTTCCGCGAAGGCGACGACTTGCTGCCCATCGTGGCGCGGGCGCCCGCCAATGAGCGCGCCGATTTGGGCAACATCCGTTCGCTGCAGATCTGGAGCCCGGCGGCGGCTCGCAACATCCCCCTCGAACAAGTCGTCTCCGGTTACAAGAACGTCTTCACCGATAACATCATCAAGCGGCGCGACCGCACCCGCACGATTACCGTCAAGACCAATCCGCGCACCGAACTCGCCTCGGCGGTGCTGGCGCGCCTGATGCCCAAAATCAACGCGCTGAAACTCCCGCCGGGCTACGCCATTGCTTATGGCGGGGAATACGAGGATTCGGCCAAGGCACAAAACTCCCTGGCCGGCAAAGTCGTTATGTGTCTCATCCTGATGATCCTCATCGTCATCCTACTGTTCAATGCCCTTAAGCAACCGCTGGTGATTTGGATGACCGTGCCGCTCACCATCATCGGCGTCACCGCGGGCTTGCTCGCCACTCATCAGCCCTTTGGTTTCATGGCGCTGCTTGGGCTGCTCAGTTTGTCGGGCATGCAAATCAAGAACGCCATCGTCCTCATTGACGAGATGAATCAGCAGGTGGCGCGGGGCCAATCGTATTTCGAGGCCATCACCCTCTCCGGCGTCAGCCGCATTCGCCCGGTGATGATGGCGGCCGCCACCACGGTTCTAGGCATGCTGCCGCTGGTCAAAGACGCCTTCTTCGTCTCAATGGCTGTCACCATCATGGCTGGTCTGACGCTGGCCTGCGTGTTGACACTGATCGTCGTCCCTGTCTTCTGCGCCATCATCTTTAATGCCAGGGAAGAGCCTGCCGCCGCCCAGCCTGCCGCACCGCTTCCTCTGCAGGGGCAACGGCAGGGATGATGTGTGGCCAGTAGGTCCGCCCTGCCGGAGAGGACTCCGGGGGCCCGCACTGCAGGCGATACTTACACAAGCGATGAGTTACACGTGACGCATCACACCGGAACTCGCTTCATTTTCCGGGTACGTATTCAGCGGTAGTCTGATTGGTTGCAGTTGCCCTCCAGAGAAATCGTCGCCTCCGTGGGAGTCGTCGCCTCCGTGGGAGGCGTCGCCTCCTTGGGAGGCGAGCATTAATAGCACATAACCGTAATAAAAAATTTCGGCCCCGTCAGGGGTCGAACAGTTCGACTCCGCCGGAGCCGATTGTATCTATCAAAATAACGATCTATGAATACATGCCCCTAATGGGGGCGTTGCCTCTCATAGAGATCTTGCCTGAAAATCACCTATCCATTCTGCTAAACACATGCCTTCCCGAGTGGGTGAACGGCCATTTGCGGGCCGGATCGAGGGCCAATATCGGCACGCCGCGCGGCAAAAAAAATCCAAAGCGCCCGGCCAGCACCGGCAGCGGATTTTGCAAGCCATCATAGACTTGCGCCAGAAGCCCGGGACCAAGATCGACAGCCAGCATTTCGCCTGTTAGTTCGACCACATCGCCGACGCGCACGCCGCGCGTGTCCTCGAACACCTGCATATCCGCCGTGCGGCCGCGCACGCGCAACACCTCGGCCTTCAGCCGCTCCTCGCCCACACAAACGAAGCCGACCTCGTTCTTCATGATTGCGGTTTGTTCATCAATCTCAACGATGACCAGGCTCTCGCGCACACCGGCAACCGTGGCGGTCTTGCGCGGCATCGGTTGTTCATTCATGGCCGTCATGAGTCACCTCCAACACCATTTGGCGGAAGCGTTCGGCTGCGGCGCGCGGGTTATGCGTCAGCCACGCCCGCAACATGTCCCACTTAAAGACAAAGGCAAACACCACCTCGAAGCCGAAGGGGTGGCGTTCGGCCAATTGGCTGAGCTTTTGCCAAGCCGCCTGCATGAGCGTGCGTTCCAGGCGCGTGGCCTCGCCAGCCTGCAAAAACTGCGCGGCCTCCTGCACCCAGCAATACTGCGCCCCCAAGCCAAAATCCGGCGTGTTCCAGTGCAGGGCAATGCGGCGCGTCAAGCCGCCCAAACCCCATTTTTCATTGGCCACCGGGACATCCTGGCCGCAGGCGCGCCCGCGCAGCGCCGCCATGGTTGTCAACTGATCCATGCGGAAATCAATATACTCACGCAAGCGCCAATTAAGCGGGCCCTGCCGCAGGTCGGCAAATTGTCGCATGACGTCCGCATCGCTGGAATGCGTCCATTGCATCCCGCGCCAACCGACCAAAGGCCGCGCCTGGGCCAATTGCCCGGCGTCGTTTGGATCGAGCATGTGCAGGCGCTGCTCCAATCGCAGCGGCGTTATGGGCAAACGTTCCGCGCGTTCGAAGTATGGCAATTGCGGCAGGCTGCTAATCAGCATGTGATAGGCACGTGGCACGTGGCATATTCTCCTGAACCGCTTGGATGGGCCACTCACTCCACCCCGTCGAGAATGGAACGGAAGCGCGGAAGGATGCGTTCGTAGATCATTTGGGCAACCATTCGGTCGGACAAGTCGATTTCCAATTTCTCCTGCACCAGACGTACGCGGGCGCCACCTTCAAGCGTGCTGTCGGGCACCAGCACGACGCCCTCGCGCAGCATATCGCTCGCCAGCGCCAGAACCGCTTGTTTGTTGCGCTCGCGCATGGCCGGATTGGGCTGGCCGGAGAGCAACGATTCCGAGACGATGATCTGCAAGTCGCGGTTGCCAATGAACTCCTCGACCGCCTGCCCTGCCAGCACAAGCACCAGCGCGCGGATCAGTTCCTGATCGCGCGTGGCATCGGTGACAAGGCGTTTGACAAACACCTCGAACTGCGCGGCCACATTGGATTTCAAATTCAACACCGGGCGGCCAGTTTCAAGGCTTCCGCGGCGGCAGCGCGCTGGTCCGCGATCTGCGAATCCGCCTGCTCCAAACGCGCCCGGGCTTCGGCCTTGGAACTAGCTTCGATCTCGGCCGCCTGCTGGCGGGCTTCGTGCACAATGCGCTCGGCTTCCTCACGCGCAGCCTTGATCCCTTCATCACGAATGCGGTGGATCAGGTTTTGCACGCCGTCAGAACCAAACGCCCCGCTGGTCTTCTCGGCTGTTAGTTCGCTCATTGTCTCAAAGCCTCACTTAGGGATTCCACGGGCCAGCACGAGCGCAAAGACAAAGGCAAACACGGCAAAGCCCTCGACCAATGCCGCCGGGGCCAGCGAAATGCCAAAGACCTCAGGCTTGCTTTTCGATGCATTGATGCTGGCCGCGCACGCATCGCCCTGCGCCATGGCGCTTAACATCAAGGCCAGTCCTGTCAGCACGCCGATGCCAAACAGCCCCGCCGCGTTCTGCGCTGTGACTGCGCGGTTCAATGCCATGGTCACAACGATTCCATAAATGGTCTGCGACGACGGCATGGCCGCCACGCCAACGAACCGCCCAAAACCACCTTCAACCTCGAGCATTGCCCCGCATGCCGCCATGCCCGAGCGCGCGCAGCCGATCATGCTGCCCACGGCTCCCAGCGCCAGCGGCGCAAACAGTCCAATCCATCCGGCAATCAACAGTAAGGAATCCATGAATACTCTCCTAACGCTTGAAGGCTTTGAACAACCGCCCCTCTTCGGGCAATCCCCAGTTGAAGAACTCGATGACGTTCAGTCGAAGCCCATGAATGACACCGCCGGAGATGCCCAGCAGCAGATTCAGCCCATGTCCGAGCGCAAAAAAAACGATCGCCAACAGCAGCCCAAAGATCGGCACCGAGCGATACATCTGGCGCGCCATGTCGTTGAAGGCCAAGGCCAGCGAAGCCGAAGCCAACCCCAAGGCAAACAGCCGCAAGTAGCTCAGCACGTCGCCAAAGGCGCTCGTGATTTTCGTCAGGGCCAGCGCGCCCTGAACATACCGGCTTACGGCGGGCCGGCCGCAGCCAGCAAAGCCAAACACCAGCAGTGCGCCGCCGATCATCAGCACGGGACCGAAAACCTCAATGGCGCGGACCGCAAGCAAGCCGCCCGCCGCCGTGGTCAGCCCGCCGCCGACAATGCACGCCCAGCCGAGCGGACACAGGCCCTGGGCGCGCCAGTGATAACGCCGCGCATTCATCAGGTTGGCCAGAATCACGTGCAGCGCGCCGACGCAGATGGCCAGGGCCATCATCGCATTGGCATTATTAATATCGAGGATTTGCAGACGCTTCAGGAACGACGCGGGGCGCGGAGACAGCCCAAAGTAGCTGCCGATGATCACGCCATAAACCAACGAAAATCCCAGAATGGTTACGAGGAGAGCTCGCATGCGCTGCCCCCCAGGCGAACGCCCCATCTTTTTCCAGAACAGCAGCAGGCAGGCACCCAACGCCAGCGAATACCCGGCATCGGCCATGATCATGGCAAAGAAGATCGCAAATGAGATAAAGACCGTGGCCGAGGGATCCCACGTGCGATAGCCCGGCGTCATGTAGAAGTTGACCAGCGATTCGCCGGCCGAGAGCGCCGGCCGATTTTGCATCAGCGTTGGCGGCGACTCATCGGGCGCCGGTTCGACGGCTTCGAAGAAGAATTTCCGCTTGGCGGCATACTCGCGCAGCAGCCCGACGCTGGCCTTTGGCGCCCAGCCCTGCAGCGCAAAAACCGGATCGTCGTCGCAGGTCTGCTTCGCCGCGTCTTCGCGAACGGCAATGGCTTCGAGATCCTCCAGATTGCGTTCCAGCAGCGTTCGCCAGCGCGACAGATACGCGCGACGTGCTTGCCCATCCTCGAGTGCCAGTTCTACCTTCTCCAAGCGCGCCGCCACTTGTGCTCGCGAACGTGCCCCCAGATGCGTTCGCGCCACGGGCATCTCCAGCGGTTCCTCGCGCGACACGGCAACCACGTATGTAAAGCGGCCGTGGCGCTTGATGATTTCGCAGGCAACGCCAGTGGCGCGCAACGCGGGGACATCCTTATGGGGAACCTTGTAAAACCACAGCCGCCATCCATCCATTTCCTCAAGCGAAGGGAATTCAAACTCGCCCCAGGCTTCGATCTCCTGCAAGCGCACAATCAGGAAATCGCGCTCTTGTTCGAGATCGCGCATATGATCCTGCAATTTCAAGACCTGGCGTTCGACGGCCAATGCATCAAATTGCCCCGGGTGCAGCACCTGCGAACGTGGATACGGGCAATCCTTCAGAAAGCGCAATGCCTCACGTGTCTTGCGCCGGGGTTCCGGATCGGCCCGGGCGGCTTCCTCAGCATTCTGCGGGATCAGTTCCACGCAACCCAGACGCTGCAGATCATCGAGCAACGCGGCCTTGTCAACAATCATTCCGGCAAGAGTGATTTTATTCAACGGCACGATCATCGTTCACCGCTCCAACACCAGACTTCAAGTGGTCACATCTTTGCCTTGGCCAGTTTGGAAGTGACCACGGCAGCGCGCTCGATGTCGCCGAGGAAGATCTGGATGCGCCGAATGTTGCTGCGGGCTTCGGGAATCAGGATCTTCTCAAACAGGTTGATCCGCTGCGTGATGCGCCGCAGCCCCTGTTCCAGAACATGCAGCCGTTGCCCGGCGATCCTGGCGCGCACATGTTGTTCGGCGGCCTCCTTGAGACGCTGCACCAGGATATCGATCCAAGCCGGGGTAGAGAGGCGCGAATAGTCAGCCACCGCACAGGAAAGGTGTTCCAAGGCCGGCAGGTGAAGTCCCACCACGTTCTGCTCAATGACGGAATAGCCTTCGAGCTTTACCAGCCCCTGCCATTCAAAATCCAGATCGGCCAACATCGGCAACTCAGCGCCAATTTGCTCGTCGAGCCGCTGGCATGCGGCGCGGGCCTGATCGTATTCCTCGCGGGCCCGCTGCGTTTCGAGTTGAATCTGCCGTCGCTTTAAGTCCAGCGATGGCAGCAGACGCTGGTAGTTCTTCAGTTGCTCGCGCTGCTGCTGCATCGATTGTTTGCTCAGTCTCATCTTAGCCATGAACGTGATACCCGTTGGGACCCGACTCGTTCTGCAACACGGCTGTCGCAACGTTTGCCTTAGGGAAATAGCGATCCACCAGTTCCTGCTTCATCAGCAACTCCTCAGGCGCAAAACAATCGGCCAGCGTCTGCCAGCACAGATCAAGCGCTTCGAGCACCGGCATCGACACCCCAATGTCCATGAATCGCTCGCGAAACAGCCGGCCGAACTTCAGCAGTTTTTCGTCGAAGGCAGATAATTCGAAGGCCATTGCTTGCTTCTTCTGCGCCTCGGTCGCCTCTGAATAGAGGCGGATCATGGTGTTCATGATCTGCGCGTGGTCCTCGCGCGTCGCCTTGCCAACGACATGCTGCTTCAGGCGGGACAGCGAGCCAAGGGATCGATCATGCCATGGTGCAGATACAGCTGGCCTTCGGTGATGTAGCCCGTGTTGTCGGGCACGGGATGGGTGACGTCATCGCCTGGC
>Ga0116193_1002539_pt1 | contig 13828 bp, 11 predicted proteins | sample AD_UKC115_MetaG_FD_89892 | JGI IMG/M metagenome (GOLD analysis project Ga0116193, IMG submission 89892) | Active sludge microbial communities of municipal wastewater-treating anaerobic digesters from Hong Kong - AD_UKC115_MetaG | ecosystem: Engineered > Bioreactor > Anaerobic > Digestate... | reverse complement strand
ACTGCTTAAAAAATTATATAAGAATTAAAAATTTAATATGAATTATATTCAATACTTGCTTTTATTCCCTTTATATTTCTTTATACCGTTTGCGTTCGGCGGTACAGAACCGTGGGCTTTGCTTTTGATGCAAATATTAGTGTTTTCAGCGCTGATCTTTACATTTATAAACAAAAAAAATTATTATTTTACAAAACCATCTTTTTTTATAATCATTTCCTTTTTAATGCTTATTGCCTTATGCATAATACAGATCTCAAATCCAGGCACAATTTTAAAAAAAATGCCATTTATTCCTTTTTCAATATGCACTCTTTTTAGTTTACAGGAACTTTATACCCTGGTATTATATTTTTCACTTTTTTTTATAATAACTCAAAATTTTGAAAACAGCGATAAGCAGCGGAAACTCTTTTATGCGATACTTATTGCATCTTTTGCGGCGGCTATAACGGGAATTCTATGTCAAAAAGGCGAATATATACAATTTTTCCTGGGAATAAAAATCAATCACGCTTTCGGACCGTTTGTAAACAGAAATAATGCCGGTTCATTTTTTGCCGCTTCATTTTTTACGGCAATGGCCGTATTTCTGCCAAAATTTACCCGTTTTGAAAAAATAAGAAAAAATTTCTTTAAATTTTCAGCAGGCGCGATACTATGCATATTTTTGTTTGTAACTTCAATATTAACCAGATCCAGAGGATCAATGCTCGGACTTTTCATATCAATTTTTATACTTTTGTTTATATTGGCCTGGTACATGTCCTCGCAAATACAGAAAAAAGTATTATATTTGTTCTTTGTTGCTGTTTTATTTTCATGTTCTTCGTTTATAATTTACAAAAATATTGATGTGATAAATAACTTTTCCGGAAGAAATGCCGGAGGTTTTTCAGAACAGGCAAGAATTTCGTTGTATAAAGCAGGGTTTAATATGCTCAATGATTTCCCCTTAACAGGCACAGGCATGGGAGCATTTTCAATGGGAACAGGAAAATATCTTGATATGCAGTTGACAGATTTTCCCAGAAGAATACACAGTGATTGGCTTGAATTGCTTGTCGCAATAGGATATCCCGCAGGAATTTTATTTTTCATTATTGCATTATGCACCGTTTATTTTTTTCTTAAACGCATCAAAAAATTTAATAACGAAAAAAAGATTAAATTCACCGCTCTTATGTGTGCGGTTTTTTCAATTTCTGTTTCATGTCTTGTAGATTTTCATCTTCATATTCCGGCAAACGCTTTTATTTTTTTTACGGTACTGGCTTTATTATCGTCTTCTTCCTTCAATAGAGACAAAATAATATATTACAGACTGCCTTACTTAATAAAAATATTTTTCTGTATGCTTTTTGCCGCAACTGTCTATTTTTCGGCAAAAAATGCGATTGCATGGAGAAACATAACTTTTGCAAATAAACTTTCTTTAGAGCATAAAATTAACACTTATGAATCGGCCTTAGAATTATCACCCAATCCTGTTTATGCTTATAATTTGATAATGTTCTATATTCAAAGCTTAGAAAATGATTCTTTAAACAGGCAGATAAAATATGAATATTATAAAAAAGCCTTGTCTTTAACCGAAAAGTACTTAACAATATATCCTTTTAATTCAAATTTTTCATATTTATACGGAATACTTAAAAACAGCTCAGAAAGCTTTTAAATATTTTTTAAAAACTATTCCGGCTTGTTTCTTGTCAAATAATACATTTTTTTATAGAATATGCTGGTATGACAAGGCATAATCTTATATATATTCAATTGTTTTTTTTCATATTCGTATTTTCGTGTGCTTCTGCGCCTAAAATATATGAAAAGGATTCTTTGCAGAAACAGTCAAATGAGTCAGTCCAAAACGATTCAAATCTTTCAGTGCAGGTTGCAAATAATATCGCTCAGTTAAAAAATGCAAATGATTATATACTGCAACCGGGCGATTTAGTAGACATTAAGATATTTATGGAAAACGGAATGGACAGGACTTTAAGAATAGGCGGAAGCGGAACTGTTAATTTGCCTCTTGCCGGAAATATAAAAATTTCCGATTTGTCTATAATTCAGGCGGAAGAAGTAATCGCAAATGAACTTAAAAAATATCTGATAAACCCTCAGGTTTCATTATTTGTTAAAGAATACGGCAATACTACAATTTACATACTTGGCGAAGTAAAAACCCCGTCAGCAATACAGATTCCTCCCGGAAAATCTTTAACTGTGCTTGAGGCCATAACTTCAGCAGGCGGTTTTACTCCTGTTGCCGCTGTTTCAAAAGTAAAAGTTTTAAGAATGGAAAACGGAGTCCAGAAAAGCATTGAAGTGGATATATCTCAAATTACAAAACAAGGCAAAAAATCGCTTGATATAAACCTTATGCCGAACGATGTAATATTTGTTCCGCAAAGCATGTTTTAACCCAGAGGATTAATATGGCAACTGATTCTAATAATTTGGAACAAAATAATTCCGTTGACTTTTCTTATTATTTATCAATTGTTTTTAAACATTTTTGGCTTATATTGACAATAACTCTGCTAGGCCTTTTAGGAGCGATAACGGCTAATATTATCATACAGCCGGTTTACAAAGCATCTGTTCTTATGATGATAGACAGAGAAGATTCCGGCAAAATTGAGACAGCTTCGATTGATTCATGGGCAAGCGATGAAGACTATTACAGAACGCAGTACCAGCTTATGGAATCAAGAACTCTTTTGGAAAAAGTACATAAATCATTAAATCTTGATAAGTATCTGGAGTTTAAAAATCCCAACGGCTGGATTAAATTAAAAAAACGGATAGAAGTAAAGCCTTTACTCAGAAGCAGACTTGTAAATTTGGAAGTATCTTCTTATGAAAAAAATCTTACTTCAGAAATAGCAAATACCCTTGCAAAAACATTTGTAACAGACAACATAAGCAACCGTGTTATAATGGCCCAAGACGTAATAAAAGCTCTTGAAAGCTCGGAAAAAAGCCGTCAACAGGAAGAACTTTTAAATTCACTGCCTCAGGTTGTAAACAGCGATTTTATAAAAAATCTTAAAAATAGAGAAATAACTTTACAGGGTGAATATGCAAAACTTACTGCAAAATATACCGAAAATCACCCTGACGTCGTATCAATCAAAAACCAAATAGTTACAATACGTTCAAAAATAGAAATGGAGACTAAACGTATAATCGAAAGTTTGAAAATAGAGCTTTCCGGCCAATTTTCCGGCAATAACATAAGGATTATTGATGAAGCTGTTTCTCCGGATAAGCCTTACATACCAAGAAAAATGCTGAATTTGGCAATAGGCTTCATGTCCGGTTTGTTTATTTCATTGATTATAATATTCTTTATCGAGTTTATTGATAAAAGCATTAAAAATTCTGAAGATGTTGAAAGAGAACTGCATCTTCCTTTTTTGGGGTTTGTGCCTTTTGAAAAAACAAAAAATAACGGTCATAACAAAAAAGAATATGAAACCATGCTTAAGGACGGCAATCATCTTATGGCTGAACAAATAAGAAACATAAGAACGATGCTGGATTTTACATTAACAGATGATATTGAAAAAAATACAATGATGGTAGTAAGTTCCATCCAAGGAGAAGGAAAAACTCATTTATCCGCAAATTTAGCTATCTCAATAGCGCAAATAGGAAAAAAAGTTCTTCTTATTGACGGTGATCTTAGAAGATCAAGGCTCCATCGAATATTCAGATTATCAACAGAAAAAGGATTAAGCAATATTTGGAATGACACTCAAAAGCGTGATTTCGGATTGAATGTACAAAAAACGGAGATAGACAATCTTTTTGTAGTAACTTCCGGAATAAGACCTCCAAATCCTTCTGAATTATTAAATACCCCACTTTTATCCGAGTTTATAAAATGGGCTAAACAGAATTACGATATGATTATAGTCGACAGTCCTGCTGTAATACCGGTCAGTGACACTTTGCTTTGGGGCCATGTTGTAGATAAGGCAATTTTTGTGGTTAAACACTGCAAAACAAATTCAAAATTATCTAAAATTGCCATAGATAAACTGCAAAAAGCCAATATTAAAATTTTGGGAACTGTAATTTCTCACTTTAAAGAGGAAGGATTATCCTACGGGAAATACGGCTACTACAAACATTATCACTATTACAATTAAATATCCAGCTGCAATTGTTCTGAAGTGTTTTCCGGCTCTTTTATGCTAATCTCAGCATCTTTTATTATCTCAGTATGATATCCAAAAAATTTTAAAAGTATATTAAGTTTATCATATCTGAAATGACTGCCACCCTGTTCTATATACCTTATCAATCTTAATCCGACTTTTGTTTTTTTAGATAATTCAACCTGTGTCAGACCTATGTTTTTTCTCAATTTTGCAATTTCTTTGCCAAGTTCCATATATATCCTCCAGCAATTTCGGATAGTATACCACATATATTATATTATTTAAAGTATATTTTTTAACAAATAAACCAATTATATGGGCATAATATTGACAATTGTATCTTTTATGATATAATTATTCAAACATATCTTCAAATAAAATACTGTCGGCAGTTATATTTTTTCTTGCTGTTTTTCCTATAATATTATAAATCTTATTTGGCGGAATTCCAGTGCCGGGTCTTTTAAATGTAATCATTTCTTCTTTTATCGTTTCTCCTGCTTTAATATCAACTGAAGCAACTAAAGAACGTCTCGCATTTATTCTTGCCATTTTTTCCGTTTCAATGCAGCTTACATCATAAGAACCTCTAATTTTATCAATAAATTCTATTGAATCTATAATACTTTTAGCATCTTCAGGATCCATTGCGTGATAATGATCATTACCTTTAATATTTTTATCTAAAGTAAAGTGTTTTTCTATTACAACAGCGCCAAAATTATATGCAGTTTTGATGACATCATAATTTTTATCAGGCTTTGTGTGATCGGAATAGCCTATAACAATATCTTTAAAATATTTTGCCAGAGTAATGATTTTATTTAAATTTGCATGTTGATATGGTGTTGGGTATTCTAACACACAATGCATCAATACAATTTGTTTATCATTATATTTCCTGATAATTTTTACCGCTTCTATAATTTCTTCTAAATTTGAAGCTCCTACGGATAAAATTATCGGTTTATTTTTTTTAGACTGATATTCTATAAACGGAATATTATTTAAATCCGAAGAAGATATTTTATATATATTCATTAATTCAAAAAGATAATCAGCAGATTCAAAATCAAAAGGTGTCGACAAAAATTCAATGTCAACTTCATTGCAATAATCAAATAATGTTTTATACTCATCGTATCCGAAAGAATCAAATTTTTTAAACAACTCATATTGTGAGGTTGTGGATTCTTCCGATATATCCCAGTAATATGGAGAATTTTTAACAGCTAATGTATTTGCTTTATAAGTTTGAAATTTTACTGCGTGTATTCCTGCTTTCTTTGCTTCTTTTATCATAAGTTTAGCCGCATCAATATTTGAAATTCTAAATTTTGAAGCGATATCATAATAATTTACGCCTATCTCCGCTATTATGGAAAATTTATTATTTTTTATTCTGTCCATTATAATATTAGGCATAATACTTATTCTCCCAAAATAATGTTTTTTACTCTGTTAATACCAGATTTTAAATCATGTTTTATCATCAGATTATGCATATTTTGTCTGACTTTATTAGTTGAAATCAATAAATCAAAAGTACTTTTAATCGTTTCATAAGGAACTTCCTTGCCCAATCCCAAATTCAAAAAACCATTTTCCATATTTGCAAAAGTATGAAGCTGTTCCCTTTGATTTTGCGCCAGTACTATTGACGGTATGCCAAGGCAAGCCAGTTCAAAAACAGTTCTTCCCTGAGAAGTAAAAGCGATATCAGCTTTTTTCATATAAGTTGAGACTCTGTTCACATGACTTATAACTTTTATATTGTGCGTATTTAAAATATTATTTTTTTTGTGATCGTAAGACAGAGGTATTAAAAACGTAAATGTTATTTCTTTATTTGATTTTGTAACCTCCAAAGCAAGCCTGTATATTTTTCTTGTTAAATTAGAGGGATCTGTCCCTCCGAATAAAACAAGAACATTTTTAACCTTTTCTGATACAGCAACAGGAGCTTCCAATAAAAATTCTTCTTTTAAACATATATATTTCTCACCGCTGAACACATTGTCTCTTTTATAACTGTTTTCATAAAGGGAATTTATTACGGCATCTGCGGCATCAATACCTGATCCTAAATCCTCAAAAGATATTACTCTTTCAGCAAACTTCTTAAGTTTTAAAATATATTCTGCGGTAGTATCCAAACAATCATTGACGACAATGTCGGTTTTATGCGATTTTAAAAAATTAAAAAAACTGTCATCATTTTTTATAATTCTATATTTGAATTTGCTTTCTTGAATTTTTTTAAGACCTTCAGCACATTTTTGTTTTGTAACAAAAGTAATATTATGAAAAATTAAATGATGAGCTAAAGTTATACATCTGTAAATATGCCCCATACCTATTGTTTTATGACCGTCTACTCTGAATATTATATTTTTTTTCTTTAATTGATTTTCACATATTATCCAGTCATTTACGGTATCTATATCTGTGGATTCTTCAATTGGAATTTCATAAACAGATATATTTTTACCCATTCTTGTATTATCTTTTACAAATTGCCTTTTAGTAATGAAAAAAGCTCCAGTTTCAATATAATTCGGCGGCAACTGCTGTCTGTTTACTCTTTTTTTATACAAAGGATAAAAACCTTTTTTGCTTTGGCCCCATGACAAATGAGGATTATTGGTAACGCTTAAATATGTATCATATTTTGATTTTATGAAATCGTTCAAAGCTTTTTCTAAAGTTTCAGATTTTAACAAAGGCGATGTCGGTTGCAACGTAATGACAATATCATATTTTTTATTTTTTCTTTCTTCCATCTTTATAACTGCATCAAATACAACCGGATCTAAAGTAGTAATATCTTTTGCCAAACCGGCATCTCTTTTTATCGTATCAACACCATAGTTCTTTGAAATTTCGATGATTTCATCATCATCCGATGAAACAACGATATCCGTAATTTGACTGCATAATTTGGCATTATTTATGACATAAAATATTAAAGGTTTATTGTTAATTATGCGTATATTTTTTCTTGGTATTCCTTTTGAACCGCCTCTAGCCGGTATTACCGCTAATATATTCATAAAATCCCCTTAAAATCTTTTTTGCATTTTATCTTTTTTTACTGAAAAATGCTATAATTGCTCAACAAATCAATATTAAATTTAAGATATTTTTTAAATAAACCATGTCTTTTTATATAATCAATAAAATTTTTAAAAATAAAATTTTTTTTTATTTAACAACGAGATATCTGACGTATATTCTCAGTTTTGTATCTTCAATGTATATTGCCGTAAAATTGGGCCCCTATTATTTTGGTATTTGGGCATTCATCAATTTACTGATTGCTGTATTTTCCAACATAAATTTTGGCATAGCCAATGCAATAAATATACTGCTTGTGCAAAATAAGGATAATAAATCAAAATGCGATTCGTATATTTTTAATGCATTTATCCTTGTATTTGTTATATCTTTGCTGCCGTTGGGAGTGCTTTTCTATGACAGATTGTTCACTATTGAGTATTTTGCAAAGTATCATTTAGGAAATTTAATTTTTATAGTCGCTTTAATAATAATCGTTGGGCATATAAATACTCTTTTCTCAAATATATTCCGCGTTAAAAATAAAATTTTTGAAATTGCTTTTAATCAATCCGTATTATCTGTTTTAATTTTTATTTTGATGTTTTTTGCAAGCAACAGAACTCTGCTTATATTGCTTACTGTTGCTTATCTTGTTGCGAACTTGCTCTCGTTGTATTTATACTACCGTGCCAAAACAGTAGTTACAAAAGGTTCTTTTGATAAAAGTTTATCAAAAAATTTATTAACAAAAAGCTTGTTTCTTTTTATCTATAACTCATGTTTTTATTTTATAATTTTATCTACAAAAACTTTAATAAGTTATAACTATACTGTTAAAGAATTCGGTTATTTTGCATTTGCATTTACCATAGCTAACGCATCTATTCTGCTATTAGACAGCTTTATGTTTTTAATTTTTCCAAAAACAATAGATATTTTAAAAGGCACAAATTTACTGCAAATAAAGACAAAAATAGATTTTTTTAGAAATAATTATATTACAACGATTCAAAGCATAATTTATTTGGCCATGCCATTTTGTTTTGTTTTCATCCATTTTTTTGAACAATATAAAAACAGTTATTTCTCTTTAATTTTAATTATGTTGACTCTTATGCTTTATTCAAATTCAGCCGGTTATGTTAATTATTTGCTGGCTAATAATTATGAGAAAAAAATTGCTTTTTTTGCAATGACGGCATTAATCATAAATATAATTTCGGTACTAGCACTTATAAAAATTTTTAAAGTCGGTTTTGAATATTGCATCTTAGGAACAATGATTACCTACTTTGTTTATACCGCCGTTATTATAATTTTTTCATTGAAAACATTGAAAATAACTGCTTTTTATGAAACAATAAAGGAAATAATACCGTTGAATATATTTATTCCTTTTTCTGTTGCATTATTATTGGGACTGACTAATAATATAAACATTATATGGCTACCACTTGCAGTGTACATTACATTGAATTTTAATAAAATTATCGATATTTTTAAGACATTAAAAAAATTGATACTAAATCCTGATATTATAAACGTGGAGTAACTAAAAAAATGCCGGAAAACGCTAAATACGATGCAGTTTTTTTGTACGAGACGGACTTTCAAAAAAACATTATTACACATATCATAAATACATATTACAAAGATAAAAAAATATTGGTTATAGACGCAATAAACTATCCTGACAACGATTCACGCCTTATAATAAATGAATATAACTATAATATAAATTTTAATGTTTCCTTAATATATTTTTTAAAATCATTTTGGAATTTATTGTTTTTTAAGGTTAACATTAAAACAAAAAAGTTTTTTTCTTCTTTCTCAACCGGAATGAATTCAAAAGTTTGGGAACAAATTATAAAATACGAAGAATTGGCAATGATTGACGACGGTCTGGGAACTGTAATAAGTTTATCTTCTTTAAACAACAGCAAGAACAATTCATTAATTAAAAGGGCTTATTTATTTCTAAAAAGAATAGTTGGGATTCCGTTATCCAGAGATGAAAAAATTGAATCACATTTAGGCATTCAGATGTTCGCGGAAAGTTTTTTATTAAGACTTACAGGAATTAAATTAAAAAACCATGACACTTTATTAAATGCCTTAACATATTATTATTCAATATACAATTTTAAAAATATTACAAACAAATACAGATTTAAAACCGTTTTTTTAAAAGATTACTACAATTTATATAGTGAAAAAACAATACCGAATATTATAGGATTCATCGGGCAGGAATTGGATTCGTTGGGATATCAGGATTTTAGAATTTCTTTATTTAAAGAAATATATTCTAAATTCAAGAATGATATTTTTTATTATCCGCATCCCAGAGAAAAAAAATTGGACAATATAGTTTTACCAAGTTACGTCAAAATTATAACAAAAAATGTGACTATTGATGAGTATTTCAAACAAAACGGGATACCTTCGACTTTGATAACAATTTGCTCCACCACTATACTTAATCTTGTGAGCGCAGATACAAAAAGCAAAATATTTTACTTAAAAGACAATAATACAAAATACAATTCGGCGTATAAATTATTTGATGCAATAGGCATTGAATCAATACCGTTTGAAGTTGAAAACAATCAATTTAGATTCATTGAGTGACGATTATTTTAAATATATATGCTCTATCTTTTGAACAACCTGTTTTATATCAAACTTGCTGCCTTTAATCTTTTCTGAAGAATCTTTTCTAATAAAATTTTCTGTTTTTTCAAGAATTATTTTAGCCCAATATTCAGTGCTTTCATTGATTGGCAAAACAAAAGTGTTCGTAATGTTAACTTCTTTTGGTATTTGATCTGATATGAAACAAGGCAACCCTGCTGTTTGCGCTTCTAAAACCGCAAGACCAAATCCTTCTGAAATGGAAGGAAAAACAAAAACATCTGAAGCTTTAAGTATATCCGGAACATCATTTCTGTTACCCAAGAATATTATTTTGTCATCTAATTTTTTTTTAACAGTATAATCTTTAAGTTCCCTTTCTAACATTCCGCTTCCGACAAAGATTAATTTACTGTGCTGCAGTTTATTACATATATTTTCAAAAATATCTATTAAAAATTTATGATTTTTTGCAGTTTCAAAACTGGCAATATTTGTTATAACAAAATTACCGTCAACTTTTAACTCTTTGCGTTTGCGTATATAGGCTTCATCGTTATATACATATCTTTCTATATTTACTCCATTACTGATAATTTCAAAACTTTGATTATTTCCGTAAAGCCACAGGCCGGCCATTTTTGAAACAGCCAACTTATCAGTTGCAAAAAGAATTATAAAAGGCCTCAATAAACATCTAATAGAATATTTTAATCTTTTTGTAAAAATCTTTCGTTCATTTTCCGACATAGAACGGTGACTATTGGAAATTCTTTTTTTAACTTTTGCGAAATAGGCCAACATAAGCACAATTGAATTAATAAAATCAAGATTAGTGTGAACTATATCGTAATTGCCTTTTTTTATTATATTCCATATCTTCCACAAACTTAAAAGTATTGTTCTATAGTCTTTACTGATACCGTATGTATAAACTTTTGTAACATTTTTTTTAAGATGTTCATAGAAAACACTTGAATTGTCTATGCTGTTTACAGCCAAATCAATTTCAAATTTTTCTTTAGAAATATTACTCAAAATATTAGCCGAAACAGATTCCACTCCGCCGGAATAAAGATTTCCTATAACGAACAAAACCTTTTTTTTCATAATTTATCCCACAAAGTTATTTTTGAATTTCTCATTTTAAAATTAACGGCAAAAATCAAAAACGTAATTGTAAACCAAAATGGCATTGTATTTGTGTTTTCCAATATAATTGAGTTTATCATCAAATTAACAAAAACAGCTAAAAACAGATACATATCTTTATTTAAACAATTCCTGAAAATTTTCCATAATATAAGAAGTATCATTGTTAAACCTAATATCCCAAAATGTAAAGCAAAAGCTAAAAAAGTATTATGCGCTGCGCCGATTCCGGTTATATTTCTGCTGCGAACTGCTCCATATCCTATAATTGGGTGTATGGAAATCTTTTCAATTGCATCAAACCATAATTTTATCCTTATTTGATTACTGTCATCATTATAAGAATCCTTAACAAAACGATCTGTTAAATAATCCGGAAGTATTGAAAAAGACAATATAAACATAAAAATTATAAAAAAGGCCCCGATAAAAATTTTTTTGGATTTTATCAGAAACAATATTGGGATAGAAAATATTATTGATACAAAGGCCCCTCTGGACCCTGTCAACAGCATTGCGACCAGTATAATTATACTGCTAGAAGCATAAATAGTTTTTTGTATTTTTTTAAAAGAAAAAAAAGTTTTTTTCAATGTTAAAATCAAACCCAATGCCAGAAATGACGCTAAATGGTTGGGATCTGTCTGTTCTATAATATCCAATGTATATCGTCCGCTCACATTGTATTCTTTAAGCATAACGATTATGCAAATTGAAATTACAACTGTAGAAATAATAAAAGAATTTAAAATGGCCTTCAAGTCTTCTATACCGGGTTGATAAAGCGTAAGAGTAAAAAACATGGCAAACAATAATATATACCCCCATATAAGACGCGAGGTTTCTATGTTATTAATACTGTTATTTAGATGGAACACCATTATGACAAATAATATTGCTATATATAAATGTTCCTGTGACAATACCATGCCATGACGAAAAATACTTAAAAAAGCAATAAAAATTACAGCTGCTATTGCCGGTGCATAATAACCGCCTATTCCAAGATATCCGCCGCCTTCAAACAACATAAATATAATGGCAAAACAAAAAAATTGAATATTTAAATTTAATTTAAATAAATTCATTAACTAATCTCCGGTATAATACTGCTGATATTTGGAACTCATATTTTCAGCTGAGAAATGATTTTTAACAAGATTTACAGAATCTTTTGAATACTTCGCATAATCTTCTTTTAAAACAGATATTATTTTATCGGCTAAATCCTGACTGTCTCCTGTTTTAAAATAAAAATTATTGATATTTTTTAATATATATTTATGCTGCGGGATATCTGAAAGAATAACCGGCAATCCGCAAGCCATTGCTTCAATGACAGAATTAGGTAAACCTTCTGAAAAAGAAGTTGAAATATAATAATCAGCCGCTTTTAAATATTCATCAATATTATTAATTACACCTGTGAATAAAATATTTTTATTGTTCAAAAATTCCGTTTTACAATTTTGTTCTAAATCACCGCTTCCGCAAAATATAAAGAATATCTGGTCCTGATTTAACGTTTGAATGGCTTTTACTAATGTCATCGGACTTTTTCTATCAATAAAAGCCCCCACCCATATAAAAATCTTTTTATCTAAAGGCAATATTAATTTATTTCTTAAATTTGATTTGTCAGTAATCGGATAAAATTTTTCCGTATCTACGCCATTATCTATATATTTAAAATTCATGTACGGATATTTTTCATTTAATAGATCTGCCAATATTTTTGAACAACAAACATTGTTTTTTATTTTTTTCAATGAACAATGCATTAAAAGATACATTATGTATCCTAAAAATCTGCCGTATGCCATCATAAAATCTGTTTTATAATCACAATGTACCGTAACAATTCTTTTATATCCACGCAAAAATAATGCCGACAATAAAGATGATCTGAAACAATGAGAATGAACAATATCAGGATTTATATCCTTCATTATCTTTTTTATTTTAAAGCCGCCGAATAAAAAACCATTTATTCTGTTTAAATTAATACAAAAAACATCAATGTTAAGACTTTTAAATTCTTCAATCATCGTATCAGCCGGTTCCGGTGACAAAGTCACAACAACAGGTTTGAATTTATCTGAGTTTAAATTTTTTATTATATTGAATAAAACCAAAGTAGGCCCGGTCTTTTTCAAAGTTGATATTATATATACTATTTTTTTCATCTGAGTATTTTTTTATAAAAAAATCTTCTTAGTTGATTGGGCATCAAAACCTGTGTTACAAAACGAACTGAAATGTTGAAAATATAAAATGGATAATTAATTATTTTTAATTTCAGCATTTCTTCAGCTAATACTTTATTATTAAGAAAATACTTATAACCGCCCCTTCTTGAGAACATTTGTTTATCTATTCTAACGTTAACCAATATCTGTCGGATATTTATCATTTTTAAATTATTTGAAAGCATTCTTATCCAAAGATAATAATCTTCAAGACAATAAAATGACTGGTAACTGCCTGATTTTAATACATCTTCTTTCTTAAACATAACTGTAACATGATTAAACGGTGATCTTGTTTTTATAAACTTTTTAATTTTATTAAAATCCAAAGGCACTTTTCGGACAGCAACTTTCATCTTTGAGCAGCAATCAATCTCTTGTATATACCCTCCAACCATACTCAAATCCTTGTTATCTTTAAAAATATTAAGCTGCAGTTCAAAACGATTTGGCATGCTTATATCATCGCTATCCATTCTTGCAACCAACGGATATCTACAGATTTCCAAACCTTTTTGAAGGGCAATTCCAAGACCTGAATTCTGCGTAAGCCTT
>Ga0116193_1002538_pt1 | contig 13833 bp, 11 predicted proteins | sample AD_UKC115_MetaG_FD_89892 | JGI IMG/M metagenome (GOLD analysis project Ga0116193, IMG submission 89892) | Active sludge microbial communities of municipal wastewater-treating anaerobic digesters from Hong Kong - AD_UKC115_MetaG | ecosystem: Engineered > Bioreactor > Anaerobic > Digestate... | reverse complement strand
TTTATAGCGAAGGTGGTATTGTAGAATTTGTTGAAATGTTGGATAAAAGCGGCAAACGCAACCCATTAATTCCAAGAGTTATTTATGTTGAAGGACATGACCCCGCAAATAACGTAGCTGTAGAAGTAGCTATGATTTATAATGATTCTTATAGTGAACATATATTTTCTTATGTAAATAATATTAATACGATTGAAGGAGGAACCCATGTGGCAGGATTCCGCAGAGCATTAACTCGCGTGTTTAAAAGTTACGGTGACAAGCAAGGCTTGTTTGAAAAAGCTAAAGTACAAGTAGAAGGCGATGATTTTAGAGAAGGGCTAACAACCATCATTTCTGTAAAAGTTCCAGAGCCTCAATTTGAAGGGCAAACCAAAACAAAGCTAGGAAATAATGAAGTGATGGGAATTGTTGATACAACGGTGAGTAAGATGTTAGAAGCGTATTTAGAAGAAAATCCTAAGGAAGCAAAAAACATTATTCAAAAAGTAGTATTGGCTGCTCAAGCTCGTGCTGCGGCTCGTAAAGCTCGAGAATTAGTACAACGTAAAACGGTATTAAGCGGCGGTGGTTTACCAGGTAAATTAGCCGATTGTTCTGAGCGGGATGCGGAAAAGTGCGAATTGTTCTTAGTAGAGGGCGACTCAGCCGGTGGAACAGCTAAACAGGGTCGAGATAGAAGCTATCAAGCTATTTTACCATTAAGAGGTAAAATCTTAAACGTAGAAAAAGCAATGGAACATAAAATTTATGAGAATGAAGAAATTCGTAATATGTATACCGCTTTAGGTGTAACCGTTGGCACACCTGAAGATCCTAAAGCGTTAAATTTAGCCAAGCTTCGCTATCATAAATTAATTATCATGACCGATGCCGATGTAGATGGTAGTCATATCGCAACGCTGATCCTCACGTTCATTTATAGATATATGAAAGAATTGGTGCAACAGGGGTATGTATATATTGCACAACCACCATTATATCTGGTAAAAAAAGGGAAAGAGCAAGCGTATGCTTGGAATGAAGACCAACGTAAAACCTTAGTAGAACGCTTGGGAGCTGGAAAAGAGGATAGCGTAAACATTCAACGCTACAAAGGTTTGGGAGAAATGAATGCAGAGCAATTATGGGAAACTACCATGAATCCTGCAACTCGTACGCTTAAACAAGTAACCATTGAAAGCGCTGCAGAAGCCGACCGTGTGTTTAGTATGTTAATGGGCGATGAGGTTGCCCCACGTCGTGAGTTTATTGAAAATCATGCTAAGTATGCTAAAATTGATGTGTAATTATTACTAGACAATAACCATTTATAAAATAAAGATATTAGAATTCGTATTACCAAAACCCTAAAATTTTGAAGTGGCCATTATAACCAATAATGGATTTTATACGATTTTTAAAATCAAAAATGGAACATTGGGTAGCTTTTTCTCTATAGCCTTATATGTGAATAGCTTCTTTTATTAAGGATTTGTGATTTTCTCCTCCTTTATCGTTGAGCAAGCAATTTAATTCTCCTTTTCGATAATTCGTTTTCCATTGTTGTATACCATTATGTTTTACTCCCAAACGCTTGGAAAGAACATTTTTAGATATGCCTTTGCCTTCTTTTTTTTTAAGATTATGAGCATTTGGAGACGAGGTTGAAGTTTACTCTTTGAGCTTTTATGTAACTTCTTGAGTTGTTCAAGGCTTTCATTGATTCTAAATGGTAGCGGGTGTGGGATAATAAAACAAGTATCCTTATTTTAGACTATTTTCAAATAATAATCGGTATAATATCAAAATTTAAATCCTATACACAGGTTGCTTAACACTACCAAACTGTACTATCTTAAGCATATATTTTCTTAACTAAATTTTCTTTTACCTTATTCAACCACTCATCTTTCAATATAGAAAGTATAATGGAACTTCTTCTTCCTCCTTGTACACTTATACAATTACTTCTTAATATACCCTCAACTGTACAGCCAATAGCTTTCATAGCATTGATAGAACGTTCATTCCGTATATCTGCTCTAAATTCCACTCGTTCCATTCCCCAAGTTTCAAAAGCATATGTAAGTAGCAACAATTTACAATGTCTATTTAAACCGGTGCGTCTAAATTGTTTCCCATACCAAGTGTAGCCTAATTGAATTGTTAGATTCTCTAATTGAATATCATAAAATCTTGTACTACCTGCATAGGCAGGTATAGTTTCATCAAAAACAATAAAAGGATATTCTTTTTTAGCTGATCGGGCATCAATAGCAAGTTCAATATAGCGTTTCATTCTATCTACTCCCGCAGGACTAACATTAGAATAAATCCATGTATCAGGTTCTTCTAAAGCAAAAGGCAATAAGTGTTCTAGATCAGATTGTTGTAATGGGCGCAGAAAAACTTTTTCATCTTCTAAAATAAGATTTTCGGGAAATACTAACATTATACCATTTTTAATTGATTAGGAAGTATATCAAAACTTTTACGATGATGAGAGCATAAGCCATATTGCTCAATCGCATTTCTATGCTGTAGCGTTCCATAACCTTTATTTTTATTCCATCCATAATATGGAAATTGCTGATGCAATTGCATCATATATTCATCTCTATATGTTTTGGCTAAAATACTGGATGCTGCTATACTTGCATACGTTGCATCTCCTTTTACTATACAATGATGATGTATTTTTTTATATGGCTTAAACTTATTCCCATCAATTAATAATAATTCCGGAATAATAGATAATTGTTCAATAGATAGATGCATAGCTTTAAAAGAAGCTTGCAAAATATTAATCGTATCAATATCAACTACATCAACAAACGCTATCGCATATTCAATACTTTCTTTTTCAATTATAGGCCTTAATATATTTCGCTGATTAGCATTTAATTGTTTAGAATCGTTTAATAAAGGGTGATAAAAATCTTTGGGCAATATAACTGCAGCAGCACATACAGGACCTGCATAACATCCTCTTCCAGCCTCATCGCAGCCTGCTTCTATATATTTTTTTTGAAAGAAAGGAAGCACGATTTATAATTATTTTAAATGAGAAATTGCAAATTATATTCTACATTTTTTCTGGCATTTCGATACCTAATAAACCCATAGCTGATTTTAATACATGAGCTGTTAATATTGCGGCTCGCAGTCGCAATATTTTTTTATTTTCTGTTTCTGCATTTAATACAGAATGTTCCGCATAAAACGTATTAAAGGTTTTTGCGAGATGATATGCATAGCTCGAAATATGAGATGGATCAAAGGTTTGAGCTGCTGTTTCAATAGTCTGCGAATATTCTTCTAATATGATTAACCATTTTTTTTCTAAGGGCAATAAAGGCTCATTCGTATTCAATTTTTTAGAAGGAATATTTTTTTCTTTTCTTAAAATAGATTGTATACGTGCATATGCGTATTGAATAAACGTTCCGGTATAGCCATGTAAATCAATCGATTCTTCGGGATTGAAGACCATTCGTTTTTTAGGATCCACCCTCAATAAAAAGAATTTTAATGCACCCAAACCAATGGTAGTGTATAATTTTTTTAATACCTCTTCTGTTTCTCCTTCTGTTTTACCTTGTTCTTTTGTTTTTTGTGTGGCTATTTGTATCATTTCATCTATTATGTTATCTGCATCTACTACAGTGCCTTCACGGCTTTTCATACGTCCGGTTGGTAATTCAACCATGCCATAACTTAGGTGTTGCATACCATCTGCATTAGGTAATCCTAATTTTTTACAAATGAGTTTTAATACTTGCATGTGGTAGTTTTGCTCATCCGCAATTATATAAATACTTTGATTCATTTGGTAATCATCATATTTCAATTTTGCCAAGCCTACATCTTGTGTAATATAAACGGATGTACCATCTTTACGCAATACTAATTTTTGATCGAGGCCTTCTTGTGTTAAATCAATCCATACGCTACCGTCTTCTTTTTTATAAAAGATATTTTTTTGCAAGCCTTCTTCTACATATTTTTTTCCTAACAAATAGGTGTCGCTTTCATAATATATTTTTTGAAAATCACTGCCAATACGTTTATACGTTACATCAAATCCTTCATATACCCAAGTATTCATTTGCTTCCATAAAGCAAGTACTGCTTGATCTCCAGCTTCCCACTTACGCAACATATCTTTTACTTCTTGCATAATGGGTGTGTTGTTGCGTATAATTTCTTTTATATCTTCTTTTAAAGTGTATATTTTTTCTTTGTCTTCTACTTCTGTTGCCTTAAGAAGTAGTTGGTATAACGTATTTAATTTTTCTGCATCTTCTGTAACCACATTTTCAAAAGTGCCCTGTATTACTTGTTCTATTAATGGCTCAGCCTGGTTACGTAATTCCTGTTCAAATTGAACATAATAATCGCCTACAAAATGATCGCCTTTTTTATTGGTTGATTGTGGTGTTGCACCATTAGCAAATTTTTGCCAGGCTAACATGCTTTTGCAAATATGTATGCCACGGTCGTTTACGACACAGGTTTTAACCACATCATATCCATTGGCTTTTAAAATTTCTGCTACACTCCATCCTAAAAAAATATTTCTCAAATGCCCTAAATGCAAGGGTTTATTGGTATTGGGCGATGAGTACTCTACCATTACCTTTTTTTCGTTAGCCGATTTAAATCCATATTGTATATTTTGATAATCGTTTAAAACGGTTAACCAATGTGCATCTTTAATGGTTACATTTAAAAAGCCTTTTATAACATTATAGTGTGTAAAAAGATCTTGATGCTGTTGCACTAAATAATCTCCTAGCGTTTTTCCTATTTCTTCTGGTTTTTGTTTTAACGGTTTAGTTAAAGCAAATAATACAACCGTATAATCGCCTTCAAATTCTGGTTTGGTTTGGTTGATTTGAAAATCACTTCCAATAAAATTTTTATTATAGATAGCTTTTAACGCCTTTGTTACAGATTGTTGTATATGTTGTTTGATGGGCATTCTAGTAGATTATTGTTTATTCTTACTATAGTTTTGTCTTTTAAAAAATTGCCATGCTTCTAAAAAAATATCTATACTAGTCGGGAATTCATGTTTACCATTCATTACTTTTAGAAGAACAACTTCTGGCTTATTTTTCTTTTTATATATTTCTTTTTCTATATGAGCACTTCTATCTACAGCATCATTCCCCATTATTGTTTCTTTCGATGGCTGACGTTTAGTGTTATATCCATCTATATTGGCCCAATATTGAACTGTTTCGTTTGTGGACCGAACATTTCCTAAAACAATTCCATCTACTTTAACCTCTCCTCCATTGTAGGGATTAATAGGATCTGCAGTTCCATTTACAATCATCACAGCCATAGGAGTTTTCTTTACTATACAATCCATATTGCTTGTGTCAGGAATATTTGCTACAATAGCTGTTATAGCTTTAAATTTTTCAGGCATTGTCATGGCAAGCTTGTACGTCATGTGTCCACCCCCAGAGAATCCTATAGCAAAAATCTTTTTATCATCAATCTGATATTTATTTTTAAAATATGTTATCATTTTATCAAAAAAAGTATTTTCATCAATGTTTATGCGATTCGCCTCTACCGTAGAAGCTTTTCTACAATCGTTCCAAGCATTTTTATATCCTTCTGGATAAACTAATATGATATTTTCTTTTTTTGCTTCCTCTTGTAAGGCATTTGTCCGTTTCATCATATTTTGTGGTTTACCTCCTGTGCCATGAAGAATAAATATTAGGCTTGCATTATTTGTATTTTGTACAGATTCATCAAAATAGAATACTCTGTAATGATTATCAATAAGAAAAGAGTCGCAAACAATTTGTGCTCTAGATGATAAAGAAATTAGTAAATAAACGATTAGGATAAGCTTTTTTTTCATTAACATAATTTAGAGGATTATATAATACTTTTTATTGCATAATTCAAATAAGAAACGAATCAATTTAATAGTTCTCTTTTTTTAATAAAATCATCGTTAACATTATACACTTCATAAAATCCTTCATTAGACCATATAAGCCTTGCTAATAACGCTTTTATGCGGTGTAAAATTTCTATTTGCAAGGTTGAAGAAGAAGTATTTATTTCTACTCCACTTTGTTTTGCATAAGTTAAAAAATCACTCCAAATTATAGTCGGTAATGTATATTGTTTAGCAAAATCTATAAGCGTTTTATATACTTCAATCGTTTTACGATTAGCTATAAAATATTCGTATGCAAATTTATTTATGATATTTTTTTCTATTAATGCTTTAGTTGATGGGGTATTCCATATGCTATCCACCGGAATAATAGCATCAGGCATTATTCCATTATTGCTGTAAACGATATGCCCAGCAGGTGTTTTAAAGAATTGCTTATTCAAAGTATCTTTATTATTGTTATAATATTTTTGAATATTACGACCAGTAGGTAAATAATATCTGGCTGTAGTAAGCCGTAAGCCTGCTCCATCGCTCAACATATATTGCTCTTGAACTGATCCTTTACCGAAAGTAGGCCGGCCAATAATAGTCGCTCTATCCCAATCTTGCAAAGCGCCAGCTACTACTTCTGCTGCAGAGGCTGTGCCTTCATTCACAAGCACTACTAATTTTCCTTTTTCAAATAATCCGGCGCGTTTACAATCGTATTCTACACGAGGTACATTTTTGCCTTGTATGTACACAATTCGTTTATCTTCATTTAAAAGTTCATCTACAATATCTACAGCGGATGTTAAAAGTCCACCCCCATTATCTCTTAAATCAAGCACGATTTGTTTACTATTTTGTTTTAATAATTTTTCGAGTGCTTGCATAAATTCTATGTACGTATTTTCTGCAAATCGGTTCACCCGTATATATCCTGTTATGGAATCGAGCTTATATGCTGCATCTACAGTATATACAGGAACACGGCCTTTCGTAATGTTTATTTGTAATCGTCGTGCATTTCTCCATATATCAAGTTTTATGTTTGGTTCTGTTGTGCTTTGTAGTTGTTGTTTAATTTTTTCAGGTGTTGTATGGAGGGTTGTTAGTGGTGTATTGTTTATAGCTAGTAGCTGATCTCCTACTTTTAACCCCGCTTCAGCAGCCGGACTTTCATGTATAACATATATTATATTTGCTGTATCCCTAATAATTTGAAATTCTATTCCAAGGCCTTTAAAACTTCCTGATAATTGATTGTTCAATTCTTCTACTATATTAGCCGGAATGTAAGTAGAATAAGGATCTAATTGTTGAAGTATATTATGAATGGCTTTCGTTTTTAAGGTATCAATATTTATACTATCTGCATATTTTCTTGATATAAGCTCCACTACTTCTTGCAACGTATTTACTGGTTGCATATCCCAAAAATGTTGTGGCGATTTTATATTATCTTTCAATTTATATCCTATATACATGCCTATAATCATGCTAAGAGAAAGTAGAAGGGGCAACCAAATTTTTATTTTTTTATTGTGCATATCTCGTATTTCTTTGTAATACCATTCAATGCACGAAATTATTGTTAAACATTGAGTTTTGAGTGAGAATTTAAAAATTAAATCTATGTCAACGATACTAATAGCTGATAGTGGCGCTACTAAATGTACTTGGTGTTTATTGCACAATGGTAAAAAAAAGACCATTGACACACAAGGTATAAGTCCATACTATTCTACCAAGCAAGAGTTGTTGCACATTGTATCTGCCGAATTGTTTCCATTGTTAAAAAAAACAGCTCCAACACATGTTTATTTTTATGGAACAGGTTGTAGTAATACGGAAAATGTGAACCTTATTAAAGATGTTATACGTACAGGTTTTCCTAAAGCGAATATATCGGTAGATCATGATTTAATAGCTGCAGCAAGAGCCTTGTGCGGCAAAGGGAAAGGCATTGCTTGTATTTTAGGTACTGGAACCAACTCTTGCTACTACGATGGTAAAAAAATTATACATAATGTACCTGGTTTGGGATACGTATTGGGCGATGAGGGTAGCGGTGCATATTTGGGTAAAAAGGTTTTGCAATATTATTTTTATAACACCTTTGATGAGGAATTAATGCATCGATTCAAGAAACAATTCTCCGTTTCAAGTGAAGAGGTTATGGATCATGTATATAGAAAATCAGCTCCTAGCAGGTATTTGGCTTCTTTTGCTCTATTTTTAGCAGAAAACAGAGGACACTATATGATAGAAAATATTATTGAAGATGGATTGAATGATTTTTTCTTTCAACATTTATGTAAGTATCAAGAAAGTTGGAAATATCCCATCCATTTTGTCGGCAGCATTGCTCATGGTTTTAAAGATGTATTACAAGATTTATGTAATAGTTATGAATTTACATTGGGCAACGTATTAAAAAACCCCATAGAAGGATTGATTAAATATCATCAGAAATAACTTTATAATGTAACCTCCTACTTAAAGGAAGTGGAACTACTTTATACGGTAATATCCAAAAGGAGACGTGGTAATAGAAAAATCTCGGAATTACTGCCATAGTTATTTTGGATGTTGGGTAAATGAAAAATTGAGAGAATAGGCCAGATTATATTTGCAAATTGGAATTTTATACTGAGCTTTTAGCGCAAGTCAATTATGTACTATACTGATGATGGATGAATTTGCTCTGCATCTTTTTTGTGTTTTTTGTTTGCTATGCGGTTTAGCTAGTATGTACCGCAAAGGCCGCTGGGTAAGCAGAGAAAATGCAAAACACATATTTATACAATAGATATGGTAATAGACAGATGTTGGTGACTTACGTTAGAGAAGTCTACTATTCATTTTATCGATAATGCCTAAAAACAAGCTAATGCTTTGCGTAATTGCCTAAATATTGAAATGCTTCTGTTAAGTGGCCTTTATTCAATATAGTCGCCCTCTTAATGATTGTACTATCTTTTTTTAAAATTTCTTCTAAAATATACTTCATAAACTGTTCCCCAAAATAACGACTAGCATCTCTAGGCATTTCATTGGGTAAATTTCCTACAGACATTATATCAATGCTATTAGGCAAATATGGTTTTGTTTTACAGCCTGTTATTTTATCAACACCATACACCGGATCATCAATCGTAGAATCCCCTAGATTACAAGGAATACTACCGTTAACATCATCTGTAATATCAGCAATTGTTTGTATATGAAAGTAGGGCTGCTGAAGATCTTTCATTGTAAATAATCTAGGTATGTGTTCATCCCAATAAATGCCATTCATTAAAATATCTGTACACTTTATATAAGGGCTAAATAAACAATTGTATTGTGTGGGATGTGTATGAAAGTCTTTTCGGATGTAGTTTCTCTGTATTTTATGTTGATACAAATCAGCTCCTTTTAATTGTATATACACAGGATATTGAAATGTTTGGGTTAAATATTCCTCAGGCTCTACTTCTTGTATATCCATTACATTCATTACTTCTATAATGCCTTTTGCAACTCTTCCACTACCTGTTATTACAATTTTTATGGGAGGCAATTTTAATCCAAAATATAGGTGTACCAAAGCATTTAAACTAAGCCCTTTAATACGTTTTAATTGATACAATCCTGTTCTTTTTCCATAAGCCATTATGCCATTATGTGCACCTACTACACTTGCAAAAAAACCAAAACCTAATATACGTTGACCATCATCATGTGTTAAACATTCATAATCCGTAAGGGTTATTTTTTTATCTATCATAACATGAAACATTTGCTGGTTATGCATTTGTTCTTTTTTAGTATGTGAGAATAAAAAATAATTTTTGTATGTAATAATCTTTTCTGGTGGCACTTCTTTTATTCCTAAGAGTATATCAACATTGCTCATATTTTCCGTAACAGGAATGCCCATCTGCATATACTCTTCATCCGTATAACAACGATTGGGTGAAGATTGAACAATTATATTCATGTTTGTATAATGCTCCATTATACACTTGCATTGTAATGGTGTAAGTGCAACACGGTTATCTTGCGGTTTTTTTTCTTCTCTTAATAATCCTATGGTAGTCATTTTATTATATCTATTTTTGCAATTGCGCTAATATAAGTATTATATGTATGAACTATTTTGAATTATTTAATATTTCCGTTTCATTTAAAGTTGATAAAAATAGTCTTCAGCAACGTTTTTATCAACTAAGCAAACAGCATCATCCTGATTTTTATACGCTGAATACAGATATAGAAAAAGCTGCAGCATTAGAGCATTCTGCTTATTTAAATATGGCCTATAAAACCTTAACTAACGACGATGCACGTTTAAAATATGTATTGGAAATAACCAATATTTTAAAAGAAGACGAACATTACCAACTCGATTGCCATTTTTTAATGGAAATGATGGAATTCAATGAAAAGCTAACTGAAGCAAAATCGAGCAATGATGTTCATAAGGTTACGCATTACACATTATGTATTACAAGTTTAAAAAAAGAGCTGTATGAAGCGATTAGTAAGGTTATGGAGAATTATAAAGAAAATATTTCTTCTGAAAAAGAGTTGCTGCAAGTAAAAGAGTATTACTATAAAAAGAAATATTTAGACCGAATTTTGGAAGGAATATAATGATGGCTTAATATTGCAGCTTTATTGCCCAGGTGGCGGAATTGGTAGACGCAGCAGACTCAAAATCTGCCGTTGGCAACAATGTGCTGGTTCGATTCCAGTCCTGGGCACACAAAAAGACGCTTATAAAACAGATACTTACTGTATTTATGCGTATTTCTTTTGTTGTACATACCAACCCAACTTCTATGGAAAGTAAGTAACTACACATTATTTACCCTTACCTTCATAAGGTCTAAAGTTTTAGAATGAATTTATTTAAAGTAATATGCTTATTGTGCATTAACACTTCAACAGCTTATGCACAATTGAATGACTCTATAAGTGTAGCTCCTTCAATAAAAGGATATCCGTGTAATGATACTTTGCAAAAAGAAAAAACATCTTCTTTCCACTTCATCAAACCGTTAATCATACCAACCGCTTTTGCTACATATGGCTTTATTGCTTTAGGAAATAATGGGTTAAAAAAAATGGATGATAACATCCAGCAATGTATACAAAGAAAATATCCAACTTTTTCAACACATTTGGACGATTATATAGAATTTGCTCCTTTAGTAACAGTATACGGTTTAAATGCTGTAGGTATTCATGGAAAAAATAATTTTCGAGATCGTTCTACTATTATTGGCATGTCTGCCTTAATGCTTACTGCAGCCAATGTAACAATAGACCATTTAATTAAAAAAGAAAGACCCGATGGCTCTGATTTCCGCTCTTTCCCATCCAGCCATACAGCCGCAGCTTTTGCAACTGCTGAATTTTTACATCAAGAATATAAAGATGTCTCTATTTTATACAGCATTGCGGGATATACAGCAGCAATAGCAACAGGTGCTTTACGTGTATACAACAATAAACATTGGTTTAGTGATGTTGTTATTGGAGCCGGTATGGGAATCCTAGCAACCAAAGCTTCATATTGGATATATCCTATTCTTCAAAAAGGTATTTTTAAAAATAAATCTGCCTATAATACCATAGCCATTCCATACTATAATGGAAATTCTGGAGGGATATTGTTAACACACACTCTTTAAGTAAAAGAATGAGCGTAAGATTATAACTATAGATATCTTTTCATGCTAAACGTAGTGAAGCATCTCTGAAAATAATCCATTCCTTATTTAGTAATGGATTTCAACCGTAGGGAGAAATGCAAATCATGCTATTTAATTTAAAATTTATACCTCGTTCACAATGCCCAATAATCAAATACATTTACCACTTTTATTTTACCTTTTCTACTATTCGTTTTGTAAAATTACTTTCCGATACAAAAAATACAGTTCCCTTTATTATCAATGCTTTGCGGAGATTGGGCAACAAATAGGCAACATGATTGACTAAAATAAGTGCAACTGCACTACAAAGAAAGGAAAATATGTTGTTGCTGTTAGGGTGTGCTGTGCCTCATCATCAGCAAAAGCAAAGATAAGATTTCTACTTACCTAAGTTGCTTGGCAACCGTCTCCGGTTGCAAGCCCATGTACTGGCAAAACTCATCAACAGTAACAACCTGGTGCTGCTGCTTCTTGAAGTGGTCTTTAATCTTCTTGATGAGGTTTCTTCCATACCTGTCGCTTCTGCCTGTGATTACCTGAATGTCTTTAGGATAAATGCACAGTCTATTCATTATTTCAATTATACACTTTAATACACTATCCATACCGATGCTATGCTTTTGATATGAAAGTGTTGTAGCAAAGATATATGTTTTTGTGGAGCGGTAAAAGTGTGTTTGTTGGAATAATGCGGCATAAACGGAACGGATGGCACGACACATTTGTAAAGCCTTTATCGTGCTTTTACTTTTGTTTTCAAATGCTGATAAAACAGTATCAAGACAAGCAAATTTATTAACTCATAAAATGTTTAAACAATGGCAAAGTTAAAAGGTATCTTAAAAATAGAAGGCACTCTGGATGAACTGACTTTCTACAAAACACAGGATGGACACCTGGTAAAAACCAAAGGCGGTGTATCTGCTGACCGTATTGCAAACGACCCGAATTTTCAACGTACCCGTGAAAACGGCAGTGAATTTGGAAGCTCTGCAACTGCCGGTAAAGTGCTACGTAATGCAGTTCGTAATTTGATGATGAACGCTGCTGATAACCGTGTTACAAGCCGCCTCACACAAGTCATGACACAGATTAAAAACTACGATGTAGCTTCTGCAAGGGGTGAACGAACTGTAGCGGATGGTATTGCTGACCCTGCTGCACTGGCTTTATTGAAAGATTTTGATTTCAATGATAAAGCAATTCTTAGTGGTGTGTTGTTTGCTCCGTTTACAGTAACAACTGCAACTGGTGAAATAAACATGCCTGCATTTGTTCCTATCAATGATATTTCTTTTCCTTCAGGTGCAACACATATCAGCTTAAAGGCTGCATTTACAAATGTTGATTTTACGAATGAAATAAGTGCCATTGAATACAGCCCGGTAACAAACTTGCCGATTGATGGAACAAACACACCTGTAACGCTTACACCTGCTGCTGCTCCTGCCGGTACTGGCACTAAGTTTTATCTGTTGCTGATAGAGTTCTTTCAGGAAGTAAACGGTGTACAGTATTCGCTTAAAAACGGTGCATACAACGTTTTGAATATCGTTGAAGCTGCGTAAAAAATGTTCTTTCTTTCAGTTAGGAAATTGCCTCACCTTTTCAGGTGGGGCAATTTCTTTTCAGCAAAGCCCTAAAAGGGCAATGCTGACAACTGACGAACACCTGATGGATAACGCCAAAGGCAACAACCACAAGGAAGGCGATAAACCCTAACGCCAGTGGGATGCTGGGCAATGACTGCCGACCTGCGAACATAGCGGCTATAAGCATGAGGTGAAAGCTGCAAGAACTGATGAAGAACCTGCGGAGTGAAAGGGCAAATGACTGGATGACTGCCCGAACTGATACGTGGATGCTTGTGCATAATGTATAAATTTTATATGCCTCTCACAGCATGGCGGATTAAAAAACCAAAAGGAAACGGAATAAATGATAGCCTTGTGCGTTGGCTTTGTGTTTATGCCGTAGTCTTTTGGTTTTTTTAGGTCGGCTTTGTGCGGTTGCCCGCTATGCTATTTTTGCATATCAAAATTTATACTTAGCACAAGTATTTTCAGGTAAAGGGCTGCATTAGATTTTGCTTTTTATGTGCCGGTATATCATTGCTCTTTTTAAATCATTGATTAACGCCAAATGTTGACGGATGGATTTTTCTTTTGCCTCCAGTATTTTGACTTTATAAATGGTGCTTTTGTATTCGCTTGTTTGCTTGCTCAC
>Ga0116193_1002535_pt1 | contig 13843 bp, 17 predicted proteins | sample AD_UKC115_MetaG_FD_89892 | JGI IMG/M metagenome (GOLD analysis project Ga0116193, IMG submission 89892) | Active sludge microbial communities of municipal wastewater-treating anaerobic digesters from Hong Kong - AD_UKC115_MetaG | ecosystem: Engineered > Bioreactor > Anaerobic > Digestate... | reverse complement strand
GCTGCAGGGCGATTACGCGCCGGTCCATCGGCACGCGCCGGCGCGGCGGGTCTGGCGTCTCGCCGCGGCGCTCGCCGGCCTGGCCGTGACGCTCGGCTTCGGCCAGGCACTCGCCGAGCGCGTGCTGCTGCAACGCGAGTCGGACCGGCTCGATGCGGCGATGCGCGCGATCCTCGTCGAACATTTCCCGGAAATGGACAAGGTGGCCGGCGAGCCCGCCGCACTGATGAAGAGCGCGCTGGCGCGTCTCGGCGATGGCGACCCGCAAGGGTTGCTGAACCTGCTCGGGCGCATCGCGCCGATCCTCGGTGGCAGCCCGCGCTTTGCCGTGCGTGGACTCGAATACCGCAACGGCACGCTCGAGATCGCACTCACCGCGCCGGACATGCTCGGCCTCGATTCGGTGCGCGAACGCCTGCAGGCACTGCCGGGCCTGCGCGTCGAAGTCACCGCCGCGAACCCGGTCGAAGACGGTGTCGAAGGCCGTCTGCGGCTGGCCGGAGATACACCATGATCGCCGCGTGGTGGCAGGCGCGCGAACCGCGCGAGCGCCGGGTACTTGCCACCGGCGCCGTGGTCCTGGCACTCCTGCTCGGCTGGGCCCTGGTCTGGCATCCGCTCGCGCAGTCGCGGGCGGCATTGCGCACGCGCGTCGCCGCGCAGCGCGCCGATCTCGCCGCGATGCAGGACGATGCCGCGCGTGCCACGGCACTGAAGAAGTTTGGCGTGCGCGCCAAGGTCGAGCGCCAGGGCAGATCGCTGCTCGCGCTGGCCGACAGCAGCGCGCGCGGATCGGCTCTCGGCGATGCGTTCAAGCGCGCCGAGCCGCTCGGTCCGAAGAGCGTGCGTGTGACCTTCGAGAATGCTTCGTTCGATGCGCTCGCCGACTGGCTCGACGGACTGGCGCGCGATTTCGGCGTGCGTGCGACTGATCTTTCCGCCGACCGTGCCGGCGGCAGCGGCCGCGTGAACGCGCGCGTCACGCTCGAGGAACCCTGAACCGCCAGCGTACCGCTGCACACCTGCCTGCCGACGCCATCGCCCACCTGCTGCCGATGTCATGAAAATCCTGCGCCGCCTGTTCCTCGCGATCCTCATCCTCGCCACCATCACCTTCGTCGGCCTGTGGACGCTGCCGGCCGAAGTCGCCTGGCGCTGGGCCGCACCGCGGCTCGCACCGCTCGAACTCGGCGGGTTCAGCGGCACGGTCTGGGAAGGCGAGGCCGCGCGTGCCAGCGTGCTCGGGCAACCGCTCGGCGCGCTCTCCTGGCGGCTCGAAAAGGCCACGCTGCTGCATGGTGAGGCGCGTGCGCACCTCGCCCTCGGCGGCGGTGGCGTCGAGGCGCGCGGCGAGCTGGTCCGTGTCGCGGGCGGCACGCTGCGCCTGCACGATGCCGAACTGCACCTGCCCGCCGCACTCGCCCAGCCGGCCGTCGAGATCAAGGACCTGCGCCTGCTCGGCGAGGTCGCGGTGTCGGTCGCCGCCGCGGAACTCGCGGGCAAGCGGCTCGCCAACGTGCACGGCACCGCGCGCTGGATGCAGGCCGGTTTCGCCGGCGCGGTCGAGGCGCGCTTCGGCGACGTGTTCGCGGAGTTCGCCTCGCAGCCGGATGGCGGCATCGCCGGCACGCTGCGCGACGACGGCAGCCAGCCGATCGCGATCGCCGGCCAGTTCACCATCCGCGGATTCCAGTACGAGGCCGAGGCGCGGCTCAGCGCGCGCAACGACGATCCGTACGTGCGCGAGGCGCTGCGCGGCATCGGTGCGCCCCAGCCGGACGGCAGCTCGCTGCTGCAGGCCCGCGGCCCGCTTTTCAAACTGTTCTGAGACCGCCGATGAGCACCTTGTCCGCCGACTTCCTCGATCACGCGCTCGCTGTCGCGCGCCAGGCCGCCACGGCCGCGGCCGAGGTGATCCGCCACTACTACCGCGCCGGCTTCGAGGTCGAGATCAAGGCCGACCAGACCCCGGTCACCGTCGCCGATCGCGAATCCGAAGCCGCGATCAAGCGCGTACTGCGCGCGGCGTTCCCGGAGCATGCCTACTACGGGGAGGAGGAAGGCCGCGAAGGCGAGGGCGACTTCCTCTGGCTGATCGACCCGATCGACGGCACCAAGAGTTTCGTGCGCGGCTATCCGATGTTCTCGACGCAGATCGCTCTGATGCATCGCGGCGAACTGGTGGTCGGCGTCTCGTGCGCCTCCGAGTTCGGCGAAACCTGCTGGGCGCGGCGCGGCGGCGGCGCGTTCCTCGATGGCAAGCCGATCCGCGTGGCCACGACGGATGCCTTCGGCCCGCCGAGCGCGATCTCGTTCGGCAACGTCAAGACGCTCACCCGCGATGGCCGCTGGCAGGCGCTGGCCGGCATGATCCAGCAGAGCGGCCGTACGCGCGGCTACGGCGACTTCTATCATTACCACCTGCTCGCGCGCGGCAGCATCGACCTGGTCGTCGAGTCAGACGTAAACATCCTCGACATCGCGCCGCTGGTGCTGATCGTGCGCGAGGCCGGCGGCGTGTTCACCGACCTCGACGGCGCCGAGCCGGGGCTCGCCACGACCAGCGTGCTCGCCGGCACGCCGGCCCTGCACGCGCAGGCGCTCGCGCGGTTCCGCGCGGCGCGCTGAGCGCGACCGTTCGCCGCCGCGACAAGTCCGCGCTGCCTGCCCGTTTCGATACCGGACGCGTTGCGATCTCCGGCCGGGATGCCGTGCCCATGCCGCGCGCCGCCGCCAGGGTGGCCTGAGTCGCCTGCCGCGGCGCCGCCGCGCTTATGTCCGTGCTGAGCACAAGCGAGACGTTCCCGCGGTGCGTGCATACAATCGGCGCATGCGCAAACCGCCCAAGATCCACGCCACCCGCACCGCCGACACGAGCCGCTTCCTGCACGTCGAACACGTCGATCTCGAATTCTCGAACGGCCAGCGGCGCACGTACGAACGCCTGAAGGGTTCCGGTCTCGGCGCGGTCATCATCGTGCCGATGCAGGACGACGACACCGTGCTGCTGGTGCGCGAATACGGGGTCGGGCTCGATCGCTACGAACTCGGCCTGCCGAAGGGCCGGCTCGACCAGGACGAGACCGCCGAGCAGGGCGCGAACCGCGAACTCAAGGAGGAGATCGGCTTCGGCGCGCGGCACCTGAAGATCCTCGGCAGCCTGTCGCTGTCGCCGGCCTACATGACCAGCATGACCCACGTCGTGCTCGCCCAGGCGCTTTACCCCGAGCGCCTCGTCGGCGACGAACCCGAAGAACTCGAAGTCGTGCCGTGGAAGCTGTCCGAGCTGCACACGCTGCTCGGCCGCGAGGACGTGAGCGAAGGCCGTTCGATCGCCGCGCTGTTCATGGCCCGCGAATACCTCGCCGGACGGTTCCGGCCGTGAGCACGGCGCTGCCGTCGCTCGACCGTCTGGTCGGCGACGTCGCCGCGATCGCGCGGCGTGCCGGCGAGGCGATCCTCGCGGTCTATGCCGGCGACTTCGCGGTCGCGCACAAGGAAGACCGCTCGCCGCTCACCGCGGCCGATCTTGCCGCGCACCGGATCATCGTCGAAGGCCTCTCGCGGCTCACGCCGGCACTGCCGGTGCTCTCCGAGGAATCGGCGACGTTGCCCGCCGCCGAGCGCCTGGCCTGGTCACGCTACTGGCTCGTCGATCCGCTCGACGGCACGCGCGAATTCGTCAAGCGCAATGGCGAATTCACCGTCAACATCGCCTTGATCGACGCGCACCGGCCGCGGCTCGGCATCGTGCACGCACCGGTCGGCGGCGCGCTCTGGTACGCCTGGGAAGGTGGCGGCGCCCATCTGCAGCAGGCGCCGGATCAGGCCGCGCGGCGCCTCGCCACGCGCACCGCCGCCACACCGCTGGTCATCGCCGGCAGCCGCTCGCACGCGAGCCCGCGCGAAACGGACCTGGTCGGCCGGCTCGGCCCCGTCGAACGCCTTCCGCTCGGCTCGTCGCTGAAGTTCTGCCGCATCGCCGAAGGCGCGGCCGATCTCTACCTGCGCCTCGGTCCGACCTCGGAATGGGATACCGCGGCCGGGCAATGCGTACTCGAACAGGCCGGCGGCGCCGTGCTCGACCTGCATGGCCAGCCCTTCCGCTACAACACCCGCGATTCGCTGCTGAATCCGGACTTCATCGCCTGCGGCGACGCCTCGGTGGACTGGCCGCGACGCCTGGGGACGGCCTGAGCGAGGCGCTGCCGTCCGATCGGCTGGCAAGGCGCTGACGTGGCGCCGAATCTCTCCACCACTTCGCTTTGCGGAGGCGCCGCCGGGGCGTAGCCGCTATCGGAGTGGCCAGAGAGCCATCAAGTCCGGCCGAAACTCCCGCCTTTCGCGTTATGGCAGGCGAGCCCATCGCACGGTCCGCTGTGGCTGCGAGATCGCCACCGCGCTCCACCAAAGGCCGGTTGTGCGCCCGAAAGCGGGGTGCATCAGGGTAAAGCGCGTGCAAGCGGCTAAGTCCAGGGATGGATGTCGCTGCTTTTGCCACGAAATCCCGGTTGACTCACCGTGAAGCGGGCGCAACCATACAGTGATACGCCTCCGTGTGCGGGGCTGTCTCTAGTAGGCCATTTCAAGGAACTCAAATGCCATTTCATGCCATTGCTACTCTTTCTGGTGACCGACAAAAAATTATCCCAAATTGCTCGGACGTCGAAATTCTATCGACAGTCGTATTGCCGTTTGTAGCGAGTCGCGTAATTACCCGTAAATGGGGGTCAAAAACCCAGTCATATCAAGTCCTCGAGCTGCGTATCTACGAAACCAAACAAGCTTGGGATAAGCGGAAAGGTCCGATCGTTAAATTTCTGAAAAGAAAAAAGAACCAATATTCCCGCTTCGCCACGAAGGCTGAAGAACTCTTGGCTACAAATAAGTCAAAAGTATTTGTCGTTATGCCAATTCAGGGCGAGAAGCACGGCGATCAAGATCAGCAGCGGATATATGGGGAATACGACAAGCGATTTGAAGCCATCGAGTCCGTTGTTGCTGACGCTGGCGGCATAGCTATTCGTATCGACAAGGAGCATCCACTTGAGGACTTGGTTGCTCGAATAAAGAAGGAAATTCGCGGTTGCATCTTCGTCGTTGCCGATCTCACGGATGAACGTCCCTCCTGTTATTTTGAGAGCGGCTACGCCGAAGCACTTGGCCGGCCCGTTATCTATATTGCAAGCAAGCAGAGTGTCGTGAAGCCTGGTACACCGACAAAGATCCATTTTGATATCCATATGAACGTACAATTTTTCTCTAACCATGGCGAGCTAATAGAAAAGTTACGTTCTGCTATCGAGAAGAACCGGAGTCACTTGTTCGGTGCCAATGATTAATCTATCGCTCTAGGGGGCAAGCTGCGCTTGCAGTTATTTCCGGCCTTCGGAATATAGCGGCTCCTGAGCGCAAACATTTGGTTTATCTGTATCGCAATTTCATTAAGGAGAATGACATGACTGTTCCGATTCAGATCAGAGCCGAGGCAGAGGAGTCGCTGGTGCGAATGCAGCAGTTTGATGTTTCCAAACTCCCGCGGGAGCGGGAGCTAGGTAGCGAGGTCAACTTTCTTGGAGCCGTAGAACCTGCGAAAAGACTAGTTGATCTATACAAGCGATTGTCAGTTACAGCCCTTGATGATCTTTCTAGTCAGGGACTTAAACAGGTCAAAGATTGCGCTAATAGTGATTATGCGCTTCTCATGCAGGCTATCCACTTCAAGCTCGCGTCGCAATCAAACCCACAGACGACAAGAGACTCCATCGTTCAACAGATTTCTCAATCGTATGACCCTTCTTTCCAAACGCTGCATCCCTATATTGCCTACTCACTTCACCGCTCTGCTGATTTCCAGCGGCTTGATGCTGACGCTCGGGCAACATTGCAGGCGATCTCTGATCGTGCTGAAAAAATAGAAGCCCAACTTCAGGGTCACGAAAGAGAAGCACAGCGTGTACTCACAGAGATTCGTTCCGTTGCTGCTGAGGAAGGGGTAACGCAACAATCGGCGCATTTTCGTGCTGAAGCTGATAGACACGACACTGAAGCTGAAACTTGGCGAATCCGCACTGTGAAGATTGCAATCGCCCTTGGTATTTACGCTGCATCAAGCATAATTCTACACAAGATTCCGTTTCTCGCGCCGACTTCAAATTATGAAACAATCCAGCTTGCGATTAGCAAGATTCTTATTTTCTCGGTGCTGGCCTACATGCTGTTCCTTTCCGCGCGTAACTTCCTGAGTCACAAACACAACGCTATTGTAAATCGACACCGTCAAAATGCACTTATGACGCACCGGTCACTGGTTGAGGCGGCAAGTGACCATGGCATCCGAGAAGCAATCATGGTGCAGGCGGCCGGTTGTATTTTCTCTCCTCAAAACACCGGCTACGCGGGTAGTGTTTCGGGCGGTGATAGCCCAAGCCCAAAGTCAGTTGTCGAGCTACTTTCCAAAGCTGGCGGCAAGGGTGAGTGAATTACAAATTCCGCTTCAAGGGGCGCTTCCCAGGAGGTGTGCCCCTGAGCCTGCACGTTAGACCTACTAGGTGTCCCAAAGCGATCCAATGATGAAGCTACTCATCGCCCTCCTGCTGCTCCTGGCCCTCGCCAGCGTGGCGCTGGTCATCATCAAGCGCCTCGGCCTGCTGGCGAGTGGAACCTCCGGTCCCTGGCCTTTCTACGTCAAGCGCCCGCTGTCGCAGCCGGAGCAGGTGTTTTATCACCGTCTGATTCGCGCGCTGCCCGAGCACATCGTGCTCGCCCAGGTGCAGGTCTCGCGGGTGCTGGGCGTGAGGAAGGGAGCAAGCTTTCACGAGTGGAACAACCGCATCAGCCGCTTGAGCTACGACTTCGTCGTCTGCGGCAAGGATTCGACCGTCATCGCGGCCATTGAACTGGACGACAAGACCCACGAATCCAGGGATAGGGCATCGACCGACGAAAAGAAGAACAAGGCCTCCGCCGACGCGGGCCTGCGCCTCATTCGCTGGCAGGTGCGCACGTTGCCGAGTGAGGAAGCCATCCGTCAGGAATTGCTTTCCGCGCCGGTGGCCTCGGGTACGCTGCCGTCAGCGACGCCGGCCGGGGATAAGAGCGTCGCCTGATTGTTCCGTTCGGCGGAAGGCCTCCGCCAGACCGGTGGCCGCTGCTCGTGCCGCCGAGGTGATCCACATGAAGAACGGCGGCGTCGGGTGATGAATCTGCTCGAGCGATCGATGTCGGCGCGGCGCGATGTGCGCAGCTATCTGCTCCTGTTCGTGGGGCTGATATTCGCTTGGGCCGGAGCCACCGTAGACCCCAGCAAGAACTGCGACGAGAGCGGGCGCGAATGCGCGCCCTGGCTCGTTCCCGTGGCCTTCGTCATCGGGGTGCTGTCGAGCCTGTCGGGTGCCGCCATGCTGGCGGCCAACCGCCGCTGGGGCAGCCGGTTGCGCCGAGACGAGCGGCGCCTTGACTGGTGGGATACCCGCGTATCGCCCGGCGTGCGCAGCCTGTCGCTCGACGACGTGGCGCGGATCCGGGTGCGGATCGTGAGTGACGGGAGCGACCGGATCTTCTTCTATAACCGGGCCGGCGCGTTGCTGCCGTTCCCGGCCGAAGAAGTCGCACCGCCGGCCTACGAGGAATGGGCGCGATACATCCACCGCGAGTTTCCGCATATCGCGGTCGAGGTCGAAGCGGGTTAGGGCGGGGGCTCGATCCTTCGCTCGCCGCACTGCGCCCGGAAGGCCGGCTTCGACAGGGCGCTGTGACGGCCTCGCGGGGCGAGTGCATAGCCGATCCTGAACGTCGCGCGCCGCCAGACAGCCCACTGTGGCGGCGGTGCTATGCTCCCGGGAACCGAGCGCATTCCGTCGGCAAACTTCGGCCCTGGCAAGGAGCTTCCATGGCTGGCGCAAGCGGTCTCGCAGTGATCCTTCTCGGTGTTTTTCTCGGCGCTGTCCTCGTATTCGGCGCGCTCGGCATCCTCGTGTACGCCCTGGCGGCCGCCAACGTACGCAGGGCCTACAAGGCCAGCATCGTTGCCCTGATCCTTTCGATCGTCACCATGCCGCTTTTCTACCCGCTCTGGGCGGTCGTGCTGACAGGCATCGGTTCGCACGGCGATCCGATCGATTACAAAGACTTTAGGCCCGTCATCTTCATTCTTTCCCTCGAATCGCTGGCCATGGCGGCTGCGGTATGGGCAGTGATCAAGAGAAAGCGACAGCTCGGGCGATTGGCGCTGCAGGATTCCGCGAAGGATCACGAGCCCCGGTAGTTTGCGATCGCCGGATGGTTCACTACCACGATGGCGACACGGGCGTACGCTTTGCAACCTGCGGCAGTGCCCAGCCCTTCGTTCGGGCAGACAGCTCACGGGTCCTGTTGCACCGGCCGATTCGTGGTCAATGGACTTGAACGCCAGGAACTCCTAATGCAGGTAAGCATCGAGCCCGCAACCACGGCAGCCCAGTACCAGGCGGGCGCCGAGATATTCAAGGCCTATGCCCGGTTCCTGGGTTTCGATCTCGAATTTCAAGGTTTCACGAAAGAGCTGGCCACGTTGCAGGACATGTACGGGCCCCCGAACGGTTGCCTGCTGCTTGCGAAGGAAGGGGCGTGCCCTATCGGTGCCGTGGGACTCCGGGAGTTCGCGCCGGGCGTTGCCGAGATGAAGCGGATGTTCGTTCTCGAACGACATCAGGGCAAAGGGGCTGGCAAGCAGCTGATGGAATCGTTCCTCGCCAAGGCCCGGGAGCTGGGCTATCGCTCGATCAAGCTCGACAGCATCCGTACCTTGGACAAGGCACTGGGTCTGTATCGCCAGTTCGGTTTCGTCGAGATCGAGCCGTATCGGTACAACCCGCATCCGGAAGCGGTTTACATGGAATGCAGGCTCTTCTGAATGATCGCCATGCTTGTCGCATGTCGCCATCGCATCGCCGGCATGTCGCGAGCATGCGCCGACCGGCCCGTTCTGCCGTGCCGCCCCCATCGGTAGCGAGACGACTCATCCATGCCGTCGCCGTTCGTCTGCGGCGCGTGGCAGCGAGAGGTGGCGCAAACCATGTCTGAAGCCCAGCACGTCATCCGCTGCCGCTGCGGACACCTCCGCGGCGCGCTGCCCGCGAACCAATGCCTGGTCCGCCTGCGATGCTATTGCCGCGACTGCCAGGCCTATGCGCATGCTCTGGGCGCCGCCGGGGTCATTCTCGACACGCTCGGCGGCACGCAGGTCGTCGTGACGCTCCAGCAATACCTGCGCTTTACGGAAGGAACGGACAAGCTCGGCTGCCTTTCCCTGAGCCGCAAGGGACTCTTGCGCTGGTACGCGAGCTGCTGCGATACACCCATCGGCAATACCACCCGCGATCCCAGGGTGTCATTTCTCGGGCTGGTCCATACCTGTCTCGACGGCTCGCCCAGCACACCGGGCACGGCCTTCGATGACGACCCGCTGCCCGTGAACGTCAGGCATGCGAAGGGCCGGATCAGGCCGCAGGTCACGGATACCTTGGTCGCCACGGCACGGATCGCCTGGCACGTCCTGCGGGCGCGGGCCGACGGCACGTGGCGGAAAAGCCCCTTCTTTGCGGCAGGTACCCTTGCGCCCGTCGTCGTACCGCGCATCCTGACCGAGGCGGAACGCGAGAAGGCGTACCGTGACGTCTAGCCCGTCGCGTAGGGGGCGCCGGCAGCGATATGCGGTGTGATTGCCGCTGTCGAGGGCGATGACCCGCGATGGCGCGCCCGGATGAGCCTGCCCCCGCCTGAGCGTTGATCGCAGGAAGCGGTGAGCGTAGCGAAGCGCATCGACCGGGATGGCGCCGATGACCGATAGGGTCGTCTCGTTGCGCGCGTCCGCCATTCCACTGGGATAATTCGATCCGCACACTTGCCGGCTACGCTTCGCCGCGCGGGCCGCTGCAACCTCTCACCCCCAGGAACCGGCATGCATACCATCGACGACCTGCTACGCATCATGGCCACGCTGCGCGATCCCGGGCGCGGCTGTCCGTGGGATCTCGAGCAGGATTTCGCGAGCATCGCGCCGTACACGATCGAGGAGGCCTACGAGGTCGCCGATGCGATCGATCGCGGCGACTGGCCTGCGTTGTGCGACGAGCTGGGCGATCTGTTGCTGCAGGTCGTCTTTCATGCACGCATGGCCGAGGAGGCCGGACATTTCCGTTTCGCCGACGTGGTCGAATCGATCAGCACCAAGATGCTGCGCCGTCATCCGCACGTGTTCGGCGACGTCGAGGTGGCCGATGCGGAGGAACAGACGCGCAACTGGGAGGCCCTCAAGCGCGCCGAGCGCGAAGCGAAGGGCGAGACCGATACGAGCGTGCTGGCCGGCATCTCGCGCGGCCTGCCGGAGTGGCAGCGCGCGCTGAAGCTGCAGAAGCGCGCCGCGCAGGTCGGCTTCGACTGGCCCGACGTCGGGCCGGTGATCGACAAGCTGCACGAGGAACTCGACGAGGTGCGCGACGAGTTTGCCGCCGGCGACCGCGCGCGGCTCACCGATGAAATCGGCGATGTGCTGTTCGTCTGCGTGAATCTCGCCCGGCATGCTGGCGTGGACGTCTCGACGGCCCTGCGTCAGGCGAATGCGAAGTTCGAACGCCGCTTCCGGCGCATGGAGGCCTTTGCGGCCGCGGCCGGCGAAACGCTGGTCGGCCAATCGCTTACCGAGCAGGATGCGCTCTGGGACCGTGCCAAGGCCGAGGAGAAGGCAGCCGCCTCGTCATCCGGCCACGCGGATCGAGCGCAGCACCAGTAAATCCCGCGAAAGCGGCGGGCACCTCGCGAGATGCCCGCCGTGGGGTCGGGCATCCGTGGGGCCGGAAGCCCTGGGGTGAAGTCCGCGATGGGGGCGCGGGCTTCGTGGCATGGGATGCACGAGCGGCGCATAAAGTTGCAGCCGGTGGCGGGCATCGCTGCCGCCGCTTGAGGCGGCTTCGGCAGCCGTCGCACAATCCCCGCCCGAATCGGGACGGAGCCGGCCATGAGCGAGCGCTATGCAAGTTTCCGCGACTTCTATCCGTTCTACCTCGGCGAGCACTCGAATACCGTCTGCCGCCGCCTGCATTTCCTCGGCAGTACGCTCGGTCTCGCCTGTCTCGCGCTGGCCGTGATCCAGCGCAATCCATGGTGGCTGCCGGCAGGTCTCATCGCTGGCTATGGCTGCGCGTGGATCGGCCACTTCGTGTTCGAGAAGAACAAGCCGGCGACTTTCCGCTATCCGTTCTACAGCTTCGCCGGCGACTGGGTGATGTTTGCCGACATGCTGCGCGGGCGCGTCCCGTTCTGAGCCTCTCATCCGGCGGCGTCAGTGGCCGCCTGCACTTCACGGCGTGATGCCCGACGCCGCGACAGCGTATTCTCCAAACGACATCCCACGGAGCGAATGACATGGCCTGGATCGATCTGGTGACCCTGCTGGCCCTCGTGCAGTACATCGTTTTCGCCACGATGGTCGGTCGTGCGCGCGGCCTGTATGGCGTGAAGGCGCCCGCGACCAGCGGCCATCCGGTGTTCGAGCGCTGGTTCCGCGTGCAGGCCAATACGCTGGAGCTCCTGATCGCGTTCGTGCCCGCGCTGTGGATCGCAGCGCGCTACTGGCCGCCGGCGGTCATCGCCGGGATCGGCGCGGTGTATCTCGTCGGGCGTGCCCTGTATGCCGTCACCTACGTGCGCGATCCGGCCGCGCGTAGCGCCGGCTTCGGTCTGAGCATGCTGCCGGTGCTGGTGCTGCTGATCGCCGCCCTGGCCGGTGTCCTGCGCGGGCTCGCCGCCTGATCAATCCAGGAAGATGAAGAACGCTGCGGCGATGACCAGCGCGAAGCCGACCAGGTGATTCCAGCGGATCGGCGCATCGAGGTACCAGACGGAAAAGCCGACGAATACCGCGAGCGTGATGATCTCCTGGATGGTCTTGAGCTGGGCCGGGTTGTAGACGCGGTAGCCGAGACGGTTGGCCGGCACCTGCAGGCAGTACTCGAACAGCGCGATGCTCCAGCTCGCGAGGATCACGAGCCACAGCGGGCGATCGGTGAACTTGAGATGCCCGTACCAGGCGAACGTCATGAACACGTTCGAGGCGACGAGCAGCAGGATCGGTAACAGGTGGTTCCACATCGGCGGGCTCCGGCGGTGACGGCGCGCAGCCTACGGCAAATCCGCGCCGCGTGATTCCGCGCGGTGCACGTCGTGCGGCCTTGATTGCCGGCGGTGGGTGCAAGCCTTCCTGTTCGGGCTGATGCCGGCATCGGTGCAGCCGGGTACTCGCGCGGAGTCTTCGGCCGGTCAGGGCGCTTCCTGATCGAGGAAACGGGTCTCGTAGAGCAACGACTGGATGCGCGCATCCTGCCCGGGCAGGAATTCGAGGCCGAGATCATCCACGCCGACCCGCACGATGCGTACGCCGAGGCCGATGACCGTCTCCTGGTCGAAGATCAGGAACACGCGTGCGTCGATGCCGGTGGAGCCCTGCCAGTGGCGTGGCCGGCCGATGCGCGCGCCGCCCTGGGAGAGATCTTTCACCTCGGTCAGGTAGCCGTCGTCCGCGATCACCAGCATGGCGGCGGAAAACACCGGCAGGCGCGGGTGGCGGCGTTTCTCGGCGTAGTTCATGGCAGCCTCCGGCTGCGACGGATACGAGGGGCGGGACATCGAGGATGCGGAACGCACGCGGCACAGGGCCATGTCCATTCCGTTCGATGCAGGGCTGACGATAGCGAGCCCGGCTCCGCACTGGCAAGGCACGGCAGGTCGACTCCGAGGATGGCATGCGCGCAGCGTGATCGTGATCACGTCGGCGCCGATAGCCGGGTCCTGCCTGTTACGCTTGGTAGGCACGAAGTCCACGCACCGGGCGTGGCAACGGGCTTGTCGGGGAGCGATCGGCGATGCAGTGGGCGGCAAGGCGGGCGTCGGCGCGCGGCGTGGGGATGTTCGTACTCGGCATGTGCCTGTGCGGCACATCGACGGCGGAGACCGCGCGTCTCGTAGCGCAGGAACAGCTCTCGCCGACCACATGGGCCATGACGCTCAAGCTGCCGCCCGGCGAGATCGTGCAGGGCCCGGTATTCCTCGAACCGCCGGCACCGCCCGACCGGGAACTCGAGGAAGAAACCCAGCCGCGCCGGCCGCCGATCGACGATGGCGTATTCATTCCACCACCGCAGGCGGCGGAGACGCGCGGCGACCCGATCAAGTCGCTGGCGCCGGATGCCGCGGGCACGACCGTGATCCTGCGCGACACGACTCTCGCGGCGCCGTCGGGTTACACCAGCAGCGTCAACGAGCCGAACATCGCCAGTCAGGGCGATGGCCTGTTCGTCACCCACAACTGGTATGCGGCGATCTCGACGAACGGCGGATCGAGCTTCACCTACGTCAGCCCGTACTCGCTGTTCCCCGCCACGGGCAGTTTCGCCGGCGGGTTCTGCTGCGATCAGCGCGTCGCCCTGGATTCGAGCCGCAATCTGATCTTCTGGTACCTGCAGTACGTCAAGACGGCGGACACGGCGAGTGGCACCAACGGCGTGCGCATCGCCGTCGCGCACGGTCAGGCCGGTCTCGCTACGAACACCTGGCAGATCCACGACTTCACGCCGGCGCAGTTCAGCCTGAGCGGCAAGTGGTTCGACTTCCCGCACATGCAGGTCAGTGCGAACTATCTGTACTTCACGACCAACATCTTCACCTCGGATACCGATGCGTTCTACGGCACCCTGGTCGTGCGCATGCCGCTCGCGCAGCTCGACAGCAACTCGGCGCTGACCATCCATTCCTATCTGTCCACCAGTGACTTCACCTTCGCGCCGGTCAACGGCGCGGGTGCCGAGGG
>Ga0116193_1002534_pt1 | contig 13844 bp, 13 predicted proteins | sample AD_UKC115_MetaG_FD_89892 | JGI IMG/M metagenome (GOLD analysis project Ga0116193, IMG submission 89892) | Active sludge microbial communities of municipal wastewater-treating anaerobic digesters from Hong Kong - AD_UKC115_MetaG | ecosystem: Engineered > Bioreactor > Anaerobic > Digestate... | reverse complement strand
TGCAGAGCGAGTACCGGACCCAGGTCGGTGACGATCACCGGCGAGCAGGCCGGCAGCCGCCGCTCGAGCACCTCGGCGAGCCCCGCGGCACCCCCCGGGTCCGCGACGTGATGCACGGCGATGGCGGCGGATCGGTCCCCGACCACGCTCTGAACCTGGTCGAGCATTGTCGAGACCGCCTTGCTCGCCGTCCGGACCCGCTGCGCCAGAACGAGTTTCCCGTTGTCCACCCGCAGCAGTGGTTTCAATGAGAGCGCGGTTCCCAGCCAGGCCGCCGGACCGCCGAGCCGTCCGCTGCGCCGCAGGTTGTCCAGCCGTTGCACGACGATGTAGGCGTGCGTCCGATCGACGGCCGCACGGGCCACGCTCAGTACGGTCTGCAGGTCGGCGCCGCCGGCGGCTGCGCGCGCCGCGGCCAGCGCGATGAAGCCGGTGCCCATTGCCGCGGACCGCGAATCGACCACGGCCACGCCGTCCCCCAGCTGACGCGCGGCCTCCTCGGCGGCCGAGAAGGTGCTCGACAGCTCGGCCGACAGGTGCACACCCAGCACCCCGTCGCCACCGCTGGCCGCCAGCGCGCGTTCGTAGGCCGCGCAGAGTTCGGCGGGCGTCGCCCCGGCGGTGCTGGCGTGACGGTCGTGGATGTCGGCCGGGATCTGATCGACACCGTCGCGCAGATCGATACCGTCGACCAGGATGTGCAGCGGCACAACCCGAATCCCGTTGGTCGCCAACAGTTCTTCCGGCAGCCGGGCACTGGAGTCGGTAACCACCATGACGGCCATCTCAGGCCCCGGCACCGGGCGGAACGACGCCGGTTTCGGCCAAGGCCTTCAACATCAGGTCGGCGACGTTCTCGTGCGCGGCGAAGTTCCAGTGGATGCCATCCGGATTGCCCCGGCCGGCATACATCTCCGCGGCCACCGCGGCCTCGAGGTCCACCAGCGGAACATCGTGTTCGGCAGCCCACCCGGTGATCGCGGCCACGGTGCCCGCCCGCCCCCGGTGCGCCCGACCGTAGGTGTCGGCGACGTGCACACTCGGCAACGATGCCACCACCGGTATTCCCGGCCGGTTGAAATCGATTGCCGCCCGGGTCATTTCCAGATACTCGGCGGTAAGATGCGGTGGCAGCGCGGCACGTGCGATCGGGGACAGCCGGGGTTGCACCCAGCCGTAGCCGTCCCGGACCCATCGGCGCAGCGTCGCCGGACGGACATACCGGATCAGTTCGCGCATCGCCGTCGGCAGCGGTGAGGGCAGTGAATCCATCCCGCCGGTGGCGAACACCACCGCGCCGGCATGCCGCAACGCGGCCCACGACCGCGGGTCCTGGGTGGCGGCCCACCACACGTCGCGGCAGGTCCAGCCGATCCGCCCGATCAGCTCGACATCCCAACCGAGTTGGGCCGCAACGATATTCGGCCAGATTCGGGGGTCGTCGGACGGCAGACCGCCGGTGGGGCCGTAGTACGACAGCGAATCACAGAAGATGAGCAGCTTGGGCCGCTCGGGCGGCTCAGAGGACATCATTGGCGACCTGCGCCGAGGCGTTCCACACGTCCAGGCGCCACCTGATGTCGGTGAATTCGACCGGGCGGGCTGCTGTCGGACCGTGGCCCGAGAGTTGGACCCAGCTGGCGTTGCCCATCCCACCCAGGACGGGCCAGTTGTCCACCGGAAGGTCGAGCAGCGCCGCCGTGAGCGCCGCGATCAATCCGCCATGGGCGACCAGCACCACCGGACGGTCGGACTCGTCGGCACCCCATTCCGGCTGGCGTGCAACGAGTTCGGCGACCAGCGGTACGCTGCGCGCGGCGACGTCGACCCGGCTCTCCCCGCCGTGCGGGGCCAACCGCGCGTCGTCGCGCCAGGCCGCCCGGACTCCCGGCGACAGCGCGTCGACCTCGGCGTGGGTGAGCCCCTGCCAGTCCCCCAGATGGGTCTCGCGCAGCCGGGTGTCGACGTCGACCTCGACCCCGGCTCGCATCCCCAGCGCGATCGCCGTCTCATAGGCGCGGCGCAGATCCGAGGAGACGATCAGCAGTGGCCGGCGTTTGGCCAGCACGTCGGCGGCGGCGACAGCCTGCGCGCGCCCCAGGTCGGTCAGGTCGGTGTCCAGTTGGCCCTGCATGCGGCTGCCGGCATTCCATTCGGTCTGGCCATGCCGCAGCAGCACCAGACGACGGATCCTCACGACCCGTCCTGCGGCGGCGCACCGAGATCCACGTCGATCACCGGGCAGTCCCGCCACAACCGGTCCAGGGCGTAGAACGCCCGCTCTTCCTGGTGCTGGATGTGCACGACGATGTCGACGTAGTCCAGCAGGACCCAGCGTCCCTCCCGGGTGCCCTCGCGGCGGGCGGGCTTGTACCCGGCCAGGCGCATTTTCTCCTCGACCTCGTCGACGATCGCGATGACCTGCCGGTCGTTGCTACCCGAGGCCAGCACGAAGCAGTCGGTGATGACCAGCTGCTCGGACACGTCGATGACCAGGATGTCGTCGGCGAGTTTGGCGGCGGCGGCGCGGGCGGCCACCTCGGCCATCCGGACGGCTTCGGCGGATGCGGTCAATTGGTGCCGCTCCTCTCCTGTCGATAGAGCCCCCGTTTGGAGACGTACTGCACGACCCCGTCGGGAACCAGGTACCAGATCGGCCGGGAGCCCGCGGCGCGGCGGCGGCAGTCGGTGGACGAGATCGCCAGGGCCGGGATCTCGACGAGGGTCAGGGCTTCGGGCGGCAGCTCGGCCATGGCGTCGGAGATGTGCTTGCTGTCCAGTTCGAAGCCCGGCCGGCTGACGCCGACGAATCGGGCCATCGCGAACAGGTCCTCCCAGTTCTGCCAGCTCAGGATCGAGCCGAGGGCGTCGGCGCCGGTGATGAAGAACAGTTCGGCGTCGGGCTGCGCGGCCTGCAGATCCCGCAGGGTGTCCTTGGTGTAGGTGGGCCCGCCGCGGTCGATGTCGACCCGGCTGACGGAGAACCGCGGATTGGACGCCGTGGCGATGACGGTCATCAGGTACCGGTCCTCGGCGGCGGTGACGTGGCGTCCCTGCTTCTGCCAGGGCTCGCCGGTGGGCACGAACACCACCTCGTCGAGTCCGAAGAGATCGGCCACCTCACTGGCGGCGACCAGGTGCCCATGGTGGATGGGATCGAACGTCCCGCCCATCACGCCCAGCCGTCGGCCGGGGCCTGTCCTGGCCGTTTGCACGATAGGGCAGCTTACTGGAGCGCGCGCCCCCGCGGTCGGCGGCGACGGCCAGCAACGTCGTATGACTATGCTTGGGTCGTGCGATCACGGCTTCGCGCGTCCTGGTTCCAACAGCTGGGGATCTCCGCCGGTTTCGCGCTGCTCGTCTTCTCGGCATGTCTGGTCGGCATCTACAGCCGCTTGCCCGGGACACTTGCGGTCTTCTGGCCTGCGAATGCGCTCCTGCTGGGCCTGCTCGTGCGCTTTCCCTCGACGGCCACCGTCACCACCTGGCTGGCCGCGGCGGCGGGCTACCTCGGTGCCGATCTGGCGACCGGTTCGACGATGGTCAAGGCCGTTCTCCTGAACTCGGCAAATCTGGTGGGCGTGCTCGCCGGCTTCGTCATGGTCCGCCGGATCTTCACCGCCGATCTCCGACTCACCAGTATGAAATCGGTGGGGTGGCTGGCCATCGTGGCGTCACTGTCCGCCGCGACGGCCGGAGTGGTCGGCGGCATCGCGCAGACCGTGCTGTTTCGCGATCCGTTCGGGTCGGCATGGCTGGGCTGGTACGCCGAGGAGGTCCTCAACTACACGGTGATCCTCCCGGTCATCCTGACCTTCCCGACCCACGGCACCGCGCCGTGGCGCCGGGTCAACGGCCGCCGGTTGGTGGTTCCCACCGTCTTCCTGCTGACGTCCGCCATCCCCGCGTGGTTCATGCCGGGCATCGGAACGGTGGGGTTCAGCGTGCCGGCGATGATCATCGTGGCGTTGATGTCCTCCGTGTTCGTCACCACGCTGTTCCTGGTGGTGACCGCGGGGTGGTCCCTCAACCTGATCGTGCATCACGGCGCCGAACTGGCGGACGGGACGGCGATTCCGATCCAACCGTCGGCGATGATCGGCTTGGCCATGCTGAGTTTCGCCCCGTTGACCATCGCCGCCGTGACCGCGGAGCGCCGGCGCGCCTACCGGGTCCTGCGGACGGCCATGGAGCAGGACGATCTGACGGGAGCGTTCCGCCGTGGCGAGTTCCTGCGGCGCGCCGAGGCGGCCCTGCCGGTCGACGGCGGCCGTCCAGCGGCCCTGCTGATGATGGATCTCGACCACTTCAAGCGACTCAACGACACCCGGGGCCACCTCACGGGCGACCAGGCGCTGGTCGACTTCGCCACCGCGGTGCGGGAAATGATCGGCGACGAGGCGCTGTTCGCCCGGATGGGCGGCGAGGAGTTCGCCATGCTGCTACCGGATACCGGTCGCGCGGGCGCCGTCGAGATCGCCGAACGCATTCGCTCGCGGCAGCAGAAGTACGCGGCCACCGAGTTCGACGGTGAGACGGCGACGGTCAGCATCGGACTGGCGTGGACGGCGGGCAGGACGGTCGCGCTCGGCGAGCTGCTGGTGGTCTCCGACGAAGCGCTCTATCGGGCCAAGACGAACCAGCGCAACACCGTGGTGGTTGCCGAGATCACGCCGCGGAACTGACACCCACTCACACGGGCAGCAGTGCGTCGATCACCGACGCCAGCTGTTTGGCCGAGCGGCATTCGTGCATGGCGATGACGTCCTCGTAGCGTGGCACCGCCGAATCCCCACTGCCCCAGAGGTGCCGGGGCTCGGGGTTGAGCCAGTGCGCGTGCCGGCTGGCCGTCACCATGTGCGTGAGCAGCTCCGTCTCCGGATTTCGGAAGTTGTTGCGGGCGTCGCCGAGCACCAGCAGCGAGCTGCGTGGCGAGAGCACGTTGGGATACTTGTCCAGGAACGACACGAAGGCGTGCCCGTAGTCGCTGTGCCCGTCGCGGGTATAGACGCCGGCCTCCCGGGTGATGCGCTGCACCGCGACGGCCAGATCGGCGTCCGGGCCGAACAAGTGGGTGACCTCGTCGGTGGTGTCGATGAAGGCGAACACGCGGACCCGGGAGAACTGCTGGCGCAACGCGTGCACCAGCAGCAGCGTGAAGTGGCTGAATCCGGCCACCGATCCCGAGACATCGCACAGCACAACGAGTTCCGGGCGCGCCGGCCGCGGCTTGCGCAACACGACGTCGATCGGCACACCGCCGGTGGACATGGACTTGCGCAGTGTCTTGCGCAGGTCGATCTGCCCGGCCCGGTGCCGGCGGCGCTTGGCGGCCAGCCGGGTGGCCAGGGTGCGCGCCAGCGGCGCCACCGTTTTGCGCATCTGCTTGAGCTGTTCGCCGGAGGCGCGCAGGAACTCGACGTTCTCACTCAGCTGCGGGATGCCGTACATCTGGACGTGATCGCGACCCAGCTGTTCGGCGGTCCGGCGTTTGGTCTCCGCTTCGACCATCTTCCGCAATTGCGTGATGCGTTGGGCGGCAAGCGCTTTGGCAATCTCCTCCTGGGTGGGGGTCGCGTCGTCGCCGTAGGGTGCCAGCAGCCCGGCCAGCAACTTGCCCTCCAGCTCGTCCAGCGCCATCGCCTTGAGCGCCTGATAGCTCGAGTACGACGCGCCGCGGCTGGAGTTGTACTTGCCGTACTGCTCGACGATCTGGGCGATCATCGCGGTCATCCGCTCGTCCATGTTGGCCAGGTCTTCGTTCTGCGCCAACAGGTCGAGCAGCATCTTGCGCATGGCCTCGACGTCCTCGGGGGGCAGTTCGAGCGCGTCGGCGGCGGCCTCACCATCTTCGGCAACCAGCACCGTGCGCTCCCCCAGCGCGGCGGGCCACCACAGATCGAACATCGCGTCGTAGGTCTCGCGATGGTCGGCGCGGCGCAGCACCGCACACGCCAGGCCCTCCAGCAGCACGTCGCGGCCCGCCAGGCCGAGCGTCGCCAGCACCTGCCCGGCGTCCACCGTCTCCGACGGCCCGACCGAGATCCCCTGCGCACGCAGCGCGTCGACGAAGTTGACGAGATGTCCCGGCAGCCCGTGCGGGGCCAGCGGTTGCGGCGGGCGGGTGCGGCGCATCGGTTCGGCTCCTCTAGTTCAGGCGAAGCTCGCCGGAGGCCTTCTGCTGATCGGACTGATGCTTGAGGATCACACCCAGGGTCGCGGCGATGGTGGCGTCGTCGATGGTGTCCAGGCCCAGGGCCAGCACGGTGCGGCCCCAGTCGATGGTCTCGGCGACCGACGGCAGTTTCTTGAGCTGCATGCCGCGCAGCACGCCGATGATGCGCACCAGTTCCTCGGCCATCTTCTCGGGCAACTCCGGGACCCGGGACAACAGGATGCGCCGCTCGAGGTCGGCGTCGGGGAAATCGATGTGCAGGAACAGGCACCGACGTTTGAGCGCCTCGGACAGTTCGCGGGTGGCATTGGAGGTCAGCACGACGAACGGTTTGCGCTGCGCGGTCATGGTGCCCAGCTCGGGAACGGTGACCGCGAAGTCCGAGAGCACCTCGAGCAGCAGGCCCTCGATCTCGATGTCGGCCTTGTCGGTCTCGTCGATCAGCAACACGGTCGGGTCGGTGCGCCGGATGGCGGTCAGCAGCGGGCGCTGCAGCAGGAACTCCTCGCTGAAGACGTCCATCTTGGTCTGATCCCAGTCCCCCGAGCCCGCTTGGATGCGCAGGATCTGCTTCGCGTGGTTCCACTCGTAGAGCGCGCGGGCCTCGTCGACGCCCTCGTAGCATTGCAACCGGACCAGCCCCGAACCCGTGCACTGCGCCACCGCCCGGGCCAGTTCGGTCTTACCCACCCCGGCCGGTCCTTCGACCAGCAGCGGCTTGCCGAGCCGATCGGCCAGGAAAACCGCTGTGGCCGTTGCGGTGTCGGGCAGGTAGCCGGTCTCGGCCAGCCGGCGGGACACGTCGTCGATGTCGGCGAACAGCGGCGTCGTCGTTGCGGGGGTGTCCAATTGGGCTCCTCGGTTCGATATCCGTTCAGCGTTGCCTGCGAAGGTCACTCGCACATCGTCGCAGTGGGCGCTGAATAGATTGATGTTAAGCGGGTCGCACGTGGCCGTCTCCCCAGACGATCCACTTGGTCGAAGTCAGTTCCGGCAGACCCATCGGGCCGCGTGCGTGCAGTTTCTGGGTGGAGATGCCGATCTCGGCGCCGAAGCCGAACTGCTCGCCGTCGGTGAACGAGGTGGCCGCGTTGACCATCACCGCGGCGGCGTCGACCCGTTCGGTGAACCGTTGCGCCGCAGCCAGATCGCGCGTGACGATGGCCTCGGTGTGACCGGTGCCGTACTCGTTGACGTGTGCGATGGCCGCGTCCAGACCATCGACCACCGCCACCGCCAGGTCCATCGACAGGAATTCGGCGCGCAACTCGTCCTCGGACGGGTTGTCGTGCACCGTCACCCCGGCCCGCTGCAGTGCGGACACCAGCCGCGGCAGTGCCACGTCGGCGACGGCGCGGTCGACCAGCAGCGTCTCGGCGGCGTTGCACACGCTGGGCCTGCGGGTCTTGGAGTTCAGCAGGATCCGTTCTGCCACATCGAGATCCGCGGCTTCGTGGACGTAGACGTGACAGTTCCCGACCCCGGTCTCGATGGTCGGCACCATGGCGTCGCGGACCACCGCGTCGATCAGGCCGGCACCACCGCGCGGGATCACCACGTCGACCAGACCGCGGGCCTGGATCAGGTGCGTGACACTGGCGCGGTCGGCGCTGGACAGCAATTGCGCCGCATCCGGCGGCAGGCCCTCGGCGGTCAGGGCACCGCGCAGGGTCGACACGAGCGCCTCGTTGGAGCGGGCCGCCGAGGAGCTGCCGCGCAGCAGCACGGCGTTGCCGGATTTCAGGGTCAACCCGAAGGCGTCGACGGTGACGTTGGGCCGGCCCTCGTAGACGATGCCGACGACGCCCAGTGGGACGCGCTGTTGACGCAACTGCAGGCCGTTGGGCAGGGTCCGGCCGCGTAGCACCTCGCCGATCGGATCCGGCAGCCCGGCCACCTGCCGCAACCCGGCGGCGATCCCGTCGACCCGCTGCGGGTTGAGCGCCAGCCGGTCGAGCATCGCGTCCGGGGTGCCGGCGGCGCGGGCGGCATCGAGATCCTCGGCGTTGGCGGCCAGGATCGCATCGACCGCGCCGAGGACGGCGTCGGCGGCGGTGTGCAGCGCGCGGTCCTTGACCGTGGTGGTCAGGGTGTCCAGTTCGCGGGCGGCGGCGCGGGCGCGCCGCGCGGCGTCGTGCACCTCGGCCCGCCGATCGGTATCCGGAAGCGTCGATGCTCGCAGACTCATTAGTGCAGCTTATCGGCTCGCCGTCGGGTTCGGCGAGCGGTGCAGTTCCGCGAGCGCGAGGCCCGGCGACAACCACACCGGCGGGTTCGGCGAACGGTGCACTTCCGCGAGCGCGAGGCCCGGCGACAAGCACACCGGCCGGTTAGCCTGGGCAGGTGGCTCGGGTGGTCGTGGTGGGCAGTCTGAACATGGATCTGCTGTTCGACGTGACCGCGCTGCCGGGACCCGGCCAGACCGTCCTGGCGTCGGCGCTGCACCACCAGCCCGGGGGCAAGGGCGGCAATCAGGCGGTGGCCGCCGCCCGGGCCGGCGCCGACGTCGCGGTGGTGGCCGCGGTCGGCGACGATGCGGCCGGTCGCGCACTGCTGGACCACCTGAGTGGCAACGGTGTCGACGTGGGCGCGGTGGTCCGGCTGCCCGTTCCCAGCGGCACCGCGGCGGTGGTGGTCGGACGGTCGGCGGAGAACCTGATCGTGGTGGCGCCGGGTGCCAACGCACATCTGACGATGGGCTCGGCCCAGGTGCGCGACATCGTCGCGGCCGCCGATGTGCTGTTGATGCAGCTGGAGATCCCGCCGGCGACGGCGCTGGCCGCCGCGCGCCAGGCCCGCGCCGGCGGTGTCACCGTCATGCTGAACGCCTCGCCGGTGACGGACGATGATCTCGGCGAGTTGGCCGCGGTGTGCGACGTCGTCATCGTCAACGAGACGGAGGCTGCCGGTTGGCGCTGGCCGGTGCCCTACCTGGTGACCACACGCGGCCCCCGGGGTGCCGGCTGCGTGGGTCCCGAGGGTGAGCTCACGGTTGCCGCCCCCGGGGTCGAGGCGGTCGACACCACCGGCGCCGGTGATGTTTTCGCCGGCGTGCTGGCGGCGGGCTGGGGCGCCGACCCTCATCACGCACTGCGGCGCGCGGTCACCGCCGGCGCGCTGGCCACGCTGGTTCCGGGCGCCGGAGACTGCGCCCCGACGGACGAGGCGATCGAGGACGCACTCGTATAGTTCGCCCCCATGACACCGCGACCGCCCGACGGCGACTGGCTGGGCACCCCGTACCTGACATTCGAACGGCAGGGCCCGTTCGGTGTGGTGACGCTGGACCGCCCGGCGGCGCGCAATGCGATGACACCCGCGATGTATTTCGGGATCCGCTATGCGGTGGGTCTGGTGGACGCCGACGCCGACCTGGCCGGCCTGTTGATCACCGGCACCGGTGACGTGTTCGCCCCCGGCGGCGACCTCGGTGGTGGCGACGGCTCCGACAATTGGCTCGGTGCGGTGGGCACCGGCATGGACATGGACATCACGCCGTTCGAGAAGCTGCGCCAGTCGATCAAACCGGTGGTCAGCGCGGTCAACGGGCTGGCACAGGGTGGTGGGCTGCAGATCGCGCTGTGCAGCGACATGGCCGTCGTCAGCGAGCGCGCGACGTTCCGGGTGCCCGAGCTCTACCGCGGCATCGCCGACACCTACTACAGCCAGATGCTCGCCCGGTTGATCGGCCCGGTGCGGGCCCGGGACCTGATGTTCACCGGCCGGGTGCTCTCGGCGAAGGAGGCCCTCGACTGGGGCATGGTCGCGCGGGTGGTGCCGCACGATGATCTGATGCCGGCGGCCCACGAGGTGTTGACCGCGTGCTGTCGCACCGCACCGCGGGCCCGCGGGGTGGTGAAGGCCAGCCTGGATGCCTACCTGGGTCTCTACGACCGGATCGGGATGAAGGCCAGCTACAGCGGGGACGAGGCGCGGCAGGGCTTCATCGCGTTCAAGGAGCGCCGCTCCCCCGACTGGGTGCATCCCGATCTGCGTGGCGACGGCCGCCTTTGATTCAGCATTTTCTGAATACATCTTCTGCTGTACTGTCGGCAGTGTGCAGACGATCACGCAGCGCGATGGGCTGACCCGATTCGGGGCCGCATTGTCCGACCCCACCCGCGTCGAGATCCTCCTGGCGCTGCGCCAGGGCCCCGGCTACCCGGCCGACTTGGCCGACCGCATCGGCGTGTCCCGCCAGATCCTGTCGAACCATCTGGCCTGCCTGCGCGGCTGCGGACTGGTGGTGGTCGAACCCGAGGGCCGCCGGCAGCGCTACGAACTCTCCGACCCGCGAATCGGCCACGCGATCGATGATCTGCTGGGGCTTGTGCTCGCCGTCGATCCGGGATGCTGCCCGTGAGCAACACCGCCATTCGATCACGTCGGGAGCTGCTGAAACACCGGATCCGGCTGCTGGTGGCCGCCACCATCGCCTACAACGTCATCGAGGCCGTCATCGCGCTGACCGAAGGCACCCGGGCGTCCTCGGCAGCTCTGTTCGGCTTCGGCCTGGATTCGCTGATCGAAGTGTCCTCGGCCGCCGTGGTCGCCTGGCAATTCTCCACCAGCGACCCCGAAGCTCGCGAGCGAATCGCGTTGCGCCTCATTGCTTTTTCATTCTTCGCCCTGGCCGCTTACGTCTGCCTCGACGCCAGCCTGACGCTACTGGGCATCAGCAGCGAAGCCCAGCACTCGCCGATCGGCATCGGCCTGGCGGCCGCGAGCCTGCTGATCATGCCGATGCTCTCGTTCGCGCAGCGGCGCACCGGCGCCGAACTCGGATCCCGTTCTGCGGTTGCTGATTCGAAACAGACGCTGTTGTGCAGCTACCTGTCAGCGGTGTTGCTCGTCGGCCTGCTGCTGAACAGTCTCGCCGACTGGTGGTGGGCCGACCCGCTGGCCGCACTGTTCGTGGCGGCATTGGCGGCATACGAGGGCGTGCAGGCCTGGCAGGGTGATACGTGCTGTGCGCCAACGACGCAGACGCACGACTGCTGCGAGGAGGACTCATGCCGTTGATCGCCCTCGTCCTGTTCGCGGTCTTCGCAGTGCTCGGATTTGGCTGGCGCAGTTGGCTCCAGCATCGGCGGACCGGATCGACCGGATTCAAGGGCGTCAGCGGGCGGCCCGGCTCGGCCGAGTGGTTCGCCGGCGCCGGGTTCGTCCTGGCCCTGTTGATCGCGGTGGCCGCACCCGCGCTGCAATGGGCGGGCCGAGTGGCGCCCGTGCCGTGGCTGCACGCGCCGTGGATCCAGGTCACCGGAATTGCGTTGGCGCTGTTGGGAATCGCCGGCACCGTGTACGCACAGATCGACATGGGCAACTCGTGGCGGATCGGCGTCGACCCGGCCGAGCGGACCGAGCTGGTGCGCAGCGGGGTGTTCGGCCGGGTCCGGAATCCGATCTTCACGGCCATGTTGACCTTCGGCCTCGGCATCACCCTGGTCACGCCCAACGTCGTCGCATTGGCCGGATTCGTGCTGCTGCTGGCCACCATCGAGATGCAGGTGCGGATGGTCGAGGAGCCGTATCTGGCTGCGGTACACCAGGATTCCTACCGGTCCTACACCCAGGAAGTCGGCCGGTTCGTGCCCGGGCTCGGCCTATCCCGCTGACCCCGCCCAGAAGTCAGTAGCTGGGCCAGAGCAGATCGCCCAGATCCTGCGGCGGGCCCGCCGACGCCCCCACCCCGGCCGTCGGCGGAGTGAACGGCTTCGCCTGGGCCGCGATCGGCAGGGTCACCTCGACGGACGAGATCTGGATGGCGCCGTACGAGATGTAATTCTCGTAGGCCGTGGCGGAGTCGACGATCTGCAGCTGCAGCGATGCACCGGGTTTCATCGTGTACGCGATGTCCTGCAGGTCGACCGTGACCGGGTGGGTCCGGCCGTCCAGGATCACCGGGATCGGGGTCACGTTGTTGCCCAGCACCAGACCCGTGGCGGTGTCGACCAGCTGGGCATAGACGTTGCGACTCGTCCCCAGCCCCGAGTAGTCGAACGTCACGGTCGGGGAACCCACCAGGTGATAGGTGGCGTTGCGGGTGTTGAACACCGTGGTGTCGATGGCGCCGGGGGCGTCCGCGCCCAGCGTGTAGGACAGCGGGAAGAAGGTCTTGGTCTGCGGACCGGAACCCCCCAGGCCCGGGACGATGAATCTGAACCCTCCGGTGCCCGTCGACCGCAGCCGGCCGCTGACGAACTCCGGATCGTTCGGCAGCCTGTCGGAGGTGAACCAGCTGTTGTCCTGGTCGACCCAGGTGAACTTGGGCCCGGTGGCTGCGGCGGTGGTGTCGCCCTTGTGCGCGACGTAGGTGTCCAGCCAGGCCATCGTCTGGTCGCGCAGGAACTTCGCCTGGGTGTCCTGCTGTTGGGTACTCATGGTCAGGCAGGAGCCGTGGCCGCCGCAGTACCAGATCATTCGCACCGGGACCTGCGGGTCCATCGCCCCGGCATTGGCCAGCGACTCCGACAGGGGGAACAGGTTGTCGACGGTGCCCTGGATGAACAGCGTCGGCGTCGTGCTGTCGCCGACCACGGTGCCCGGGCTGTTCTCCTTCAGGAAATCCTGTTGGGCGGGGAAGACGAAACCGAGCAGCGCCCCGGTGAGGATACCCAGGTACACCTGGGGATCGACCCGCGCGCCGCGCAATGTCAACGACAACAGCAGGATCTCGGCCCAGGTGGTCTTGAAGCCGTGATTGGGGTAGAGCGCGGAATCCAGTGAGTTCCAGGCGATCACCGGCACGATGGCGTCGACGCGGTGATCGATGCCCGCGGTCGACAGCTGGATGCCGCCGCCGTAGGAACCGCCGACCATGCCGATCAGCGGATCCGTTGTGCTGTTCGGGTCGAACTTCGTCCCCGGCTGGGTGGTGAGCCAGGTGATGATCGACGACACGTCCTTGCCCTCGAACAGGGGCGAATCCAGGTGCATCAGCCCGCCGGAATCGAACTCACCGCGTGGATCCCAGGTCACCACGTTGTAGCCATCCCGCAGCAGCGCCAGGCCCGGCACCGCACCCAGCAAGGTGCTCTGCTGGTTGGGGTCGATGTAGCCGGCGGTGGCCAGGCTCGGGCCGTTGAGGATCGTCGGTGCCGTCCGACCCGCCGTCAGATCGAGCGCCGGGAAGTAGTTGACGCTGATCATGGTGCCGTCGAAGGACTTCATCATGGTGGTGAACGCGATGGGATCCTTATCGGCACCGACGAACGAGCCGACGTCGATGTTCACGGGAACCACAACGGAGCGGCCGATCAGCGGCGAGAGGATCACGTTGAGGATCGGGATCTGGTGCAGGGTCACCAGGACCGCCGGCACGAGGTACTTGCCGAGCGGTATCGCCGACTCCAGCATCTGGTTGAACGCGGTGTCCTCGGCAACCAGAACGTTGATCCGGTCGTGGCCGCCGGGCACCATCTGGGTGGAGTTCGGCAGGTAGGAGAAGTCGCCGGTGGTCGCGTCGAGGTACACCTTGCCGCCGGTGAGGGTCTTGCCGACGACGTTGTAGGTGAGTTCGGTGCCGCTGATGGACGTGACCGGGGCGTCGTTGGTGCCGGTGATGACGCCCTTGGACACGCCGACCGTCGGCGCATAGCTGATCGGGGCGGTGGCTTCGGCGACCTCGCGTCGGGCCACCGCAGCCAGCGCCAGCGTCGCCGGCGGG
>Ga0116193_1002533_pt1 | contig 13849 bp, 9 predicted proteins | sample AD_UKC115_MetaG_FD_89892 | JGI IMG/M metagenome (GOLD analysis project Ga0116193, IMG submission 89892) | Active sludge microbial communities of municipal wastewater-treating anaerobic digesters from Hong Kong - AD_UKC115_MetaG | ecosystem: Engineered > Bioreactor > Anaerobic > Digestate | place... | reverse complement strand
GAAATCACCATAGTCAGAAAAAATAAAGTTGGGCATCACGGTATCGAGGTCGATTACACATAAAACTTTCCCTTCTTCATCAAACATCATATTGTTGACTTTTGTATCACAATGACAAACTCTTTTAGGCAGTTTTCCCTCTCTATACAAGCACTCCGCCTTGCACATTTCCTGGGCACGACTCTCAAGCTCATCCAAATAAAATCTCACAGAATCAACGCGCTTTGCAGCATTCGCTTCAACTGCCTCATGCAATTGTTGCAAACGAAACTCCATATTGTGAAAGTTTGGTATTGTCTCTCCCAATTGTTCGGGAATATCTGCCAGCATAGCTTCGAAGTTACCAAAAGCCCTTCCTGCATAATAAGAGTATTCGGGGTTTACCGTTTCGTAAGTCTTGGCATTGGGAATAAAAACCATAATCCTCCAATAATTCTGACCATCAAAGTAATATGTTTTGCCGCTCTTACAAGGAATGAAATGAAGTACTTTTCTATCAATATCGGATTCGTGTTTCTCTTCCAGTTTTTTTCTGATATGTCCGGTTACAGCTAAAATATTGCTTTGAAGCATATCCACATTCTGGAATATAGCATGATTGATTCGTTGCAAAACATAATCTGCACAATCATTTTCCTGTGTGGTCACTTTATATGTATCATTGATTAAACCTGTTCCCAACGGCTTTACTTCGGCAACATGCCCTTGAATATCAAATTCTGATACAATCTTTATCAATTCATTTCTATCCATAGTATTTTTATCATAAAGTATTAATTAGGACAAAGAAAATAAAAAAATTTAATAACTTACCCCTAAATTAAGAATATTTTTTTAGAATTATACTATTTATTCTTTTATAAGTTAATAAATTGAGACTTATTAAACAATAGTCTTATAAAAAAGGACCTGCCTTTTTCTTTTTAGCAGGTCCTTTTTTATATAACAATATATTATCAGCGTCCTATCTCATCCAAGATATGCTTGGCATAATTATAGTTCAATCTATCATAGATGGACAACATGCGAGGCATACGTTTCAAGAAACCGCTGTAGTTTTTCTGTTCTGCAGGTATCCACTGAATTTCGCTGACAGCATCCATACGAGGAAGTACCATATATTCAGCTTGTTTAGGATCTGGAATATATTCAGTCCAAAGGTTAGCCTGAACACCTTTTATATACTTCGCTTCTTCCGGAGTCAACTCAGGTGCGTAAGGCTCATAACTATAGACCTTCTTGACCGGCAAAAATCCTCCTATTGCCATAGGTTCCTTCGCCTGATCTTTGCTCTGATAATAATCAAAATAGCAATAAGTAGTAGGACTCATTACAACATCATGATGCTGTTTTGCTGCCTCAATTCCACCTTTGACACCTCTCCATGACATGATGGAAGCATTAGGTGCAAGACCACCCTCCAAAGTTTCATCCCAGCCAATCATGCTGCGACCATGTGCATTCAGGAATTTCTCGGCTTCTTTAATAAAATAGCTTTGCAACTGCTCTTCTACAGTATGTTCTTTGGTTGCTACAATTCCAAGTTCCTTAGCCTTTGCCTGACATTTCGGGCATTCTTTCCAGCGTACTTTAGGACATTCGTCACCTCCCACATGAATCATTTTTGACGGAAATACTTGAATCAGCTCTGCCAAAACATTTTTTATAAATTCGAGAGTCTTAGGATTTCCTACACAAAGTACATCTTCTGAAACTCCCCATTTTGTCCATACCTTGTAAGGACCTCCGGTGCAACCTAATTCTGGATAAGCAGCCAAAGCGCCCATCATGTGTCCCGGCATATCTATTTCTGGCATTACATTGATGTATCTTTTAGCTGCATAAGCCACGATATCTTTGCAATCTGCCTGAGAATAATATCCGCCATAAGGAATACCATCGTATTTTTCAGTATTGTGTCCGATGACAGTCTCGTCACGTTTTGAACCGATTTCTACCAACCCAGGATAACGTTTTACTTCGAAGCGCCAGCCCTGATCGTCTGTAATGTGCCAATGAAAAGTATTGATATTGTGCAAAGCCAGAATATCAATATATTTCTTCACAAAACTGACAGGGAAAAAATGACGGGCACAATCGAGCATCATACCGCGATATTCAAAGCGAGGCTCATCTGTAATAATTACAGAAGGAAGGATAACTTTCTCCTGAACATCAACAGGCAAGGATTTTCTTAAAGTCTGGATTCCGTAAAACACTCCTGCAGGAGTCTGACCATAGATTGTGACAGACTTGGGATTTACGACCAAACGATATCCTTCTTTATTCTTAATCTTGGAATCGATTGCCAAAGTTATTGTACCTCCCGAAGATTTTCCTGCAACAGGCTTCAATTTAATACCGGTCAATTCATTAACGTATTCCGCCAAAAAATCTGCATTATTCTGCATTTTGGCGTTGCCTTTCGGATACATCACCTTTACTCCGTTTTGCAAAACAAATTCACCGACTTGTTCCTGCACGTGCCTTGGCAAAGGAACAACTTGATAATCTGCCTTTTGTGCCAAGGCAGGAAAAGCAAATGACAATGCAAAAAATGCAAGTGTCACACATTTGTAATTTTTTGTAAATAAATTCATAACAATTTAAGTAAACAGGTTAATATTTCATCTTATAAACTAATGTTCCACCTTTCATAATTACAGCATGATCAATATAATTCTTTGTGTAAACTTTTCCATTCAAAAGAATCTTGTCTACATGCTTATTCTCTTTACTGAGATTTTCTGCCGTAATTGTAAATGTCTTTCCGTTTTGCAAATGAAGTACAAACTTTGGCATTTGAGGAGCTCCAAAAACATATTGGGCACTAATCGGATTTACAGGATAAAAACCCATCGAAGAAAACATGTACCATGCCGACATTTGACCACAATCATCATTCCCACATAACCCATCGGGTTTAGGCAAATACTGCGCATCAAAAATCTGTCTAACCAAATCCTGAGTTTTATGTGGATTACCTGCCAAAGCATATAGATAGGTCACATGATGACTTGGCTCATTCCCGTGTGCATATTGTCCTATCAATCCCGTTACATCAGATAGGTTGCTATTTAATTTCAATGTAAACAAAGAATCCAACTTAGACATGAACGGCTTCGGTCCCCCCATTAATTTGATGAGTCCCGGAACATCTTGCTGCACATGCCATGTGTATTGCCAGGCATTTCCCTCTGTATAGTCTCCTCCGGAAGTCTCGGCATGAGCCAAATTCGAAGGATTGAAAGGAGTTCTCCATGTTCCGTCGCTATTACGCGGACGCATAAATCTAGTTGAAGGATCAAAAAGATTTTTATAGAATTGTGCTCTGTGGCTAAAGTATTTAAAATCCTCTTTCTTTCCCATCAAGCGAGCCATGTCGGCTGCTGCATAGTCGTCATAGGCCGATTCCAGAGTAGACGATACTGATTCAGCCTTTATCAAATCCGTAGGGAAATAACCATATTTCATATAAGTTTCCCAATCCGATTTCTGTTTATGAGATACGGTTTGTGACTTTTTAATCATTTCGAACGCCTTTTCCGTATTAAAACCTCTGAATCCTTTGTGATACGCCTCAGCCACAACTGCTACGCCATGGTTGGCTATCATACAATAAGTCTCCTTGCCCCACAACGCCCAGATTGGGAGAAAGCCTTGAACTTCACCCTGACTAACCAGTGAGCGGACAAATGGATTAACTTTTTCAGGTACTATCATCGTATAGAAAGGATGAGCCGCCCGGAAAGTATCCCATAACGAAAATGTGGAATAAAACTCTTCGCCTTCCGCCTTTTGGATTTCATTCTTTGCATTTCTATATGTTCCATCCACATCGGCTATATTATTCGGTTGTATAAGAGAATGATAGAAGCAGGTATAGAAGTTTGTTTTCTGATCATCGGTTCCTTGTACATCGATTCTCGAGAGATAGGAATTCCACTTTTTGTCTGCAGCCTTCACAGTTTCATCAAATCCCCATCCGGGAAGTTCCGCCTGCAAATTCTTTTTTGCGCCTTCAATCGATGATGAAGAAAGAGAAATTTTTACTTCTAACACTTCATTCTGCTGAAGATCAAATGATATCAACATTTTATTGCCTTTTTCTTTTTCCAGTAAGGGAAGATTGACCATTTTCTGCATGGGTCTGTTGAATGTCATCACAAAATATACATCCTTATTCACCCATATACTGGTACGAACATGTCCCGACAAAGTATTTGCATTCTCCCAATTCACTTCACATGCCAAAACGTGCGAGCGGTACTGTTCTTCAGTCCATGACGGAGCATTCTGCAAATCAACCAACAAAGACGCTGAATCAGCTTTCAAATATGTATATCGATGATATGCAACGTGAGGCGTCGCGGTCAGTTCGGCTTTTACACCCGTTTCATCCAACATGACCTCGTAATATCCGGGATGGGCTATTTCCGTTTCTTTTCTGAAATTGCTCAAATAATCCTTGCGATCCAAACGAGCTGTTACAGGCATTACCAAAATATCTCCCAAATCCGCACATCCGGTTCCATTCAACCGAGTTTGGCTGAATCCCCATATCCTTGTATCATCATAAACATACTCCGAACAATACTGCCAGCCCATAACGCCCGTTACGGGACCTGTCTGGATCATACTGAAAGGAAGACAAGCTCCCGGAAATGTATGACCATTAAAAGCTGTCCCAATAAAGGGATTGACATATTTTGTATATTCTTTTTGAGCAGAGATTGCTCCGGAAAAGAAAAGACAAATGCATAATACGAACAAGAAGCGATTAGGTTTCATTTTTTTCATATTTATTTTAGGTTAAGGGCAAAATTAATTATTACATGGGAATCTTACAAATAATAGGCTAAGATTTAACATATTGCATCACATTTGCTGGCGGACGCTGATTTTTAAGTTCATTCTTCATAAAGTCCATATAAGGTGCCACATGTTTGAAGAATTTAAAATATCCTTTACAAAGATAGTTCAAACCGGGATCTCCATTTGCTGTAGATATAAACCTGTCTTTGGGGCAGCCTCCTTGACATGCAAACAAGAATTCACATTCTTTGCATTGAGTAGGCAATGAATCCTTTTTTGCCATACCAAAAGCAGTCTGGCGCTCACTATACATCATTTCAGTCAATGTGCTCGTGCGGATATTACCCAATTTATATTCCGGAAAAACAAAATGATCACAAGCATATACATCTCCATTATATTCCATGACAGCTGCATGACCACATGTTTCTGCCATAGTACATACTCCTGGGGCCTCTCCTACCCAATTGGCAAGAGTCGAATCGAATAGCTGTATAAATGTGGTGCCTACATCATTCCGTATCCATTCATCAAATATCGCACAAACAAAATTTCCAAACTGTTCTGCTGTAACCGAAAAATCAGCCAATTCCCCCTTACCACGTTCTTTCAATGATGCCAAATGACGACCATCGGCATGAGGGAATATCCGTTCGACAATTGGGGCAAACTGAATGTAATGGCAATCTATATCCTTAAAAAAATGATAAAAATCAAGTGGGTAATCGGCATTAAAATCATTGACGACGGCCATAGCATTCCATTCTACGCCATGTTTCTTTAGCAGATTTATTCCATGCATGACTTTAGTGAACGATGGGAGTCCCTGCCTGTTACGGCGATATTCATCATGGAATTCTTGAGGCCCATCGATAGAAATGCCTACAAGCCAATTATTTTCTTTCAAGAATTCACACCATTCATCTGTCAGTAATGTTCCATTTGTCTGAATGCAATTATCAATAGTTCGTCCATGGGCATGTTTCTTTTGTAATTCGAGTGCCTTCTTATAAAAAGAAAGAGGACGCATTAAAGGCTCTCCCCCATGCCAGGTAAAAAGGATTTGCGGCTGAGTTTGAGAATTGATATACTGATCTATGAACTTTTCCAGCAACTCTTCACTTAAAGTAAAACGCACAGATCCGTCTTCTTTATACAGATTGCTCTTTTCCAGATAATAACAATATTTGCAAGACAAATTGCAAAGAGAGCTCACCGGCTTGAGCATTACATAAAGCGGACGTGCGAAAGGTGCATACGTTACCATGTCAACTTTTATTTTATAAATTCCAATTCACCGAAATAGTTCGGTTGATGAAAATTGGGTTGTTCGGTTTTTATAGGGTTCCATGAAAGAAAATAAGGAATACTTAAATGATCTCCACATTTATAAAAGTTGGCTTTGAGAGTCTTTCCTTCCAAAGAATCAATATTACTTTTAAAAAAAGCGGTAAACGGGATTACGAGTGAAACTGACCATTCTTCATCAAAAGGTTTTTCTGCAAAAGTATCTGTCCCTAACGTAGAGTATCTTTTGATTTGAGAAACGATTGATTCATCTCCCCTTTGTCTGTCAGAACGATTCTGTCCACAACCTATTAATGCAGAACCTATGCAATTCGTTTCTATATTGTAATAAATGTCAGCACCGTCCGGCATCAGAAAGAATTCAACGCAAGAATCAGTCCATACATCTTCATTGTCATGTCCACAAAGGGCAAGGACAGTCTGTTCCTTCACCTTATATTGCAATAAAATAGAATCATCAGTATATCCGATTCGAAATCCGACATTCGGGCAGTAAGGATATTCAGGCCAATTCACCGTTTGTATCAGATTCCATTCCGAACAAATCCCTGATAATAATCCGTCCACTTCTTTCGGTTTAACATTTAGGGTATCACTTAATTTCTTTACAAAAATCTTTTTCATATCATTTATTTTTTGATTAGGTTTCCACAACTTTTTTTTCTGTCAGTTCCGCAAATGTTCTCTTGCGAAGAATATAATAACTATAAAGAATCGAACCACATACACGTTCTCGAATATTCTTCTGTTCAATCTCGGACGGATATCTTTTCCTGTCAAAGAAAAAAGAAGGTTTCATCCGAGAGTACTCTCGGTGCGCGCGATAAACAGCCCAGGCATTTTTTACATCCCCCTTCAAGACAAACACCAGGGCTGCAATAAAGTCCAAGACCGAACGAACGTTCATAACGGCTTTAAGTTCATCTTCAGGCAAATTTTTGTAAAGCATCAACAGATTATTCCGAAAATTCAAAAATGTCTTATGAGGGTTCTCTTTTTTTAGAGTAGCCGCACCTAGATGAAAAACTGAACTTTGCGGAATGCATACGATTTCACGATTCATACGCCTGAGTCTCCAGCATAAATCTATTTCTTCCATATGGGCAAAGAAACGTTCATCCAAAGCTCCTGCAGCCCAATAATCATCAGAGCGAATCATCAGAGCAGCACCTGTCGCCCAAAAAAGATGAAGAGGGACATCGTACTGTCCATGATCTTTCTCTACAGTATTAAAAATACGCCCCCGACAAAAAGGATAGCCCCAATGATCCAAAAAGCCTCCGCAGGCACCTGCATACTCAAAGCTTTCCGGCTCCATCATACTTAATAACTTAGGCTGACAGGCAGCCACAGCAGGATGACTGTCCATGAATGCAATTAAAGGCTGAAGCCAGTTTGGCGTCACTTTCACATCAGAATTAAGCAATAAATAATAATCGCTCGAAATTTCTTTCAAAGCAGCATTATATCCACCGGCAAAACCAAAATTTTCGGATAAAGCAATCAGTCGAACAGAAGGACAATTGTTTTTAATCCACTCAAGTGAACCGTCAGTTGAAGCATTATCAGCCACATAAACCGTAACGTTATCTTCACGTGAATATTCTACAACAGATGGAAGATATTCCTTCAACATCTTCTCTCCATTCCAATTTAAAATAACAACCGCTAATTTCATATCACACCAATATAGCCTTTAACGCAGTTTCATCTTCAGTAAAATCTTCCAACTTCACCCGAACCAGATGATTATCCAAAGAATGATCAATATCAAGCTCAACCTTAATGTAATTATCAGTAAATCCATGCATAGGCATATCCGGTTTAGGCTTTTCAAGAAGTACGATTCTCTCCTGACCTATATAAGAAGAATAAAAGTCATGCATCTTTTTTTCCGAAAGAGCCAAAAGACACTGGCTTCTTTTATGCTTTACCTCAGGAGGCACCACATAGTCGATTTTCAAAGCTTGAGTGCCCGGACGCTCAGAATAGCTGAATACATGCAATTGGGTAACATCCAAACCTTCCAAGAAATGATAAGACTCATCAAAGTATTCATCAGTCTCTCCACGCGTACCGACAATCACATCGACCCCAATAAAAGCATCTGGAATACACTCTTTAATTTTATGAATTTTCTGGGCAAAAAGGGCCGAATCATATCTTCTGTGCATCAGTTTTAAAACCGAATCCGATCCTGACTGCAATGGCAGATGGAAATGCGGCATAAAAGCTCTTGACCGCGCACAAAATTCTATTATTTCATCGGAAAGCAAATCCGGTTCCAGCGATGAAATGCGATATCTTGAAATTCCTTCAACACAATCCAAAGCTTTAATCAGATCTAAAAAAGACTCCCCGGTTGTCTTGCCAAAATCACCGATATTGACACCGGATATTACGATTTCTTTTCCTCCTTCTTTGGCTGCCAGTCTTGCTTGATCCACCAAGGAATCAATGGTTCCGTTACGACTGCGTCCACGTGCAAAGGGTATTGTACAATAAGTACAAAAATAATCACACCCATCTTGCACCTTCAAGAAAAAACGAGTTCTGTCTCCTCGGGAACAAGAAGGAGAAAATTTCCGAATATCTTTGCTCATCGTAATAATTGAATCTCCGCTTTCTTTTTTACGAAGATCACCTAGATAATCGAGCAAATCACCTTTTTGTTCGGATCCTAAAACCAAATCAACACCTTCTATCTTGGCTATTTGTAAAGGTTTAAGTTGTGCATAACATCCCGTAACAACGACAAAAGCCCCGGGATGTTGCTTGGATAACCGATGAATAGCCTGACGGCATTTTTTGTCGGCAACCTCAGTCACAGAACAAGTATTGACTACACATATATCAGCTTTCTCTCCTCGACGAACCGTTCTCACTCCTGCTTCTTGAAGAATTCTGGCAATAGTAGATGTCTCAGAGAAATTTAATTTGCACCCTAGCGTGTAATATGCTGCTTTTTTATTTAGAAATATAGAAGTATCTATCATAATCGAATATCTATTGAGGTGCAAAGATAAACTTATTTCCGCTAATTTTATCATAAGACAAAAAAATATAATTTGAAACTTGTTAAAAATGAGTGGGATAGAAAAAAACATAAAAAAAAACAAAAAAAAGTCGTGAAAAATGATACACCCTATCAAAAAAGTACATATCTTTGCATCGTTTTAATAAGCAATTGATTGTTATACAGATTTAAAAAAGCAAAGAAAATGAAGAAATTAGTATTTTTATTCGTAGCATTTGCAGCTATTTCTCTCGCATCTTGCGGAAACAAAGCTGCTCAGACTGAACCTGCTGTTGATTCTACAGCTGTTGAAACTGTTGATACTGCCGCTGCTGCTCCTGTTGATACAGCTGCTGCTCAGGCTCCTGCAGACTCTGCTGCTGCTACTACTCCTGCTGAATAATTTTATTCAACATCAGAAGAAATTGAAGCCGTTGCGCCAAGCGCAGCGGCTTTTTTTATATTATTTTACGATGGAAGCTATCCAGCCAAATAAATCATCTAGATTATAATCACCGCTATGTGGACGATTCCAAGGAAGAGCAAAGTCTACATTCTTACCACAATTCATCAATTTAGTCGCCAAATTTACAGAAATAGCGAAACTGGTATCTCTGTCACGAGCCCCATGACGAATAAACCAATTAGGAGCAGTCGTACTTTCACCATCTCCAATAAAGTTCATAGGATTCATTATTCGAACTCTTTCTTGAACAGAAACATCCATCTTGGCCTTGCCTAAATCCTTATTTTTAGTAAAACTATATTGAGTAAAATTAGATGGATTTCCCTTAGCATCTCCAAAGACTGAATTTTCAGGACTTGCTTTACTTTCCTTTGTGACCCCAAGCTGATCAAAAGCCGGCGGATTCTTCAACGCTTGTGTAGTGGCTACATAATTCAAATATTCTTTCATGTCAATATCCATCACAAAATCACCGGTTCCTATACCTCCTCCGCGCATTTCCCCACGTAATGGAATATTCATCGGCATGCCATTGTCAGGTTTGAGAGAATCTAGTTTCGGCGGACGCTGTCCTGTCGGGACAGTTCCTCCAAACTTCATCATTTTAGGTTGATTGAGTTTGATTCCGGCATTTGTCGGTAAATCACAACCTTCATCTTTTGTCCTCTGAGCAGACTTTATCAAAAAAGTCTTAATATAATCCAAATAATTATCAATCGTTATCTGACTTCCATCAGCCTTTCTTAGATTAAGGCCATTCAAATATTCCGGAAAGGCTGCTGACAATTCTCCTGAAATGATTTTTTGTTCATCAGATATTTTACGGATTGAATCATTCGTACAACTATACAACCACTCGTATGCCATATCTGCATGATTTAAATCGGTAATAGGACAATAACAAACGGAGGCAAAGACATCATCCCGAGCAGAAGCGGCACCCATGGATTTCAAATAAAAATCATAAGCCGGATTATTACCTGTTGCACCCAACAAAGAGGACATCGCTCCTCCTGCACTGGTACCATCAGTAATTATTTTTTCTGCATCACCAGGCATCAGAGCATCATTAAAACGCAGATATCTGACAGCAGCCTTCAAATCAACCAAACCTGCGGGTGCCTTCCCTGTATAAACAATCTTTCCTTTTTTTCTTTCAACTATTGAATTTGAACCTCTTGAACCTGGGATACAAACAACATATCCCTCAAGCAAAGCTCGTCCGCTGGCATCTGTTTCATTTGGTTCTCCAGCAGGAGAAGCCATATAACCGCCAACATACGTACGGAAGAAAATTGGCGTATGAGAATTATTCGCATACGCAGACTGTGGAACGAAGTAGTTGAGAAATTGATAAGTTGAATCCTCAACATTTGTCACATAATAAATGTGCTCATAAGCACGATACTTGACGGTCTTTCCATTCGGAAATTCTATGGTTTTTTCCACATAATTCGCCGGGTCAAATTTCAGAGCAACGTCATTCCCTGAAACTGATGCAGGTGCTGCTATTGCATTAAATGCAAGCATACAAAGCACATACATCATAGAAAGCCTTTTCTTTTTCATATAAATAAATGTTTAAATGCACGTCAAAGATAATAAGTCATTCGGCAATTTCCAAATCTCTTTTTTCTATTATCGACAAAGTGCTATGAATTGACGACAACCTGTTATTAGTTACTTTGACATTTGTTTTTATTAACGCATATTTAAACATTTATTTTTACGAGTTATATCGTTCTATTTTATGTCGGTTTTGATCGGAGGTAGTGCATTCACTTCTTCAGGCAACCATACAGTCATATTCCCAGCTCCTCTATGATTCCATGCATAATAAGGGATCAAAGTGAGTTTCACGTCTTTGGTAACAAGACGTCCACTGTCATCGTAATCCAGAGATTGGGCGTCAGTCTTTATCTGATCGATTCCGTAAAGCAAGTCTTTACGTTCGACTACCTCAAATTTTGGATTGCGATTCACAAGAACCTTTCGGATGTTAAAATCATTATCCGCGAACTCAGCACAATAAACAAGAGGTCCTCGTTCCACGCTGATTCGGCCTCTATCGGCTTCAACATTCGAATTGGCTTTTATCACCCTCGGCTGCATATCGAAAGAAATTTCTACCAGGTCTCCCTTCTTCCATTTACGGTCAATGAGTACATAACCATTATGTAAATCTTCAAAATTCCATATTTTATTATTGACTTTTACTGAATAGCCAACCTGTTTCCCATCGGCAAAAGAATAAAGATCGCCAGGCAACACTTGGTTACGTGCCCAACATGGAATTCGAATCATCAGATTAAAATGAGTTTTCCCTGCTTTTTCTATTTCTAAATTCACTTTTCCACTCCAAGGATAATTTGTCGATTGCTTCAGCACTACACTTCCATTTTCCATTTTTATAGTAGCGGTGTTGGACATAAATAAATTGACATATAGATTATTTCCTTTCACAGCATAAATATATCCGGGTAAAGAAGGGATGAAACGAGATATATTTGAAGGACAACATGCACAGCCAAACCAAGGCTGACGCTTATGTTGCCCTGTTGACTCCAACGGATTGGGATAGAAAAAAGAACCTCCATCTAAAGAAACACCTGAAATAAGACCATTATAAAGTGTTCGTTCCAGTACGTCGAAATATTTTGATTCTCCATGCAAAAGGAATAAACGATAATTCAAATAAACATTGCCAATGGCTGCACAAGTCTCACAATATGCCGTCATATTAGGCAACTCATAGTTTTCGCCAAAAGCTTCGCCATTACTCGTCGATCCTATGCCACCGGTAATATATAACTTCTTTGTGACAATATTATTCCAAATCTTATCAATAGCATTAATATAGGATTTATCGCCAGTAAGTGCTGCCACATCGGCCATACCTGAATACATATAGGCTGCACGAACCGCATGGCCTACAGCCTCTTCTTGTTGAATGACAGGAATATGAGACTGGCTATATTTATCTTTATGTTGTGTATATCCTCGCTTGTCCAAGAAAAATTTAGCTTCGTCAAGATATTTCTTATTCCCGGTAACAACATAGAGTTTACACAAAGCCATCTCCGCAATTTGATGTCCTGGAACGACTATCGTCTGACCTGGTTTATCTCCAACCTCCCGGCAAACACAATCAGCATATTTCATGGCAATATCCAGAAAGCTTTTCTTCCCTGTAGCCTGATAATATGCTATCGCTCCTTCAAGCATATGTCCCAAATCATATAACTCGTGACTCAAGATTTCTTCATTAACCCAGCGTTTGTTTCCCGACCATTCGTGCGGATGTTTGGGATTCATGGTACGAGCCGTGTAAAGATATCCATCAGGTTCTTGGGCTTTGGATACTATAACCAAAATACTATCAATGTAATGCTCCAGTTTTTTATTGGGGAATGTCTGTAAAGAATAACTGGCTCCCTCTATAGTTTTGTAAACATCCGTATCATCAAAGGAAAAGCCTCCAACCTTATAGGATTCACTGGGATGCGCAGCTTTTACAAAATTTTCGTAGCGTCCCGTTTCCTCACACTTGCTGAAAGCTAAAGGAATAGTGACCTTTCTGCTTGCTTCCAAACGCTGTCCCCAAAAATGATCAGTTACTTTCACAGAAGTGAAGGGTACCGGAGAAACCGGATATCCATTATTTAAAAACGACACTTGTGCCTGACTTCTAATAATAGCCAAAATCAGTACGATGGTAGAAAAAAGTTTTTTCATTTCTATTATTTTTATATGTATAATTCAGATTAGTCACAATTCACCCGTGAAGATACATATTTTTTTAAGAAATAATGCCATATAATAAAAAATTCCTCCAAACCACGATTCGGGTCTGGAGGAATTCTATATTTTAAATCCGTATAAAAGGGTCTTTATTCTGCTTCTGCAACAACCTCAAAAGGAATTTCAACAGAAACCTCTTTGTGAAGTTTTACAGTAGCTTTGTATGAACCTACTTCCTTTACATCTTTAACTCCTATCAACTTACGATCTATTTTATATCCTAATTTTTCTAGTTCTTCAGAAATTTGGATATTAGAAACAGAACCATAAATTGTACCTGTTGCACTCACTTTGGTTGCAATAGTCAAAGAAACCGTAGCTAACTTAGCAGCCAATTCTTCAGCTTCTTCTTTAATCTTTGCCAATTTGTGTGCACGTTGCTTCATATCTTCTGCCAACATTTTTTTAGCAGCCGGTGAAGCTATCACTGCTTTTCCTGTAGG
>Ga0116193_1002532_pt1 | contig 13851 bp, 6 predicted proteins | sample AD_UKC115_MetaG_FD_89892 | JGI IMG/M metagenome (GOLD analysis project Ga0116193, IMG submission 89892) | Active sludge microbial communities of municipal wastewater-treating anaerobic digesters from Hong Kong - AD_UKC115_MetaG | ecosystem: Engineered > Bioreactor > Anaerobic > Digestate | place... | reverse complement strand
GAACGTCATGGACGAACGGACAGCGTCACCCAAATCTCCATTGCGGAAGATGATCGGTTTCTTGTTATAGACATCGGATGCGACGCAACGGAACGGCACGAAGAGATTGTCGAAGTTCCATGCGGCTTTTGCCGTTGCCTGGGCAAACAAGGCCATGAAGGCCTGATTCATCTGAATCGGATTAATCAGACTCTGTGGCAGGAAACTGGCTTTTACCTGCAGAGAATCGGACATATCGATAGAAAAATGAGCAAACTCCGGCGTTGGATCGGGCTCGCGGAAGTAATAGCTGTATTTATCTTCAACCGTTCCGGTCTGCCAATAACTGAATTCCTTGGACAGAATCAGCTGAAGCATTTCTTCCGGCGTGTAACCCATGGCATAAAGACTGCCGATAATGGCGCCCATGGAAGTTCCGGCCACATAATCTATTGGAATGCCGTTCTCCTCAAGAGCCTTGATCACTCCAATGTGTGCAGCACCTTTAGCACCACCGCCACTCAGAACCAATCCTACTTTTTGGGCAGGAAGCAGCTGAATGGATGCGAACAATAGTACTAAAAATACAAAAGCTCTTTTCATATCTGATAAATTTCGTTCAAATGTAAAAAAAAACTTCCTTGCCTTTACGACAAAGAAGCTTTTTCTTTACTCGAATGCGCATTCTAACCAATCAGAGAAACGCTTCTCTTAATGAATCGGCTCAGAGCTTCGCCCTTCAGCATTCCGTTGCCAAGCAAAGCGAGGTCGATCAACTGACTGACAATCTTGTTATTCACAGCATAGTCAGCAAGGATTTTGTTACGTTGTTCACGAAGAGTGTCGAGCTTTTCGTTCGTATTCTTCATGTCTTCCTTTTCTTCAGCTGTAATTTCATCCTCTTTCTTCTTGCTCTGTTGTTCGCGGAGATCAGACTGACGCGCTTCCCAGCCTTTGATATCGTCCTGAATCGGCTTCAACTGTTCGCTGCAAGCTTTCTCTTCATCTTCAAGCACGCTTTTAACAAGCGGATGATCGGTGTTGAGCACCAGATTGTAGCTCTCCGGCATTTCGCCATAAAATGCCATGCCGGGTTGCATCTTCGACATCTCACGCATACGGCGCATATATTCGCTCTGCGTCAGCATGACCGGATTGGATTCGGCTCCTTGTGCATCGAAGACAATGTAAAACTCTGTCTTGTCAAGCTTTGGCATACTGCTCTTGAATACCTCCTGAAGTGCATTTCTCTGTTCAGTGGAAAGTTCCACTTTATTGACATCTTCTTTCTTGATCAGATTGTCGATAGTATCGCTGTCCACTCTCACAAAACGGATCTTGCTCTCTTTCTGTTCCAGCTGACTGATGGCGTGGACATCGAGCTGTCCGTCCATGACGAGAACACTGTAGCCTTTGTCCTTTGCAGCAGAAATGTAGCTGTACTGTTCATCTTTGTTGGTCGTATAAAGATAGATCAATGTGCCTTCCTTATCGGTCTGGCTGTCTTTGATCAAGGTCTTATATTCGTCAAAGGTGTAATATTTATCCTCTACATCTTTATATAAGGCGAATTTTGTGGCACGATCGTAGAATTTTTCCTCTGAAAGCATACCGTACTGGATGAAGAGTTTGAGGCTGTCCCATTTCTCTTCATACTGTTTGCGATCGCTCTTGAAGATCTCCTCGAGACGATCGGCAACCTTTTTCGTGATATGTGCAGAGATTTTCTTGACATTCTGGTCGCTCTGCAGATACGAACGAGAGACGTTGAGTGGAATGTCGGGTGAATCGATGACACCGTGAAGCAGCGTAAGAAATTCCGGCACAATGCCTTCTACTGAATCGGTGACGAATACCTGGTTGCAATAGAGCTGGATCTTGTCGCGATGCAGGTCGATGTTGCTCTTGATACGCGGGAAGTAGAGAATACCGGTCAGATTGAACGGATAGTCCACATTTAGATGAATCCAGAACAGCGGTTCTTCCGACATCGGATAAAGCTCTTCGTAGAACTTCTTATAGTCTTCGTCTTTCAGATCCGCAGGTTTGCGAACCCACAGAGGCTTCGTGTCGTTGATGATATTGTCGTTTTCCGTATCGACATATTTACCGTCTTTCCATTCCTGTTTCTTGCCAAAGGCAATCTCGATGGGAAGGAAGCGGCAATATTTCTTCAGCAGACCTTCCAGCTTGTCGCGATTCAGGAAGTCCTGGTTTTCGTCGTCTATATAAAGGATGATATCGGTACCGCGATCGGCCTTTTCGGTTTCGTCCATCGTGTACTGAGGTGTGCCGTCGCAGCTCCAGATGACAGCTTTGGCGTCATCCTTGAAGGAACGAGTAACAATCTCCACCTTCTTCGAAACCATGAAGCAGGAATAGAATCCCAAACCGAAGTGACCAATCATTGTGGCAGCGTCATTCTTGTATTTTTCAAGGAATTCCGTAGCGCCGGAGAAGGCGATCTGATTGATGTATTTGTCGATTTCTTCAGCTGTCATACCGATGCCTCGGTCTGAAACTGTAATGGTCTTTTTCTGATCGTCGAAGCTGACACGGACTGTTAGATCACCCAATTCACCTTTGAATTCGCCAATGGAAGAGAGTGTCTTTAACTTCTGTGTTGCATCAACTGCGTTCGAAACCAATTCACGAAGGAATATCTCGTGATCACTGTAAAGAAACTTTTTGATGATGGGGAAAATGTCCTGACTTGTAATGCCAATGTTTCCTTGTTTGTTCATGATTATCTCTATTTTTTTATTGTTTGTTCGAATGATCGAATGTTTTTTTCTTTTGAATGAGTTTGCAAAACGAGTGCCAAAGCGTAATTCGATCTACAGAGAAAGGATTGTTCTGACAGAATTTCCGCATAATGTAAAATCTGTCATATATCTGGCTTTGCACTTTTGCTTAAAGCCATACAAATAAAAAAGGTGCAGACCTGTTGAAAAGCCCGCACCTTCAAGATTTTAACTCAATGATTTAATTTGCAGCTTCCGGAGTTTCCGGTTTTACATCCGGAGAAGATGGAGCGGGAGAGGAGCCGTCATGTTTCTTGACCGACGAAGTGATTTTCTGCTCTTTTTCGTCGAAGTCAACGACAATCTCATCGCCTTCACCAACTGAAGCGCGAATGATCATTTCGGCCAGTTCATCTTCGAGATATTTCTGAATGGCACGCTTCAGCGGACGAGCGCCAAACTGTACATCGTAACCTTTCGAAGCAATGAAATCCTTTGCAGCCGTCGTGATAACCAATGAATATCCAAGATTGTTGACACGATCATAGAGACCTTGCAGTTCGAGATCGATGATCTTATGGATTGCGGCATTGTCAAGCTGGTCAAACATGATAATATCATCGATACGATTCAGAAATTCAGGAGCGAAAGCTTTGTTGAGCGCTTTCTGGATGATACTGCGTGAGAACTCCTTGTCCGTTTCACCTTCGCTGGCCGTATTGAATCCAACACCATGGCCAAACTCCTTCAACTGACGCGTTCCGATGTTGGAAGTCAGGATCAGGATCGTATTTTTGAAGTTGATCTGTCGACCGAGACTATCCGTCAAACGTCCTTCGTCGAGAACCTGTAGCAACAGATTAAAGACATCAGGATGCGCTTTTTCTATCTCATCGAGCAAAACGACAGAGTAGGGTTTGCGGCGAACCTTTTCGGTCAGCTGTCCACCTTCTTCATAACCTACATATCCAGGAGGTGCTCCGATCAGACGAGAGACCGAATATTTCTCGAGGTACTCACTCATATCAATACGAATCAAAGCATCAGCCGAGTCAAACAGATATTCAGCCAATTTCTTGGCGAGATAGGTTTTACCGACGCCTGTCGGGCCGAGGAACATGAAGGTGCCGATTGGCTTGTTTGGATCTTTCAAACCGACGCGATTACGCTGAATGGCTTTGACTACCTTTTCAATAGCATCATCCTGACCGACCACTTTGCCTTTGAGAATGTCAGACATCTCGAGCAGTTTCTGGTTCTCTGCTTTGGCAATACGCTGAACGGGAACGCCGGACATCATTGCAACCACTTCGGCCACTTTGTCTTCGTCCACCGTCTCACGATGTTCCTGTAATTCCTTTTCCCATTTCGCTTTAGCCGATTCCAGCTGAAGCAGCGATTGACGTTCCTGATCACGGAAGCTGGCCGCCAATTCAAAGTTCTGAGACTTGACAGCGGCGATTTTCTTATTTCTTGTTTCATCGATGGAAGCTTCCAGATCTTCTATGCTTTTCGGAACGATGATGTTCGAAATATGAACGCGCGAACCTGCTTCATCCAACGCATCGATTGCCTTGTCTGGGAAATTACGGTCGCTGATGTAACGCTCTGTCAGTTTTACGCAAGATTTTAAGGCGTCAGGCGTATAGATCACATTATGATGCTCTTCGTAACGGCTTTTGATGTTCTCAAGGATCTCCAACGTCTCATCTGGAGTTGTCGGATCGACGATAACCTTTTGAAAACGACGTTCCAAAGCACCATCCTTTTCAATATTCTTACGATATTCATCCAACGTAGTAGCTCCGATACACTGAATCTCACCACGAGAAAGCGCAGGTTTCAGCATGTTGGCGGCATCCATACTTCCGGAAGCAGATCCCGCACCGACAATAGTATGTATCTCATCTATAAATAAGATGATGTTCGGATTTTTCTGAAGCTCATTGAGAATGGCTTTGATACGTTCCTCAAACTGTCCGCGGTATTTGGTGCCGGCGACAATCGAAGCCATATCCAGACTGATCACACGTTTATCGAAAAGGATGCGTGACACTTTCCTCTGTACGATGCGCAGAGCCAAGCCTTCAACGATAGCTGATTTCCCGACGCCGGGTTCGCCCAGCAGGACAGGATTGTTCTTCTTCAGACGACTCAGAATTTGTGCTAGTCTTTGAATCTCCTTCTCACGGCCTACAATCGGATCGAGACGTCCTTCTGCAGCCGCACGAGTCATGTCGGTGCCGAAATTGTCGAGCACAGGCGTGTCATTGGGCGACTTAGGCTGATTGGAAGATTTGTTCTGGCTGCCGGAAGGAGAGAAGCTGTCATCATCATCGTCTTCATCGTCATCGGTAAATCCGTCGGTAATCTCATCACCCTTGGGCGTATCTTCCATTTCGTCCAGTTCCGTACCTGTAATCAGATTGTTATACACCTTTCTGTAGTTGATTCCCACATTTCCCAAAAGACGAGCTGCTAAATTGTCGCCCTCTTTCAGTATGGCAAGCAGAAGATGTTCCGTACCGGTTTCGTCGCTTTTGAACATACGAGCTTCCAGAATACTCATACGCAAGACTCTTTCAGTGGTCTTGCTGATGGTAATATCATGTTGAGTGGCATTGTCGTTTTCAGAATTCACTCTGACTTCCGACTCAATCCTCTTTTTCAAATCCAAAGTGTCCACATTGAGTTCCTCCAGAACCTGCATAGCTCTGCCTGTCTGCTCTCGAATGATTCCCAGCATCAAATGTTCAGGACCGATATAACTGTCCTGAAGACGCTGAGCCTCTTCGCGGCTGTACTCAATGACATCAAATAGCTGTTTGGAATAATTGTTCTTCATTTTATATATTAATGATGTGCAAAAATAAACATTACGGAAACAACTATCAAACTTCGTGCCATATATCTCTAAAAGTGCCCTAAAAAGGCTGAGAAAGAAATTTTAGCATGGAAATCTTTCGTTGTATGAGGAAAAAGCCGTACCTTAGTGCGCTCTTTCGAAAGAGTGTTTAATAGTAGAAAATAATTTATTTAAATGATTGATCAAGACAGAATTATCAAAATAAACATCGAGGATGAGATGAAATCTGCCTACATTGACTATTCAATGTCCGTTATCGTTTCAAGAGCCCTTCCTGATGTTAGAGATGGTTTTAAGCCGGTTCATCGTCGTATTTTATTCGGAATGAATGAACTGGGAAATACTTCAGACAAACCTTATAAGAAATCCGCCAGAATCGTTGGTGAGGTTTTAGGTAAATACCACCCACATGGAGATTCCTCCGTTTACTTCGCAATGGTCCGCATGGCTCAGAGTTGGTCGATGCGCTATACGTTGGTTGACGGTCAAGGAAACTTCGGTTCAATGGATAACGATAGCCCGGCTGCTATGCGTTATACGGAGGCACGACTTAGCCCGTTGGCTGAAGAAATGCTTCGTGACATTGACAAGGATACGGTGGATTTCCAACCGAACTTTGATGATACACTGCAAGAACCAGTTGTTCTGCCAACCCGTTTCCCGAATCTTCTGGTAAACGGTGCTTCAGGTATCGCTGTCGGCATGGCAACCAATATGCCTACTCATAATTTACGTGAAGTGCTCGATGCTTCCATGGCTTATATTGATGCCCATGCTGATATCGACGTAGCCGGGCTGATGCAATATGTAAAAGCCCCGGATTTCCCAACAGGTGCAACGATTTACGGTTTTGCCGGAGTCAAAGAGGCTTTCGAGACAGGTCGCGGACGTATTATTATTAGAGGTAAGGCTGAAATCGAACATGAAGAAAATCACGATCAGATCATCATTACCGAAATACCTTATCAGGTTATTAAATCTGATCTGGTGAAAGCCATTGCCGATTTGGTCAACGAGAAACGTCTCGAAGGAATTTCGAACGTAGCAGATGAATCTTCCAGTCGTGAAGGATTGCGCGTTGTCATTGATGTCAAACGGGATGCCAATGCCAGTGTGGTTCTGAACAAATTATATAAACTGACAGCTCTTCAGTCTTCATTCAGCGTAAACAACATCGCTTTGGTGAACGGTCGTCCGAAGCTTTTGAACCTGAAGGATCTGATTGGTGCATTTGTAGAACATCGTCACGAAGTGGTTCTTCGCAGAACGCGCTTCGACTTGAAGAAAGCACAGGAACGTGCTCACATTCTGGAAGGATTGATCATCGCTTCAGATAACATTGACGAAGTGATAGCCATCATCAAAGCTTCCGGCAATCCTCAGGAAGCTGTAACCAATCTTTGCCAACGTTTCTCATTGTCTGAAATCCAGTCAAGAGCTATCGTTGAGATGAGATTGCGTCAGTTGACCGGACTGGAACAGGATAAGCTGCGTGCTGAATATGACGAGATCGAAAAACTCATTGCCAAATACACTGAGATTCTTGAAAATGAGGATGTCTGCATGCAAGTAGTAAAAGACGAGATGCAAGAGATCAGAGATAAATACGGTGACGATCGCAGAACCGATATCATCTACGCTTCAGAGGAATTGAATCCTGAAGATTTTTATGCAGATGACGAGATGATCATCACTATCTCTCACATGGGTTATATCAAACGTACACCTTTGAAAGACTTCCGTGCACAAGGACGAGGTGGAGTAGGAGCTCGTGGTTCCGAAACCCGTGACGAGGATTTCGTTGAGTATATCTATCCTGCTTCCATGCATGCCACGTTGCTCATCTTCACAGCCAAAGGCAAGTGCTACTGGCTTAAGGTTTACGAAATACCGGAAGGAGCGAAGAACTCTAAAGGCCGTGCCATTCAAAATATCCTCAATATCGAAGCTGACGATAAAGTTCAGGCATTCATTCGAATCAAGAAGTTGACGAGTGATGTAGAATTCCTTAGAACACATTATATATTGTTCTGCACAAAGAACGGATTTATCAAGAAGACCAGTCTCGAGGATTACTCACGTCCGAGACAGAGTGGTGTCATTGCTATCGGACTTCGTGACAACGATGGTTTGATCCAGGTTTGTCTGACGAATGGTCAAAATGAAGTTTTGATTGCCAATCGCAACGGTCGTGCTATCCGATTCAACGAAGACAAGGTTCGTGTGATGGGACGTACGGCAACGGGCGTAAGAGGAATGACGCTCGACAACGACGGAAAAGATGAAGTGGTCGGAATGATTTGTGTCAAAGATCTTGAGAAAGAGACCGTATTGGTAGTTTCTGAGCAAGGATATGGCAAACGCTCACTTATCACTGACTATAGAATCACGAATAGAGGTGGTAAAGGTGTAAAAACAATCAACATTACTGAGAAAACGGGTAAACTTGTTGCCATCAAAAATGTTACAGAGGAGAACGACCTGATGATCATCAACAAATCAGGTATAGCAATCCGTATGAGAGTCACAGATGTGAAAGTCATCGGACGAGCTACGCAAGGTGTTCGAGTTATTAATCTGGAAAAGAGAAATGATGAGATCGCATCTGTTTGCAAGGTGATGACTGAAACTGAAGAGGAAATCGCCGAACAGAAAGCCACGAAGGAAGCAAATTCCATGATGAACGAAACAGAAAGTTTGAAGGAGATTAAACCGAATGATTTTTCTGAGTCTAATGATGAAAACGAAGACGATGATAACAAGGAACAATAGAATGGAAAATTTTTAAACAAGAATATTAATTTCAAATTTATCATTGCAATGAAACGAGTATTATTATTTACAGCAGCTTTATGCTTAGTAGCCGGCGCTTCTTTTGCACAGAAAAATGCAGTCAAGGAAGCAGAAGCAATTGTGAAAGGTCAGAAGCCCGACTTTACGGAAGCCCGTAATCTCATCAAGGGCGCTCTCGAAAATGAAGAAACGAAGGCAGATGCACAGACTTGGTACATCGCAGGTTTTGTAGAAGATCAGGAATTCAGCCAGGAGAAGACAAAACAGGTTCTCGGCCAGAAACCCGATGAAGCTAAGATGTACACCGCTCTCTATGGCGTACTTCCTTACTTCCAGAAATCTTTGGAATTTGACAAACAGCCGAATGATAAAGGTAAAGTTAAACCGAGATTCACGAAGAACATCACAAGCATCTTGAGCGCAGACCATGTTTATTATATCAATGGTGGTGCTTATTACTTTGATGCTAAGGATTATCAGAAGGCTTATGACTTCTTCCAGCAGTATCTTGCCATTTCAAGTATGCCTGAATTTGAAGGAACACCTACAGCAGCAAAGGACTCAAACTACATGACTGTCCAATTCTATGCTGCAGTTGCAGCTACTCAGCTCAACAACCCGAAACTCGCTGTTGAAGCTCTGAATCGTGCGAAAGGTTTCAGCTATCGTCAGAACGATATCTATCAGTATCTCTGCTATGAATATGAGCAGGAAAAAGATTCTGTAAGCCTTGAAGCTACTTTGAAAGAAGGTATGCAGAAGTTCCCGGAAGAGTCTTATTATCTTCTGAGTTTGATCAACAACTACATCTATTCTGGTCGTAATCAGGAAGCTATCCAATATCTGAACACAGCCATCTCTAAAGACGCACAAAACGCTCAGCTTTACGATGTTATGGGTCGTGTTTATGAAACAGGTATAAAGGATAACGCTAATGCAGAGAAATATTACAAACAGGCTCTTCAGGTTAAACCTGATTATATTGAATCAATGGGCAATCTGGGACGTGTTTATTACAACCAGGGCGTAAACAAACAGAGTGATGCCAACAACATCCAGGATCAGGCTAAGTATCAGGTAGAACTTGCCAAGGCTAAGGAATTCTTCAAACAGGCTTTACCTTTGTTTGAAAAGGCTCACCAAGCTAAACCTGAAGAAAGAGAATATATGACTGCTCTTAGAGGTATTTATTATAATCTCAACATGGGTGACAAGCTGAAAGCAATTGAAGATGAAATGAACAAATAATAATATTCTAAGTTGCAAATACACACGATGAAAGGAATTTTCCGATGGAAGATTCCTTTCATCTTTTTATATAGATCCTTTATGAAATACACAGTCAAAGCTTTCTTATATGTCTTTTGCCATCATAAGCCTCGTTTTTCCAGATATTATCAATCAATGAAGAAAGGAGTGTTTCTTGTATTTACTATTAAACATAATAGGAATTATAATTTTTATATGGAAATTTTATACCTTCTTATATCTGATCCTTGTCAATAAGTATGAAGATAATGTCTGATACTAGTCTAAGAGATTTTTCTACATCAAAAGAATGGATTCGAAACATCTTTGAATAAAAAATATTCAACCATGGTTAAAACTTTTTTATTCAATAGATCAGCGATGCTGATATACTATGTAAAAATTATTTGACCATGGTTAAATAATTTCTTTTCATTCAATGACAAATCATTGACAATTGTATAAATCAGATTACTCACTGAGTAGATTGGAAAAAATCAATTGTCGCAGCGTTTACCGCTTATATATGTATGTAGAATGTTCCGTTCATCACCTTGGATCATCAATCCAAACAATTGGTTTTCAATATTCCATTTACCGGATTTCAGAAGATCATCCTTGCGGAGCTGCTGTAATTCAGTAGCAGCTGGATCGACAACAATGAAATCCGCATAACAGCCTGAATCGAAACTGCCGATTTCATCTTCGAGTTTCAAGGCAACAGCTGCGCCCTTGGTACATTTATAGAAAGCTTCGAATGCATTCAAAGAATAATTGTTCAATTGCTGGACTTTATACGCTTCATCCATCGTTTTGAACATGGAGAACGAAGTCCCGGCACCGATATCTGTTGCTAAAACCGTCTGAATTCCCAATTCATTGGAGCTTTCCATTGGATACAATCCGCTGCCAAGGAACAGATTCGATGTGGGACAATGAGCGATGATTGAATCACAAGACTTTATCCTTTGTCTCTCCTTGTCTGACAAATGAATACAATGGCCGAAAACAGTTCTGTCGGTAACGATTCCTGCTTTGTCATACACTTCAAGATAGCTCTTGCATTCAGGGAAAAGTTCCAGGACTGTGCTGATTTCCTGTTGAGATTCAGAAAGATGTGTTTGAATGTACGTATCTGGAAAATCATGATGAAGTTTGCCGACCGTACGAAGTTGTTCTCTGGAACTTGTAACAGCAAAACGTGGCGTGATGACGTAACGATTTCTTCCGTTGTGATGCCATTTTTCAATGAGATGACGACTTTGCTCCTCTCCTATCAATGGCGTATCTCTCAATATATCAGGTGCTTCTCTATCCATCATGACCTTTCCTGCTATCATATTCATAGAAATGGCTGAAGCTGCTTCGAACAAGGCATCGGTGGAATTTGGATAAACAGTCGTGTAAGCCATGCAGCTGGTCGTTCCATTTTTCAACAGATGATGGATAAACTGTTTGGCCATCTGCTTGGAATATTCTGCTGAAGAAAAGGCTGACTCTTCGGGAAAAGTGTAATTGGAAAGCCAATCCAACAGATGTTTTCCATAAGATCCAATGATGGATAACTGAGGAAAATGGATGTGTGAATCGATGAATCCGGGCATGATAAGATAATCTTTGTAATCGACGACCGGAACATCGTATTTGATCTTTAATGGTGAAAATGGTCCTGTTTCAACTATCTTATGGCCTTTGATGACCAAAGCTCCATCTTGGATAAATCGAAATGAATGAGGATCATTGTTAGAGAAATAAAAGATACCACCTCTGAATAGTTGGATATTCTCCTGCATTATGACAGTGATTATTTGATAGGTTCTACATGTAATGAAATATGAGTGGAACGACCGAAGTGTTTTCTGAGTCGAGCTTCGATCTCTTTTGTAATCACATGAGCTCTGGCAACCGTCGTTTCACCATTCATTCTGATATGAACTTCTATGGCAATATTGTTGCCGATCTGACGTGTACGGAGATTGTGAGGATCTTTGACTTCGGGTGATTCCGTGATGATGCGGATGATTTCGTCTTCAATAGAACTAGGAAGAGATTTCTCAAGGAGTTCATTGATGGACGGAATAACGAGCTGAAGCGATACTTTCACAATGAAGATGCTGACAACAACGGCTGCCAACGGATCAAGGACATGCCATTTTTCTCCCAGCAGAATAGCGCCGCCAATACCCAACGCTGTTCCAATGGATGAAAGAGCATCGGAACGATGATGCCAGGCATTTGCTATAACAGCCTGACTTTTTTCCTTCTCGCCGACATGGACAGTTACACGATACAGAATTTCCTTGACCACAATGGATACAATAGCCGCAATAAGTGCGATCATGCCCGGACTTTCGAGTTGTTTCCCGTTCACATAATAGTCATAAATTTTGTTAGCGCCGCTCCAGAATAGTCCGAAGCCCACGCCGAGAAGTACGATGCCAATGATGGAAGTCGCCAGCGTCTCATATTTTCCATGACCGTAATCATGGCTCTCATCTTGAGGTTTTGCAGAGATATTAACGAAAATCAACACAATGATATCCGTGATGAAATCCGATAATGAATGGACAGCATCCGCGATCATAGCGCTACTATGACCGAGAATTCCGGCAATGAACTTGAAACTTAACAATAGAAAGTTGCACAGAGAACCCCACAACGTGATTCTGACGATTTGTACATTCCTTTCTTTTGAATCTTCTTCCATGATAATGTTTCGTTTAATTCCTTCTACTTGAAAGTTGAAGGGACACAAATTTAATTAAAAAATGAGGTTACATGCACTTTCTAATCTATAATCTTTGTTTTCAATGAGAAATACCGATTTCCGCAACAGTTTTATATTCCAAACTGTTGCGGATAGTAAGACAACATTTCTATTTAAACAGTATCTTTGATGCTTCAAAATTGATACGGAATGTCCAACGCACGCACCATCTCTACCGTTGCTGACCTGCAACATCAAACAGACCTTTTGTTAAAGGAGTTTGACTATGAGAAGGAGATGTTCCGAACCCAAACGGAACAAGAAGGTATTCTGCGCAAGATCCAGCAGGGATTGTGTTGGTATCCTATTTCTACGGGACGTAGCTATTACAATTCACTCAATCAATTGGTGATTGAGGTCGAACGACTGACAAATAAAGATATCGAGCATAATTTCGAATACGGCCGCAGCGTGGCATTCTTTTCTAATCAAGGTAATAATCTGCATTATTTCAACTTCCAAACGACCATCAGTTATGTTCAGGATGATCGGATGGTGGTTGTTCTTCCTTCAGACGAAGCCTTGGTCGATGTTGCAGGAAGTCATGATCTCGGGATTCAGATCTCTTTTGACGAGACAAGTTATAAAGCCATGCTCGCCGCACTAAAGGATGTGATGCAGGCTAAAGGCAATCGGTTGGCCGAACTGAGAGAGAAATTGATTGGGAATGTTCCTGAAGAATGGCTGAAACTTTTCCCACTTCGTTTTCCATGGCTCAATGCATCACAGGAAGAGGCTGTGAATCATGTACTCAGCGCCAAGGATGTGGCTATTGTTCATGGTCCTCCAGGAACAGGCAAGACGACGACATTGGTTGAAGCTATTTATGAAACGCTCCATCGAGAGAACCAAGTATTGGTTTGTGCCCAGAGTAATACGGCCGTTGATTGGATCTCAGAGAAACTGGTGGATCGTGGAATGGCTGTTCTTAGAATAGGAAATCCAACGCGCGTTAATGATAAGATGCTTTCATTTACCTATGAGAGACGATTCGAAGCGCATCCTGATTATCCCGAACTTTGGAGCATCCGCAAATCCATTCGGGAAATGCAGGGAAGCATGCGGAAAAAGAGCCGTGACGAACGCGATACCGTTCGGAATCGCATCTCACGACTAAAGTTGAAGGCAACTGAATTGGAAGTGCAGATCGATCAGGATCTGTTCGACAATGCTCGTGTCATCTCCTGCACATTGGTTGGCTCGTCCAATCGACTGATGACGGAACATCATTTCGACACTCTCTTCATCGATGAAGCCGCACAAGCATTGGAAGCTGCCTGCTGGATTGCCATTGCTCACGCCGATCGTGTGATTCTCGCCGGTGATCACCATCAGCTGCCGCCAACCATTAAATGCATCGAAGCCATGCGCGGTGGATTAGACCGGACTTTGATGGAGAAGATTGCCGAGAGAAAGCCGGACACGGTATCGCAACTGACTATACAATATCGCAT
>Ga0116193_1002531_pt1 | contig 13852 bp, 13 predicted proteins | sample AD_UKC115_MetaG_FD_89892 | JGI IMG/M metagenome (GOLD analysis project Ga0116193, IMG submission 89892) | Active sludge microbial communities of municipal wastewater-treating anaerobic digesters from Hong Kong - AD_UKC115_MetaG | ecosystem: Engineered > Bioreactor > Anaerobic > Digestate... | reverse complement strand
TTTTGGTATATATTATCCTATCGAAAACAAGATTACCATAATTCAAATGTGTTCCCGAGTCTCAATTTGTGTCGGAAATCAACACGTTGCCACAGAAATCACCCCCGCACATGCGGGGAACACGATCACACGCCGCCACATTTGTCAAGCCTTTTAGGATCACCCCCGCACATGCGGGGAACACATGACCTCCGGTAAACTGTGATTTGTGTTTTTGGGATCACCCCCGCACATGCGGGGAACACCGGACGAGTTCGAGCTGTACGGCGGGTGGGATCACCCCCGCACATGCGGGGAACACACTAAGATTATAGCGCAAATACAGCGTTTCTGTTTTGCTTATGTATTTAAATTTATTAATTTCTCATACAATGAGTATGTAGCATGACAGTCAGCAAGAGCTCTATGACGTTGATCAGCAACTATATCAAAATATTTTAATAAAGTGTCCATTCGATAATTCTCGATATCCTTGATAACTGATCTTGCCATTGACAAAGTATCGGTAATAGAGTTACCTGTAATAGCCATTCCATATCTTTGATATGCGTTATTAATAAAGCTCATATCGAACTTTGCATTATGAGCAACAATAGGATAAATACCGACGAAATCCCTAATCTTAATTAGCGCCTCTTTCTCAGGGAGTCCTCTGTCAATTAAATCAGTATCTGAAATTCCCGTTAAAGCAACAATCGTCTCAGATAATTTGTTTTCGCAATGAACAAGCATATTCAATGAGTCAGTTATTTTCCCATTTGTTATCTTTATTCCGCCGAATTCAATAATTCGATCATTAATCCTGTCAAGTCCGGTTGTTTCGATATCAAGAACAATATACTCATCAGGTTCAAAAAACTTCTGTTCAGGTTCACTGCGCTTCAGTTTTACTGCTGCACGGACAACTGTTTTGCTCTTCCTTTTACAGACTTCCTTTGGCAGCGGTCTCATAATAAGTTTCAGTCCATCATAATCAACAGGATTCCATTTGGTGTTCAACGTACGGAATTCAAAGCCCTGTTCATTCTTCGCACTGTAGACCAGAAATGCACTTCCGCCGTTGGCGTTCTTCTCGATTTTGAACCATAATTCATCCCTAATTCGTGCGGTCACACGACCTACATAAACACCTGTATCTATCTCAAGCAGCCATTTGGTCAAATCACCGCGTAATGACGCTGAACACTTGGACAATGAAATTACTATCATTTGTTGTCCTCATCATAATCATCTGGAAGATATAATTTACCTGAATCGATTTCACCTTCTTTATTGTCCCATAATTTAAGTATCGACACATCAGGATTCTCAAAATCACTTTCTCCGTCTTCTGACAACAAAAAGCAGATATCACTGACCATACGTTGAAGTATATCTCCGGAAGCGAAAAGATCTCGCATGCAATGTCTCACATCATTCTCAACATTTGATGATCCTCTGGCAACCACTTCAAATGAGATAGGTATTGATGTCTCAGCCTTATATAAATCTGCTACATCATATACAAAGGATCGTTCATGTCCTACATGAACAAATCCAAGACCGGCAGACAGCCCCAGAGCGACAATTACACTGTGCGCTAATCCATATAGGCAGATATTAGCTGATGACAATGCTTTGTTTATATCATTCGAATTGTTAAAATCATCCGGATCATATTCTCTGCCATCCCATTCGACACCTGTAGAATTAGAAAGTTTGCGGTATACACCTCTGATTCTGGCACCCTCTCTGCCGCGCAGCTGCTGCATAGTAAACTTTGATACATCTTCATTCTTAAATCTAAGGCTGTACATCTTGCGCGCCACTTCAAGACGTCTTCGCTCATTAGAAACGAACGCCGCCTGACGCATAAGCAATGATGACGAATGTGTCAAAGGTCTTCCGTGGCAATAGTACCTTACACCTTGCTCACCAACCCATATCATGGTCGTCCCTGAATCAGCTATCAGCTCTACCGCGCGATGCGTAACATCACATCCCGGTCCAATCATCAGAACCGATATTGATGAAGAAGGGAAATTCACCTGTCCTCGCTTATCTGTAAAAGTTATTGCTCCTGAATCCCGATTTACAACACAACGCTCCACATAAAGAAAACTTATCCGTTCCCTGACCGGAAAAAGAGATTTCAATTCAGGTTTTGAATTGTACGTATCCATATCATATGGCAGCGAGTGTAATTAACCCGCACCCGTAGGCTTTCTCTTTACCTATGCCATTAATCAAAGCATTCTTCATCTTATCAGCATCAGCAATTGTCAGAATACCGTCGATTGTTACTGCCTTGAACTGAACATAACTGCCGTGTTTATATCGCGTCTCAGATGTCTTGTTAAAATCGTATTTGGTAATCTCGATGATGTCAGCAAAATTCTTATCTACCATAAAGCCATTATCGTTGGCTCTTAAAATAAACCAATCCATAATATCCTTCGTGTTAACTTCACATCGTTTTCCGTTATGACAGACCACAGGGTTGATTTTAACCCTGAATCGCCATTGCTGATTCTCGTGTATCCTATCAATAAACGAATCATAACAAACAGACAAAGGCTCATAGCCTTCAAGTCCGAACTGTTCCTGTAAGAGTCTTAAATCAGGCTTAACCGGAGTAACAACAATAAGACAGTATTTGCCTTTGAACTTGTCCAATCTCCAGATATTACGCATTCTCTGCTCTCCGACAGATTGCTCAATTGCGCCATGGAACAGCACCGGTCTGACAAAGCCTTCCATAACCTTCCTGTAGGTATTATCCAGTATCAATCTTGATATATACATTTTTCCCGTCCTTTACAGTAACACTGAGAATGGATCATGTTCTTTGGGCGTTGATAATTCGCCAATTCTTTTATAGAAAGTTCTTGCTTTGCGTCTTCCGTACGATCTCTTGCTCTGATTATAAGTTATCGGCTGATCCTTAAGATAATAACTGTCATCAGTACTGTTTTGGGGTTCAACCACAAATCTCAGCTTTCTATCGCTTATATTCTCACCTGCAAGAAAAGGTTCCACTGTTAATGCGTCCTCGAGATTATCATTCCGGATACCAAGCAACATGCGGCCTGAGGGCGGACAGGACCGTCTTCCAAGAAACAGGGGCCACATTGGTCGTTTGAGCGCATCTTGAACTCTGACAATCAAGTCATCATCGCCTTCTAATCCGACCAGAAAGACAGCATCGTAAAGATAGTACCGGTAAGACAGAATTGTTGATTTCTCTTCGAGCTCATACTCACCATTCTTCACCAAAGAATATGATCCTGTTCGATTATTCTTCTTTGAAGTTCGGGTAATCTGGTAATCATAACGATCAACATCAATACCTTCCTGATCCACCCTGACCCCAAACCTTAATGAATATAGAAACGATGAATCCTCACTTCTCTTAATCCCCATAGCAGAGGATATCATGCCGATTACTCCGCTTTTTGTAGGTTCGCGCTTTGTTCTCCGATACTCAAAATCGGACTCATCGCCCCATGACTGCATAGGTGCAGCAAGACGAAGTAAGAGAGTCTTCATTGGACAAGCCCTCCTTCATCATATCTTCATATCAGCAAGTTTATTGGACAATACTGCTTCAACATCAGCAAGCAAATTATCGAATGATTCTTTCTTGCCAACCTTATCGCTCAATCCGCCTGTAACAAAGGCATCGCATGGCTTGCTGACGAATGATTCATAACAGTCTGCTGCGTAATCCTCAAGTGCGGCCTCAGAAGCCTTTACATATCCATCCTTTGCATTCACTGCACTCTCGAATGCACCAACAAAATTAACAGGCTGATCATCTCTTATAGTAACAAGAATAGCATCCGGAACCGTTCCGTTGGCATAAGAATTGACTTTGCCTGTAGGCATAGACATTGCAAAGGCTTTTATAAACTGTTTTACTGTCTCCGCTGTAATGTCGCCAAGTTCTTCTTCCAAGTCATGAACAGCAACAGTAGCATAACGGTATAGCGTTGAAGAATTGAATTCCGTAGTACCTATATGACCTGCCCCGTTATCAGTGCTGTCTTCATCAGTTGCCCGAATATCATCCACAGCCGTAAAATAATCAAATTCATTGGACACTTTGTGCGTTGATATGGCATGTGCGACCTGACAGCATGCATCATAATTCAAAGATGTATCCCCTGCCACCATTCTTCCGAACAGCGCAATCTCAACACCCGGAGCTTCAAGAATCGCTGATCTGAGGCTGCTTATATAGGCCTTCTCTTCACAATCTTCAGATGACTCTTTAATGACCTCGGCGATTGCTTTAGCCTGCGCATTGCTGATAAAAAACAGTGCGTCTTTCTTTCCGTCTGCAGACGATTTGATTTTTAATTTAAGAAGCGCGTCTATAGCTGTCTTTGAAGCTGTCTCGGCATCATATCCGTAATCCTGCATAAGATACTTTGCAATAATCTCATCTGACTTCTTTGTCCTCATGGCGAGCTGAGAATCATCCAGATTACTCCTGAAATATGTCCTGACTGCATGTTTCCAGCATTGTGATGACACTCTGGCTCTCGTTGTGCCGCCGTATTTTGCAGTCTTTGGGCTGCCTGTATCATCTCTGTTCACACAGCTCGGCGGTACGGTCTGCAATACGTGAATGTCAACGTAGATTCTCTTGTTACTGTTTGTCATAATGATTCTCCTTTATTGTCTGTTGTATTCTCATTTTCTTCTTTACCCTTGTTAATCTGACAGAATGAACGCCCCCAGCGCAATAGAACATGCGGTCTGCCATCAGGATACTGATATTCAAACAGGTCTTCTGCCAGCTTTGAATAATCGAAACCGATTCCTTCTTTACGTAACAGTGAGACCATCTGTCTCAGCAAAGCCGCCAGCATTTCGATTGAATCGCTGTTGGCAATCTGATTCATGCGATTCTGGATTCTGTTACGCGCTTCCTTATCTCCGCCGGAAAGCAAAGACATTGCCTGAGCAAAATCTCTCTTATCTGTATTCATCTGATGCTGCTTGATATCATTGCCCTGCTGATGAAATGCATATAGTGTTAATGCAATATAACTTGCCCACTCTTCATAAGTTGGCTCGGAAAATCTCAGTTGCTCATCAGTCATCATCCATTCCCATAGTTCAGGAATCTCTCCGGGACGCTTTCCTATACCTCTTCTCAGCCTTGCCAATACAGCAATTGACTTTGAATCCGGAAATGATCCGATCTCATTGATTCTGCTCCGGACAAAGCTCTTTACCTCACTTTTTTGAGTCATTCTTACTTCCCTCCTTATTCAAAGTATCTACTGAACTTATCTTGTATAAAAACCAATTGTATGCGGCAGCAATGCTTCTCCCATTCTTTCCGAGTACAGCTGATTCCGGTGAATTGCTGACAGCACTCTTAGCCAAAAGTATTGACTTCTCTTTTACAATTCCCCACCATGTATCTCCGATTTCCTTCTCTGTTGTAATTCTGACACCTACCTGTGACAGCCAGTCTCTGAAAGGAACATCTATACTGGCATAAAAATCAGCTCTTGCCTTCTTCTTCTCGTTAGTAATGTTACAGCCTTTCTCACCTTTATCACCGCCTTTGGCAAGGAATGATTCGGCTGCAAAGGAAGCAAAGGCTTCTGCAAATAGTTTAGTAATATCAATTTGCATGATAATACTGTTTCTTAATGTCGGTACTTTTTGAAGAATAACAGCGGCAAAATCCAGTTCATCAGAGAACGTATTTGCTATTGAAGATGTCATTGTTCCATATTCCAGTCCGACAGTTCTGACCTGGACTGTAAAATCTTCATCTATTATTTCTTCGTCCTCAAGTTCGGATATCCAGTCAACAACACCGGGCTTGGATTTGCCATCTGCAATAAGTATCTGCATATTTCTCCAGAGATGAACCTCAGCACTGTTCTTCTTGGGGACAATATCTGTAGTCTTATCTTTGTTTTCAATTTTTCTCCAGGCAGTCATAGGCTCAAATTTTGGATACTGATCGTAGCATCTGCCCGCTGTGGCTTTGAATCCGACAACAGTTCCATTTTGTCTGTCAAGATATATTCTACGGCACTGAAATGTATATAATTGCGAAAGATTTGTACAAACAACTTCTTCGTTCTCAGAAACGGTTGAATCATCTTCCCATGCCGGGTTCTGTTCCGGATCGTCGTCTGTGTTGTTGTTAAACACAAGGTTCAGCATAAGAGTCTCGAATAAATTATCACCTTCAAGATATGTGCAGCCTATCTCGCCAAGATTGCCGCAAACCTTTGGTGTAGGTTTCTTTATCGACTTATCATCAATATTCATATAGTTGATTAGCCATCTTGCAGCCTCATCATATTTGAGTGAATCGGCATTGATGGCCCTGAACAGTCTTCTCTTATTCCCGCTCTCTGACAAATTTCCGATTAGCTTGCCAACGCCCAGATAATTGCACGCAACGTCTGCTATCCCCTTCTTAACATTGACATTCTTGTATTCCTGTTCCAACACCTTGCCAAGTGCCGCATCCTGATAAAAAGGTCTCTTGCTGTCAAATAAATAGAACCTGTCACGATAACTGTCTAAATACTTATTAACCACATCACTTTCAATCTCTCCGTTATTCCACAATTCAGACCATCGCTGAACAGCATCTTCTTTGCATGTGATATGACTCTCGCAGCCGCTTATATCATATCTGCAAACAACTGTATAAAGAACTGCCAGACACAGACGCAATATTGAAACATTCTGGGTGGTACTCTCGCCGTTAAGCGTCTTGATTCTGTGTGCATCATCAAACAACTTTAACAGCGACACTTCCTTGTCGGAGTCATCTGAATATGTAACAAGTATCCATGGTTCATCAAGCAAATTAAACTCTGAATTCATTATTTCTCCTCTTTTCCAACAATCAATCCTTCTTGATTATTATACCCGACTTTATAATTTATTTTATTAATGTTTATTGAACATTCGCACCTGTCGTTAAGCGGCAACAGCAGCCGGTTGCTTAACCATGAATTATTCCTGATCTCTTCAGGAACGCTGTCAGTTATCTCTGTCAGTTCATGAATTGTCATCGAGATTATTCCCTGATGGGTCAACATATGCGGCAGTCTCAAGGTATCTGAAGACAAATCCCTGGCGGCGTCATTAGTAATGCCGTTCCCGTCAGTGTAAGACAATCTGCTGTTCCCGGTTAACGTAAAATACTCGTTACCGATCTGCTTTATCAATGTCACCTCAACTGAACCATCTGTATCTCTTACACGGGCTTCACCCTCTTTGTCATCGGTAATAATCCTGCTGTCGATAATGTCAGACAGTTTCCGCTCAATCTTATTATTTTCTGTTGCTGATTCGGGCGCTTTAATAAGAAATGATTTCGGTTTGTCACTGCTGTTATTGATTTCTTTAAGCCATTCTTCACGTTCAGCATTGAATTCGCTTTTAGCGTCAGCTCTGTCATAAACGTCTTCTATAAGGTCTGGCATATCTTCCGGTATAAGTATTGTATTATCCTTATAATTCAACACTTCCTTTGTCCGCTTCAGAAGATATCTTCCATATATCAGTTCTGAGGTATCTTTCTCGTCTCCCCGCGATATGATGTAACACTCCGGATTATCAAGACCGGAAGGTCGCACTCTGTTGTGCCTGTGCAATCTTCCTATTCTCTGAAGCAATAAATCAACCGGAGACATATCAGTAATTAACAAATCGAAATCAATATCAAGAGATTGTTCAAGTACTTGTGTACCAACTACAATACATCTCTCAGGCCTCCTTGTTCTTTTGTCTGAAGGTTTACCGAGAAGTTCTCTGATTTGGCTTTCAATACGGATTCTGTCGCTCGGAAGAAACTCTGAGTGAATGAGCAACATATCGGCACTTATATCTGAAGCTCTCAGCAATCTGTACAGTTGCTGCGCCCTTGATACAGTATTAAGGATAATACCGACACAGCCGCCATTTGCCATTTTCTTATTAACTGTTTCCACTATATCAGTCTCGCTGACATATGACAGCTTAACCGTATTTTGTTGTTCTGACTTAGGGAAATTAATGGTCTCAATAGACTGTTTATCCGTATAAGTGATTCTCGGAAGTGCTGCGGCATAATCAGGCTGTATTGCTTCCGCATTATTCATATATGCGCTTACAAGTCTGTTCTTCCGTTCAAAAGGCAACGTCGCGGACAAGAGTACTACCGGAACTTCATATGCGCCAAGCCAGCTGAGTGTTCTCTCCAGATACTGATTCATAAACGCATCATAAGCATGTACTTCATCGACGACTACCACCTTGTTTGCAAGACCGACATGACGAAGCATAACATGCTTTTGAATTAAGCTTGCCATAAGGAGCTGATCTACAGTTCCCACTACAAAATCTGCAAGCAGTGACTTCTTACGTCCTTCAAACCACTCATTTACTTCAATTGTTCCCAATCCACTGTCATCTGAACCATCAATATCTACGTTTTGAGATTTGCGTAAATCAGTATAGTCTTTATTGAACTCAGCTTTCCCGTGCATAAGCTTAAGACTTGCAGATGTGCCATCGTATGACCGGATGAAATTCTCTATTCTCACAAACATACCATCTGATGTTGCCTGTGATGGCAATGCGAAAAAAATACCCGACTTGTTGAACCTTCTTGCAAGAATATCACATGCGCTTAAGGCTGCTTCTGTCTTGCCCTGACCCATCGGAGCTTCAATAACTATTATTCCCGGCGACGATATCTTATTGGCTACCCCATTGACCGTCTTCTGCATATCGTTGGGAGCAAAGCCAAAACGTTTCTCAAATGTCTTGCTCTCAGTTGTCTGAGAAACACCGTTATAATTCCATCCGTGATTAAGAAAATCCAGAAGCTTCTCTGTATGTGCGGAGAAACGTTCTTCATAATTGTTGCACTCTGTCTGATTCATCGGAATAAGCGGGAAATAATCTTCGTTGCTTGCTATCCAGTCAGCCATTATCAATATTCCCGTAACCCACATCTGAGCCACACCATCAAGATAAGGAATGCTGTCAATATCTTTGTACCCTGATAACTCTAGTGCCCAACATACCAATTCTTCGCGAGAGTTCTTCCAAATTTCACGATGTTGGTCATCATAATAGTAAACCGATTCATTCATCTTCGGGCGGGCATTACTATCAGGAATAGTTGGCAATCCGTGATGAGCACCGACAATTGATTGAATGCTCTTGTTAAATTTCATCTCTTTAAGCAGATAACAGCCGGCCTTTGCATGAGGTATCTCTGCATGACTTCTCTTAAAGCTTTCTGCGTCATCAGCCATATATCCCGTGTCAATCAATCTTTGTCCTACAGAACATAACCGGCTGCCGGGAAATCTTTTTACGGCCTTAATCTGAAATTCGGGAGTTGCTTTCCCGATATCATGCAGAAGAGCAACCAACTTTAACGTCTTAAGAAATTCATCTGTTCTACTGTCCGTTTCTCCGCTCAATCTGACATGTTCAATAATATCGTTCCTGACAGAGACCCTTACCCACTTGTCCCAGATAAATTCAATTGCAGTGGCGGTATCATATAAATGCGTGTAAAGCGGAAGCCAGTCATTATCATTCTTCTTAGCCCAAAGTAATTTTGTATTGTCAGATAATCCCATAAATCAGCTCCGAGAATGTATTTGAGTAGATTATATCAAACTTTAATTGCATTAATCGGACTGAACCCTGACTTTTCGATATCTTATATAGTCTTTACTGACAATGTCGCGGCTTATGCGGTGAGGTCTTTCCGCCCAAAATCCACAAACTGATCCGCAATGCATCCTCTTTCCTGACTTCAAGTGCTATAATGCAATAGCTTAAAAAATGTAATCAAGAGGTATTTAAAATGAAACTCGGAATCGTAGGTCTGCCGAATGTCGGCAAGAGCACACTTTTCAATGCGATAACAAAGGCAGGAGCCGAGTCGGCGAACTACCCGTTCTGCACAATCGAGCCGAATGTCGGCGTTGTTGCGGTGCCGGATGAGAGACTGGACAAGCTTGCCGAGATGTATAATCCGGAGAAGTACACACCGGCGGTCGTTGAGTTCGTTGATATTGCCGGACTTGTAAAGGGCGCGAGCAAGGGCGAGGGACTCGGAAACAAGTTTCTGTCGAATATAAGGGAGTGCGACGCGATTGTTCATGTCGTGAGATGTTTCGATGACCCGGACGTTATACACGTTAACGGACATGCCGATCCTGAGAGTGATATCGAGACTATCGATATCGAGCTGATTCTGTCGGACATAGAGATTATGGAGAAGCGCATTGAGCGCACGCAGAAGATGATGAAAGGCGGCGACAAGTCGTTCGGCGCGGAGCTTGCGTGCTACCAGAGAATTATGGATTGTCTGACTGCGGAGAAAGCCGCGAGAACATTGGAATTCAGCGATGAAGAGCTTGAATTTACAAGAGATTTGCAGCTTATTTCGATGAAGCCGGTGCTCTACTGCGCGAATATTGCTGAAGATGATATAAAGAAGACGGATATTCCATACGTTAAGACCGTTGAGGAGATTGCCGCCAAAGAGAATTCCGGAGTCGTCGTGATTTCCGCAAAGATTGAAGACGAGCTTGGACAGCTTGAGCCTGAAGACCGCGAGATGTTCCTTTCTGACCTTGGTATTGAGAGCGCAGGCCTCGATAAGATGATAAAAGCTTCGTATAAGCTTCTCGGACTTATCTCATATCTTACGGCAGGCCCCAAGGAAGTTCGTGCGTGGACAATCACCAAGGGTACAAAGGCACCGCAGGCCGCAGGCAAGATTCATTCGGACTTTGAACGCGGATTCATACGCGCGGAAATAGTCGGATTTGACGACCTGATTGCATGCGGAACCTACAACGCAGCCAAAGAGAAAGGTCTTGTGCGCTCCGAGGGCAAAGAATACGTCATGCGTGACGGAGACATCGTGCTCTTCAGATTCAACGTATAATTATTATTGCGTATTCGGAAGGAACGGCTTCCGTCAGAGCAGCTTCGGATATTGTCTGAAGCTGCTTTTTTATTGTCGTCTTTTATATGTTAACGGGGTTATGATGATATCTGCCGTAATCCGGCAAATCTATTCCTGTAAATCTTTTCCGGCAAACCTTATTTTGTAAACCAGATTACAAGTGACTCGATACCGCTCGCAATGAAGCACAGACCGGAAAATACCACCACTGCCCGCGTTCCGCTGAAAGGATAGAGAATAATTGCCAGACCGGCGACCATGATAGCGAGCGACAGGAGAAGCATTGCCCACCAGAAGATACTCTTCACGTTCGGGACAAGAGTTGCCTCACGAAGCTTCACCACACCGTCTATAAGGAAGAACACGCCAATTATGAGCGACAGAATAGTCAGGACAAGCTGCGGTCTGATAACGAAAATGAAGCCAAGAATCATGGCTATCACCGAATAGACAAGGATTACCTCGGCACCGCCGGACTGTCCGTAGCCTTCTGCCCTGCATGCGCGCACCGTCATGATATAGTTGGCGCAGCCGGATACTCCTGCCACGAGAAGAACCAGCCCGAACAGCAGACCTGCCACGCCTGCAACGCTGTCAGGAAAGACGATGAACAGAAGTCCCGTCAGTATGGTAAAAAAGCCTTTGATGTATGCGGGTATTCCGCTGATTCCGTTACTTTGCATCAGTTATGGTCCTCGTAATAACCGGCGCTCTGCGTCTCAAGTCCGCTGCCTCCGATATCATACTCCTCATTATGGTCTTTTATGTCAGGCTTTACAATGTCGAAAATCAGGTCTTTCGGTCTCGCGAGCATCTCCCTCAGGTAGTTGTGAAGTCCGATCACATAGCCGGAATTGCCGGCAGACACACCTGCAGCATCGATTCCGAACGCACGTGCGTCATAGACGGAACGCGCCAGATGGTAATGCTGCGTCACAACCACGGCGCTTTTTACGTTAAATACAGTAGCCGCACGCATCATGGTCTCATACGTCGAATAACCGAAGTGATCGAGGAAAATGTCTTCTTCCGGTACGCCGGCATCGACACAGTAATTGAACATTACTCCGACTTCGTTATAACCGCCGCCGGAATTATCGCCGCTTAGAAGAATTCGCGGCGCAATGCCGCTGTTATACAGCTCTATCGCGGTCTTCAGACGATCCTCCAGGAACGGGCTCGGAGTCTTGTCTTCAAGTACGGAACACCCGAGAACTATAATGCAGTCATAGCTGCCGCCGCTGTTGTCCTTATCCAGATACTTCTCTGTTCTGCATATTACATACAGGTTTGTCAAAGCAAGCAGCACAGCTGCCGAGCATGCGGCTGTAAGGATCACCTTCAGCGCAATCCGGGCTGCTCTCTTAATTGTCTTTGTTATCTTCGTTACTGTCGATATTGTCATCCTTAAATCGTCCTTCGTATTCCGCGTCTTCCTTCGCCACCTGCTCGGCGGAGCGGGCCTTGCCCTGCGCTATCGCTTCCATAATGTCGTCTATCTGCCGTGACATTCTGTAAAGTATCGCGAGCGTAAAGAAAAACACGAACATGATCGTAAGCTGGGATATGACGGCGAATATTGTAGGCAGTCCCTTGAGAAATATCGTGAGACACAGTATCAGCACGCTTCCTGAAAGATATACTCCGGCAGAGCTTGCGAAATACTTCTTGAATTTATGGGTGGACAACGGATTGTGCCTGCCGAAAATAATCACAAGCAGCACCGCAAGTGAGATCACAACAAAAACTGCCGAGAAAATTACCGCCGCTGCATTCATATTCTTATACCCCGCTCGTGAAGCTGTTCCTTTATGAGCTTCTCCACCTTCTCTTCAAGTGCCGCCATGTCCCACGAATTATCTATCGAGAAGTCTCCGAGCGAACAATACTCGTCATCGCTCATCTGCATCTCTATCCGCCTTCTTGCTTCCTCGCGGTCCAGTCCGCGCGCCACAAGTCTCGCAAGCCTCACTTCTTCATCACATGTAACTACCCATATCTGGTTGCACATGTCGGTGAATTTATTCACAGGTATCGGAACGTCGAGCACCACGCATTTGGTTCCTTTATCACGTTCCCTGACTGTCCGTTCTTCAATCTCATCGAAAACGAACCTGTGGACAATCGTGCTGAGCAGATCGAGATCCGCTTTGTCATTGAAGACCAGCTGCGACACATACCTACGGTTCATAGATCCGTCCGTGTTTATTGCCCGCGGTCCGAAAGTCTCACTTATCAGCGGCAGCGCACGTCCGCCTGCAGAAGTAACCTGACGCGATATCTCATCAGCATCCAGCACCGTAAGTCCGCGTTCCCGCAATATAGAGCTGACTGTGCTCTTTCCGCTTCCTATTCCGCCTGTAATTCCGAGTATAAACATATCTTACTTGGCACTGCGCCAGTCCTTTCCTGTATGAACATCCGCGATAAGAGGCACACTGAGCGTTATAGCGCTCTCCATCTCGCATTTGAGTATAGACGCGGCTTTCTCGCTGTCGCTGATATCGCACTCGACTATCAGCTCGTCATGCACCTGCATCACCAGAAGTGCCCCGGGAAGATTGCGTCTGAGCGAATCTGCCACGCGGTTCATCGCTACCTTGATGATATCCGCTGCCGTTCCCTGGATAGGCGTATTCATCGCTGCCCTGAGCCCGAAATTCCTGATGTTGCGGTTCTGGCTCTTAAGCTCTGCAAGCACTCTTTTTCTTCCGAACAGAGTCTCGACATAGCCGTTCTTCTCGCCATCGCGTTTGAGGGAATCGAGATAATTCATAATTCCCGGGAACTGATTTGAGTATTCCTTTATGAGGTCGCCCGCTTCCCTGAAAGATATATCAAGGTCATTGGACAGACCGTAGTCCGAGATTCCGTAGATTATGCTGAAGTTGACTGTTT
>Ga0116193_1002530_pt1 | contig 13859 bp, 23 predicted proteins | sample AD_UKC115_MetaG_FD_89892 | JGI IMG/M metagenome (GOLD analysis project Ga0116193, IMG submission 89892) | Active sludge microbial communities of municipal wastewater-treating anaerobic digesters from Hong Kong - AD_UKC115_MetaG | ecosystem: Engineered > Bioreactor > Anaerobic > Digestate... | reverse complement strand
TAGACTCCAGGATGGATCATATCTTTATGGTTTGATCGTGGACCGAGCCTATGATTCGACCGGGCAGATCAGCAGCGCGCTGAAAAAGGGAAATGATGAGGATTTAAGGCATCGGGCAGTCATTCTCTCGGACAAGACAATGCGAATCGTGAATCTTTATCTTGATTCCTGCCCAGTCGTTGATGGTCCGGTTTTTCTCTATCATGGGCATCCTGTAAGCAAGGACCTCCTGAATGCCCGATGGAAAGTTGGACTTGCCAATGCTCAGATTGACATGTCGGATAATCGCCGCATGACTGTTCACGCGCTGCGATATACCTACAATACAAGAATGAAAGCCCTGGTTTCAGAGCAGACATTGCATGAGTTTATCGGCCATAACAGCTCCGAAATGACCGAACATTATGACCGGCCTCACATGGAGGAGCGGCTTTTACAGCTTGCTGACCAGCGTGGGGCGGTAGAGCGGTTTTGGGGATAATATCATTTTTGCTTATTGCCGATAATGCAAATAAGGAATGCTTAATGCAAGAAAACACACTCTATTATGGGGATAATCTTGTTATCCTGCGAGAATTTATTAAGGATGAATCAATAGATCTTATTTATCTCGATCCACCGTTTAATAGCAAGGCTACTTATAATGTTCTTTTTAAATCTCCTGATACAAATATTTAAAGCTTGTGCTGGACGCTGTTTTTGGTTTTGAAAATTATCAGAATGAAATTACATGGAAAAGAACGACTGCTCATAATGATACTAAAAAATTTGGCAAAAATACTGATATAATCTTTTTCTATACAAAAACTGATAAATTTACTTTTAACATTATCTATCAACCATATGACGAAGAATATAAAGCAAGATTCAGGAATATTGATAAAGATGGCAGAAGATGGGCTGATTATGATTTATCAGCAAAAGGCTTGAGTGGTGGCGGCTATATCTATGAATATAAAGGCTATAAATCTCTTTGGCGATGCCCTATTGAAACGATGAAAAAGTATGATGAAGAGGGAAGACTTCATTTCACAAAAACTGGCGGCATAAGATTTAAGCGTTATTTGGATGATATGCCTGGAATGCCATGTCAATCTCTATGGGACGATATAAGCCCAATAAATTCACAAGCGAAAGAAAGATTAGGCTATCCAACTCAAAAGCCACTCTCTTTACTTGAAAGAATAATCCAAGCCTCTTCCAATCCAGGGGATATAGTCCTTGATCCATTCTGTGGTTGTGGCACAGCAATCCATGCTGCTCAAAAGCTGAATAGGCGATGGATAGGCATTGATATCACATGTCTTGCTATTTCTTTGATTGAAAAAAGAATGAAGGAGGCTTTCCCTGGGCTCAAGATAGATATTAAAGGAACGCCAAAAGATATCGAATCAGCAATGGATTTGGCAAGAAGAGATAAATATCAATTCCAATGGTGGGCAATATCACTAATTGATGCAGTGCCATATCAAGATAAAAAGAAAGGCGCTGACAGTGGGATTGATGGCATTATATTTTTCGATGATGAAGGAAGTGGAAAATATAAGAAAATCATTATATCTGTAAAAGGCGGCGAGCACATAAATGTATCAATGATTAGAGATTTAAAAGGTACAATAGAAAGAGAAAATGCAGCTATTGGCATTTTCATTACTCTATTCGAGCCCACGGAGCCAATGAAGAAAGAAGCTGCATCTGCGCCATTATATATTTCGCAGCGATATCCATCTTTGAAATGCCCTTCTATCCAGATATTAACAATAAAAGGCTTGCTAGATGGAACGGAAAAGCCAATATATCCTAATGTATTATTGCATAATATTGGCTTTAAAAAATCAGAAAAAGAGAATACAGCTGCTCCCCAGAATGATCTATTTTCTAGCTAATATTATCAATTCAATTATTTTTTGTATTACAAATTACAAAATGATTTGCTTTGCGGCATTGCATTCCATTCTTTGCCATCAAGAATCCTGCCGGCTTTCTTCTTATTAGTCCCACCCCATTGCTTGAAGAAAAAGGCTACATTATAAAGCTGAGCCATTTTTTGCAATCCTCTAGCCCATTCTGCTTTCATTGGCCGTGCATTAGGTCCAGACTCGCCGCCAACAATGATCCAATCAATGCCATACAAAGAATGAGATGAATCAATCTCTGTAAGAAGAGGTTCAAAGGAAATGAATTTCACTGCTGCCGGAATTTTCTTCAGAAGATCCATTCTATAGGCATAAGCTTCTGATTCAACGGTTACTCCCATCCAAATGTTTTTAGGCCATATAAGCCGCGGTGCAAGCTCATAGAGGCGCTCTGCTCGTTTTGTCAATATCTGGAAAGTATGTTGCGAGGCTTTTGCCATTATTCCGAATAATTGACGAATAGCCTTTTCTGGCACTTCTTCATGGAAAAGGTCAGACATTGAATTAACGAATATCACTCTGGGTTTTTTCCATTGTAATGGAACCTCAAATAAATCTTCATGAATTGTCAAGTTAAAACCATTTTTATATCGTTCCAATCCCATGCGCTGAAGGCGGCTTGCCATTCTCGCCGCATAGCAATTTTGACAGCCAGCTGAAATTTTTGTGCATCCGGTAATAGGATTCCAGGTAGAATCTGTCCATTCTATTTTGCTGGATGTCATAAATGCCTCCAATCAAATACCTATACAAAAGTATAGCATGCTTTTAAAAATTTTGCAAAATATAATTTGCAATTCGCAAAGCAACCGGTGCGCCTGCTTTATTACTGCATGCAAAACAGAGAAGATATAGCTCAACATTTTTTGAATTTGTTAGCTGTAGTGGATTTGATGCAACTCCCGGGAAAATGGATTTTAGCTTCTCAATCAAATATTCTTTAATATTTTGAAGATTTGCAATTCTTGCATATGATTCTTCATCATCATCAAATAAAGATCCATTTTTTCTTTTTTCATAAAATCTATTATACCAGTCATGAGAGCCAAAAAGCTTATCAAGCTTTTCGATATTTGCTGGATTGAGTTGAGCATCATGAGGTAATAATCTATTGACGGCAATTCCGCTTGGAAATAAATACCACATATCAATTTTTTGCGTTTTTGCAATTATTTCAATTGTAGACCATTCTACTTGCATTCCAAAAGGATCAAGGAAAAGCACTGCTCTATCATAATTCCCCATATTCTTACAGATTATCCTGAGAGCATGATTTGCATCATCTTGGATAATTTCAGTTCTGTCTTCCAGCTCAGCATAATCAGATTTGATGATATCTTTCAGCTTAGCACATTTTTCTTGTTCTTTCTCTATAAAAATGTATTTATCGAAAGGAGGCTTTATCTTTAGAGCTACTATAGCAGAGCCTGCTTTTAAAACTTTTGCAGCATCTAAATCTTCCAATTCTTCAAGCCCAAGTAGCTTTTCTTCATCATGACAATTATCATGATTCGATCCTCTATAACCTTCTCCAGCAAAAGCATCGATATATATTTTTTTAAAATTTTTATTTTTCAAAGCCCGCATATAAGCCTTAAGATAGCTATTCACTTTTTCTAGTTTTTTTTCGGTCCAGCCCCCTCCGAAATCTTTCATAGCTATTGCCTCATATTCCCTCAGCATTCTCCGCATGCTAAACTATTTGAACCATCACCCCTGCCCTATCCAACATTCTTTTCAAAATTTCCCCCGCGATCATGGCATCATAGAGAGCGCCATGCGCGTCATCTTCATTGAATGGCACCCCATAGAACCGTGCAGTTTCCTCGAGCGATGGCCATTTCCAATCTTCTTTGCTATCCATCCATTCAACACAGACAACATCTGCATTCGATTTCATGGTATCTAGTTTGCGGCGGTTCTTCAGAAATGGGACAAAGCCGACATCAAAGGAAACATTATGCCCAGCAATCAAGCGCGAACCTTCGCAAAACTCTTTGAAGGATAGATAATCATCAAGGAAATGTTCTGGATAGGTTGCATCGCCGCGGAGCTCCGCAATCTTCTCTTTGGTCAATCCATTTACCATGATCGCTCTTTCATTGAATGGTTCTTTTGGATAGTAGCAGCGCTCGAATCTGGCTTTCTCTTTTAGTTTTTCATATGGGTCCCATGAATATCTGATTGCACCAATCGAAAGCAGACTAGATTCCTCTGGATATAAGCCGTTCGTTTCAGTATCAAAGACAATGACATCAGTTAATTCAATGCCTTCGAGCCAATCTTTGATTTCCTGGACAGCTTTATCTCGATGAGGATGCCGCATCTTTGGATCAGAAAGATAAGTAGGATAGATCGGTTCTCTGCGATTGGTTTGTTTCGGCAGTTTCGACTTAATAATCAAGTAAATAATGAAGCCAATGATTACTATTACAAATAGTGTCATACTATGCCCTGCTATTTTCTAAAAGCAGAAATAGTAAAATAGTTTTCTTTCCCGTCTATTTCGACACAAAGAAGAAGTTGAATGTTTGGAGCCATGGGATAAATGACCCATGAGCTGCCATAAAATTCAACCCGAGATGCTGAATAAACTCTTCTTGAAATTGATCCGCCTTTAGGAAGCACTGTTACAGGAGGCTCCTTTCCTGCATCCATAAATTTCATTCCTTCGAGGAATATCCCATATGAACTATTATTATAATTTAAGGATGATTTTGCCCAATTTACTCGAGCAATAGAAGATCCAGAATTCTTAATTTCAATTAAAATATCACGAATCCCAGCAGGTTCAAATAATGGAGTTTGCCATTCCACATCTAAAACTCTAATTTCTATACCAGTCCCTTCTTTTTCCGCTTCAACTGAAGAAACAAAATCGGTTGTTTTTAAAGCCGGATTGGATTGACATGCAATTAAAAGCACCATAAATGGAATAATCGCTAGAAATTTTTTCATATTATTCCCTCCTAAAATGTTTTTGCCTGCAAAATGGCAGAATATTATTAAATATGGATGCGCATGCACCCATCCATATACCTTTCCTAATTTATTATTGAATCCAGAAAAAGTCAGATCCAAGATTATTTCTGATAAATTCCTTTGATGGGAAGGTTACTGAAAATGAATAATTGGTATATGGGCGGTCTTTTTCATAAATATATACTTTGATGGGAGCGATGCCACTAAACATTGTTTCGAAATCAATAGATGAATCAAAAAGATGAGAAATGTCTAATCGGCTGGTATATGTATCAATTTTTGCCGTTTTTTCAATAATGTTTCCATCTGGAAATTTCATTTTAATCACATATTGAGTATAATCGCTTCCAGTAACTTCATTTTTGCCATATTCATATAGCTTAAAGCTAATTTCTTCATTAGCAATAAGAACTCTTACAAGCAATAATGAATCCCTGGTAGCAGAATTTGAAAATTTGCCAGATACAACAGCAAGCAGGTATTTATGATCTGTCGGATCTCCGAAATCATCAACAAAATGCTTTACAATATAATCTGAATCTGATTGTGCGAAGATTGCATTTGATGCAAATAGCAAAAAGATAAATGAAAATATGCATATTTTGCTATGTTTCATTTTATGGCCTCCTTATTCAATTTTGTAATTTTTCTAAAAGGCAGGATATTATTGCATTGTTTGCCCCTATGCGGCCCTGCCCGCGGTTCAATCATTGATTCTCCGCATGGGGCTCTATGCCCATTCCCTTGGTAGCACTAACCACCTCCTTTGCTGCAGTATGGATTGCAATGCAAAAGCCATTTGCAACGGCTGGCGACAAGATTTCAAGATCCTCTATGACGGTGCGCCATTTGAGCGCCTGTCGATAAAAGATGATCTCTCCCGCCGGCAGAAATTCTGGTTCTTCACCGGTAACCAGAAATTCAACGGTTGTATTCAATGCTGATGCAATTCCTACAGCCTTTTCAGCATTTGGCAATATCTTTCGAGAAGACCATCTTCGAAAAGAATCTGGCCTAATGTTTATTTGCCTTGCCACCCATTCCATTGTGGTATTTTCAGCTTGGATTTTAATTTTAACTCTTTCCCAGAACTCTGTCATATATAAATTATCGTCAATTTATGGCATATTTGCCACTTTTTGCTATTGACAATGTGGCTAATATGCCTTATAAATGAATTATGAGCGTGGCAAAATCGCAACAAAACATTCAAATGAGCTTGAGGGTCCCTTTGACGGCAGAAGAAAAGGAGCAATTTCGCAAGTTTTTAATTACGACAGGAAGAAAAGCAGGGCCTTGGGTGCGAACTATGATCCTCAATGCAATTGCAGAAAACTCAAAAAACAAGGAACCAAATCAGGAGTAGAAAGAAAAGGAGGTACTTATGCTCGGAATGATTTCTAATGATGAGCTCAAGAAAATCATCACGGCTCTTGACGAGCTTGGATATGAAGTTGAATCCATCTCGCCTGAGATCGTCGAACTCGAAGAATATAAGAAATATACCGGCGCACTGCTGGTATCGATCAAGAGAAAGTGAAAAACGAAAGACTATGAAACTCCAGCAGTCTTTACTTGGATGTCGTCAAATACAATTCAATCTTTTTAGCAAAGGCGACTATCTTTTCAGCAACTTGCTCGGGCGAATCCGCTTCATTGATTTTAATAATTGCTGGATTGACCTCAAGAAGCTTTTCAACATGAACCATAATTTTTTCTTTATCCGCGTAAACCATAATCCCCTCCTTGGGAATGAAATTGGGTTCTCAACAACAAGAGTAATTCTCAGGCGGGGATTTTTCAATATCGGAAGCGTGCCATGCTATTTCAAAGCTGAGGTCAAAAACAAATGAGTTATATCAGCAGATATCAATGGCATAAGGAAAATTGCCTAAAGTGGATGCGCCGGCATCGCCGGGATATTGCTGAGCTCATCGCCGCGGCATTGTTTGCGCTGTTTTTAGGATTCATCACAACCTGTCATACAAGAAAGATTGAAGCGTCATTCAAGGGATATCAGCTCAAGGGCATTTACTCCAGCAATAATGGTTTCGAGGTTTTGTACCAAAAAGACGGCCAGGTCCTTTCAGCAATATTCCCTGATAGAAGCCATGCTGAATATTTTGCAGAGGTTTTCAAATGATCCGGTTATTCATTCCTGGTGAGCCGCGCGGCGAGCCTAGGACGAGAGCGGCGCGGACCATGAGCGGCAAAGTGCTGGTCTATCATGATCCATCAGCTGATCGATGGAAACAGCAGGTTCAGCTTGCCTTCGCGCTCAAGCGAACCGCAATGCTCACCGGTCCGGTTGCTGTATCAATGGAATTCATTTCCAAGCCAAAAGGACCGCATGGCTACTATAACACAAAGAAACCAGACGCCGACAATCTTGCGAAAGCGGCGCTGGATGCCCTCACGAAGGCTCGAGCCTGGAAAGATGATGCGCAAGTAGCTTGTCTTATTGTCACCAAGCGCTTTGCACAGCCAAAAATGGGTGAGCAGGCGGGAGCATTCATCGAAATTGAAGAATTGCCTCAAACCATGGATCCGGTTTTTCCAGCCTCCTTGGCCGGATCCATGGGGAGAGGTTTTTTGGAGTATGCCAATGGTCACTGAGGTTGTCGAATACTGGGTCGATGGCCGAAAGGTCACGACTCTCGATGAGCTCTATCATATTGTCGGTGCTCGGTCGAAAAAGGAAATGGAGACAGTGCGCGAATGTCTTGAAAAAGGCAAGCCGTACAAAGAGCACCTGCTTAAAAAAGCATATGGGATGCCCGCTGTGAAAAGCGGCGCTCTTATAAAGGACCCTTGTGTTCACAGGCTCGGTTAGGAGGTAATCATGGAAAATGGAAAGCACGAATATGAATTAGATATTGAGCCTGTGAAATTCGATAGAAAGAGCTTTGCTTCATTCAAAATCTTCATAGAGAAACTCTCAGGTGCCGCAATTAATCCAAAACACCATGCCGCCATGGCTCTTTTGCCAAAAGGCTGGAGGAGCATACTTGCATTCAGTCTATGGAAAGATCGCGAACAATTTGAAGCCAATCTCGATGAGGCAGCAGTTCGGCTTGGGGCACAAATACTCAACGATTGGTGGGCTTATAAAGATGGGATAGTTATTCCTGTTTTTGTTCCAAGTTCAGCGTTTACTTTCGCCCAGAGAACAAAAGATTTTCATATGCTTGATGTACCTGCGGCGGTTAGGAGGTAATTATGGGATTGCTGGAAAGGATTACAGCAAAGCTCAAAGATAGCAATGAGCAAGCGCACATTCGAGTCGGCCGCGAGTGGATGACAATGGCTGAATATCGTGAGCGCTATCTCAAAAAGCCTGAACCTGAACAGCTTGAACTATTTCCAAATCTACCAATAACTACCATCAGCAGCTCCATCGATGAGCAATTTCTGCAGTTCCATGAAGCAAATCCGCATGTGTATCGCAATCTGGTTCGGCTTGCACGGGAAGCAAAATCCCAGGGCTGTAAAAAGATCGGCATGAAGTTTCTTTTTGAGCGCTTGCGTTGGGAATATATGGTGAAGACGAAACATTCTGCCAGCGAATACGCGATCAACAATAATTTCACCAGCCGCTATGCGCGGATGATTATGGACGATTGTCCAGACTTGCAAGGATTTTTTGAAACGCGGCGGCTGAGAGAAAGGGTCTGATATGGATTATCCAGAGCTCGAAGAAAAGCCCATGATGCCCGGCCTTGTGCTCAAACTCCCACAGCTTGAGGTCATTGAGCAGCTCTTGCATGCTGCTCTCGATGGATCCGGTCAGCGGTGGTACACACTTGAGCAGGCGCATTACAAAAAGCATGGCGCACTTCCTGGTGGAGTGTCGCTCAAGACAATTCGCAATACGCTTGCCCTGCAGCCTCGCGGCGGGCTTCCTGATGGCTGGATATCCGGGAGAAAAGCATGGAGAGCAGAGACAATCGAGGAATGGTGCCAGATCGATGATACCAACCTCGAAGCATATCTTCGGATGTATGCGCCGCATTTACGCGTGCCAAAAAGAATCCAGGAGGCAAATGCGCGGCATGCGATTGAATATACGGCGCTTTTTACCAAGGAGGATAATGAGAATGAGGAAGAGGGCCAGACAGCTCGATCTTGAGTTCGAGAACAGCATGTTTGATGACATCGCCCATGATGATGGCTGGTCTCGCCGCGAAAAGTCGCTTGATGCATTTATGGCTGCATGGCGGAAGAAGAAGGCAAGACAAAATGCGGCTGCAGGAATAAGTAAATGACACGGCTTGAAAAAGCGCTGCAAAAGCTAGGGTATACAAAGGCAACGTATGGTTATGAGCATATTCGAGACATGCTGTTAAAGAACGATTGTCCGGGTGATTATTTAGAAGGAGAACCTATTGGTGATAAAAAAACACAGGTATATGAGGGCAATATTGCGATAATGTGCCGCGGTATTCGATGCGAAGATTGCTGGAATCATGATGTTGAAAAGGAGACATGAAATGCGTATCGGTTCCTTTTGGGTAAAGAAAAACGATGATGGCGGCAAGGTTATTACCGGCGAAATCAGCAGCGATGTTGGGCTGAATGTTTCAGCAGGTCAGCGGCTTTATGCAAGGCTTGTACGGAATGATAAAAAGAAAGATGCAAAATCTCCGGATTATTTTCTTGAGGCATGGGTGCCACGAGAGAAAGAAAGAAAAGACTTCAAAATGGAATTCGATCCGCAGCGAAATGATGATGCCGTTTTCTAAGGAGGCAAACGATGTCAGCGCCATGGAGACAAGTTCACAAGACATTCTGGTCAGATCCAAATGTTGTCGATTATTTCACGCCAGAGGATAAGTTTTTCTATTTATATCTCATAACAAACGAACACACGACACAGTGCGGCGTTTACAAGATATCATTGAAGCAAATCGGCTTCGAAACCGGTTACTCGATCGAAACTGTCAAGAATCTCGTTGAACGCTTTCAGAATTCTCTCAAGCGAATACGCTACAACCCAGAAACAAATGAGATCGCGATACTGAACTGGGCAAAGTACAACTATCCTACCACGACAAAAGACAACCGCTTTCTTTGCATCCAGGAAGAGATTGCGGAGATTAAAGATAAAACGCTCATTACTGACGTGTTGCAGCATGCGGCGCCTGAGATTCGAGATGCGCTTTTGAATGTGGAAGAAACACCCTCTGATGCCCCTCAAAAGGGGCTAGCAAGCCCCTCCGAAGCCCCTTCCAAGCCCCTGGGGGAAGAAAAAGAAAAAGAACAAGAACAAGAAAAAGAGGGGGAGCCGCGCGCGCGCGAGGCAAGTTTTCCACAAGACCAAAACGGCAAACCAGCTGCGGTCCGTTTGGCTGAAGCTTGGTTTGACAAGTTCAATAGCCTAACAGGTGCAAAAACAAAACCGGATGGCAAAACTGTCGAGCTATCGCGGCGATTGCTCGAATTTCTGGGGAATGATTTTGATATGGCTAGGCTTGCGGTTGATTTTTACTTCAGCCATTGGCGAGAGCTCTGGTTTGCGTGTGAGCGGAGCTCTCGGTCCGGACCGGTCGAATCTCGAAAATGGGAATTCAGGTTTGCAAGTTTTTCCGATCCTGAAAATTTCCAGGAAATTATTTCAAAGCTTGCTGCGCATCAACAAGAAGAGCAACGCCGTCAATCTTTCGCGGTGGCACGGCATGAAGATGAGCAGCCTGTAGATCCTGAAGAAAACGCAAGAGCATGGCAACGCATCAATGAGTTTCTGCGAAAGAAAGCAAAGATGCCGGCATTATCCGCATAATGGCGCTTTTAAGGCAGGGCAAAATGTACAATGATATTGAAAGTGAGCGAGAGCACAATTTATCATGGTCTGAGAAGGTGCTGGCAAAAGAAAAAAGCCACTTTTATACTCGAGCTGAGCTTATTCACCAGGCTGCAATAATCGCTCAGGCAATTTTAGAGAATGATAAAAGAGAGTATCTGGAGGAATGATGAGCATCGGGAAAGACTTGGACGAGATCGCGGCTGAACTCATGCATCTTGATTACGGAGAATTGCATATCGTTGTACGCGGTGGTGAAGTTGTGAGTTATACAATTATCAGGTCAAAACTTAAAAGCAATAACAATATGAAGCCAACAATAATCAAGCAAGAATTTGATAATGTACATCGCGGCGAAATAAAGACTTGACAAATGTTAAGTAATGGTTTATATATAAATTTGAGAAGAGAATGCGGATCTAACCGACAAACGGGCGACCGCATGCTGTGATTTTGAATTACCTTGCCTAACCGATAAACGGGCGGCGAGGTTCATCTCGAAAATGCCAAGAGAGAGGCTTTCGGGATGGACGTCGCCGCCCGTCGCATTTATGGCGGCGAAAGGGATATGGATGCCCACGAAGCCGGCCAGAATGTGCAGGATTCCCAATTGCCCCAATCTTACACAAGACCCCTCAGGCTATTGTCCTCTGCATAAACCGGCCTATTCCGTCCGCAAACCGGACAAGCGTATGGCGCCCTCGCGTCGCGGGTACGGTCGTGCGTGGCGGAAGGTCCGCGAGGAAGTATTGGAACGTTATGGTATTCCTCGGCATCTTTGGTCTCGCTACGACGTCGACCATAACCCTCCCTACAACCCCGCCGTCGAGCCGGACCATCGTAAGTATACACTCATCCCACGGCTGCATGCCGAGCATTCAAGTAAGACATGTCATAAAGACGGCGGATTCGGGCATGCAAGACGGGGGGAGTCGGAATCTTATGGTTCCCCAGAGGTATACCGCAGCGGGTACCCGAGTTTTCACACTACGGATTCGAGGGGTAAGGGGGTTGGTGATGCCTAAGCCTCGTGTTCCGACCAGGCTGAAGGTCATCCGAGGGACTTTCAGAAACAATGAAGCTCCAGGGAATGAACCCGATCCGGAAAAGATTCTGCGGGTTCCGAAGGCTCCTGTGCACCTTAATCGTTGGGCAAAAAAGATGTGGAAGGACATTGCCGATGAGCTCATACGCCTCGGCATGCTGACGACCATTGATCTGTATTCGCTTGAAGTGCTTTGCGAGCAATACGGCATCTACCGAGAGCTCAAAGACAGCATCACGCATATCGCCAATCCGGACGGCACGCGCGAAAAGATCACGATCGCTCAGTATCTGGCTGGGCGGAACTCACAGACGGTTCCGGAATATGCAGCCATGAGGGCGGCGTTCGAACGGTTTTCGGCACTCTTGAAGGAATTCGGCCTCTCGCCGGCATCGAGAAGCCGGATCGATCTCCCCATGAAGCCTCCTGCAGAAAAAGACCCGATGGAGGAGCTGCTCGATGGGACGAGATAGACGCTGGAGGATGCTTTGGATCGCGCTTGTGGGGTGCCTGCTCATGGTTAGGTCGATGTACGGCTGGGAACGATACATCGAGGATGTCAAATCCGAGAAGATAATCACCTGCAAATGGGTGAAGCTGGCGGTGGCACGGCATATTGCCGATATCGAGCGCCAGGGCACACATGAATTCCCTTTCGTGTTCGACGACGATCTCGCTCGGCGGGCGATCGAATTTATAGAACAACTGCCGCATACAAAAGGAGTCTGGGCCTCCACCTACGGCGGCCGCAGCAACAAGATCAAACTTGAAGATTGGCAGCAATTCATCATTGCGGAATTGTTCGGCTGGGTACATGTCGACACCAATCTCAGGCGCTTCAACCGGGCCTACATCCAAGTCGCGCGAAAAAATGGCAAGACCACGATGGGTGCCGGTATCGCAAATTACGTCTTCTTTGCAGACAGGCCCATGGAGCATGGGCCGGAAATCTATTTCGGAGCGACGAAACAGGAACAAGCGGCCATCGCATGGCGAGAAGCGAAGGCGCAGATAAAGCAATGCCCACCGCTCGCCAAGCGCATCAAATGCTACGAGTCGAAACAGGTCATTACGAAGCTGGACGACGAATCGGCCCGCATGCGCCCGCTCGGTCGTGATTCCAACACGGAGGACGGCCTCAACCCGTCCTTCGCACTAATCGACGAATACCATGCCCATCCCGACGCCTCATTGCTCGAGGTCATCGAATCGGGCATGGGGGCGAGGGAACAACCGCTCGTCGTCATCATCACCACGGCCGGCCTGGATAAGACAGGTCCATGCTTCACCCAGGAGGTGTTTCTCGCCGAGCAGATACTCGAGGGTTCGATCGACCCGAAGCCGGAGAATTACTTCGCCGTGATCTATACGCTCGACGAGAGCGACGACTGGGAAGACGAGAAGATTTGGGTCAAGGCGAATCCGAATCTCGGCGTCTCGGTCAAGGAAGACTACATCGCCAAACGGGTCCAGATCGCGAAAAGCATACCGTCGAAGCAGAACGACCTCTTGACCAAGAACTTCGATATTTGGACCCAGGCGGCGACTCGATGGATCACCGACGAACAATGGATGGCATGCCGAAAAGATTTCACCGAAGAGGAACTGGAAGGCCGGCATTGCATCTTAGGTATGGACCTGTCGTCCACGACGGACATTACGGCACTGATTCTCGCCTTCTTCCCCATGGATACCGATCCTTGGCTCCTTGTGCCACGGTTTTTCTACCCGGAAGACAACCTCCTCGAAGCAGAGAAACGTGATGCACGCCCCTATACCGTATGGGCAAGCGACGGTCTCATCATCCCGACGCCTGGGAATATCGTCGATTATGACTACATCGAGCAGGAAATCCTGCTGTTGTCCAGCAAATTCGTCATAGATGAGATCGTTTACGACCCGTGGAAAGCGCAGGAGATCGTGAATCATCTGTCCACCGAATTCGAGATGGTACAGTGTCCGCAGCGATATAACCCCATGGCTATCTACTCGGACACCTTCGAGAAGAAAGTATTGTCTCGAGAGATCGCACACGACGGGAATCCGATTCTCCGCTGGATGATGGCATGTACGGAGGTGAAAAGCGACAGGCAGAACAACATCATGCCCATGAAGC
>Ga0116193_1002528_pt1 | contig 13860 bp, 9 predicted proteins | sample AD_UKC115_MetaG_FD_89892 | JGI IMG/M metagenome (GOLD analysis project Ga0116193, IMG submission 89892) | Active sludge microbial communities of municipal wastewater-treating anaerobic digesters from Hong Kong - AD_UKC115_MetaG | ecosystem: Engineered > Bioreactor > Anaerobic > Digestate | place... | reverse complement strand
CTCGACCCGCAGCAGGTGAAGCAGGCGGAGACACAGAAGGCTGCCGCCGACGGCGCCGTCACTGCGCGGCTGCCGGAGACGTATCAGTGGCTGCTCGTGCCCGTGCAGGCGACACCGCAGTCGGCGGTCACGTGGGAGGCGCTCCGGCTCACCGGGCAGGACCCGCTGGCGGTGCGCGCGAGCAAGAAGCTCCGGAGCGACGAACTGCTCATCACCAGCTTCGCGGCCACGAGGCTCCGCATGGAACTCGACCGGGTGCCGCTCTGGCGGGGCGACAACGTGTCGATCAAGCAGCTTGTCGAGGACTTCGCGCGGTACCTCTATCTGCCGCGGTTCAAGGACTCGTCCGTACTGCTGGCGGCGATCCGGGACGGCATCGGGCTGCTGACCTGGGAGCAGGACAGCTTCGCCTACGCCGACAGCTACGACGAAGACGCCGGCCGCTACCGAGGGCTTCGCGGCGGCCAGCAAGTGTGGCTCACCGACAGTGACTCGCCGGGACTGCTTGTGAAGCCGGACGTGGCACGCAAGCAGATGGACGCGGAGACGGTCCAGCCGACGGGAGAGATGCCGCCGGTCGGAACGCCCGTGCCCGGAGTGGGCACGCCAGTCCTGGGACCGATCGGTGAGGAGGGCGAGGAGCCCACGCCGGAGCCTGAATCGATGCAGCCGAAGCGCTTCTACGGCTCGGTGACGCTCGACAGCACGCGGGTCGGTCGTGATGCGAGCCGTATCGCCGACGAGGTGATCTCGCATCTCTCGGGCATCGTCGGGGCGAAGGTCAAGGTGACGCTCGAAATCGAGGCGGAGGTCCCCTCGGGCGCTCCCGACCACGTCGTCCGCACGGTGACCGAGAACAGCCGGACGCTCAAGTTCACGACGCAGGGATTCGAGAAGGAATAGCCGTCAGGGATATGCTCCGCGACCTTGAGTCAGAACTCCGGGATTCGTTCCTGTTCCCGCGATCTGGCATCATCAGCTGTCCTCGACACGAGCGCATCCGGTCTGACGCCATAGCCCCAAGCTAGTCCACAGAGTACCGGCCCCATGCCTGCGCGCACGCGTGTATCGCCCGCGAAGGGTCCACGTCCGTTCGCCGGATACGAGGGTCTGGGAACCGGCATCGCACCGATGGACCGTCCGACTACTCAGTAGCGTACTGCTTCCTGACGGCATATTGCGTGATCACAAAGTGCACATCGCCGTTGTGGCCATAGATCTCGGCTCCACTACCGCCCTTGACGGACAGAGCAGACTAGCTCAACATCGTTCAGGCCATCGCCGTTACTCCGGGAGATAGTCCCCCAGCGGTCTGTGATAGCCGTCGCGATCATCGTGCCTGTCCGCTGTCTTCAGCAACCGGCAAACTCTCACGGCTGAGGGTCCAGGTATGCTTGCATCCCGGAGGAGAGATCCACTGCACTGATGGCTGAGGAGACGGCGATCGCATCTACTCAGGCGGTGTCAATTGTGTGTAGAGGCCGAGGCTCCGGGACCGATCTGTTACACGTGTAGCGGATTCCGTTTTTCGGATTTAGAAATTTGTTACACGTGTATTCGGTTGATCGCGCCATCACAGGCGGTATCCTGGTCCTCTTTTTGCGAAATCCACGCTCCGGTGTGGTATCTCTGCAAATTCCTATTCTTCCTTTCTTCCATTTCATTCCCCTTTCTTCCCCCACCTTCCCCTTCCAAACTCCTCAAATATCCCCCTCCCCCATTTCACCTTCACCTCACACACAAGTCGCGCGCGCCTCAGTTCACCATCACGCTGCCGCCGAGGGGCTTCTTCTTCGCCCTCATGGTCGTGAAGCCCAGCTCATGCGCCTCATCTTCAAGGGCAGTCCGAACCGCGTCTACCTTGGATGCCTCCCGATCCTTATGATGACTGGTAGTCAGGTACGCGCCGTCATGAATCCAGCATGGCATTACCAGATCACTGTCCTCTGCGACCTTCCGGAAGCCGGCAAGCATGATCCGCTGCTCCCAGGACTGAATCTCCCTCGCCATAAGCGACCTTGCCGCAGCGTGGCCACTCTTGCCCACTACGTCGCGAAGTCCCCATTCGACACCCCAGGCATCCACAATCCCTCCGACGCTGACGATCTCAGCCAGCCGTATATCTCGCGCCCTGAAGAGATCATCCACCCAGGGCACTGCCTTGTATGCACGAACGAAGTCCTCAGGATCGTCTCCGCCGATACGCTCTACCATCTTCGCGGTGCCGCCGCCGAAGAGCGTAGCCGAAATACATGTCTTCATCCTGCCCTTCTCCTTCTCCTCGTCCACGCCCATATCGCTCGCGAGTTGAGGCCAGATCGGTCCGCCGGACAGGATATCCTGCACGCTGCCCACCAGCCACTTCGTGGATGCGATCGTCGGCTGGCAGCATTCCAGGTCGACCTCCCAGCATCCGCCGAATGCCGCTTCACGAACAGGCTTACGTACTTGAACCAGGTTCGGCCCGAACGGGTAGATCCTCGGGGAGTTGCCCACCTGACGGTAACTCAACAGCGAGGACGCAGCGACGGAATAGCGGGCACGGGCTCGAGCCCGCTGCTCGTCCGGCAGCGCGTCAAGAGCGGCCTGCGCTATGTCTTCATTGCGTCGGATGAATCTCTTCACGGTATTCCGGACTCGGCTGCTGCTCGCGTACTCAATCACTGGATTGGTCGGTGACGGGAGCATGGTGTCCATGTACCGCGACTGCGCCCTGATCTGCTCTTCGAGATGCTGGCGCTCCAGGTATTCGGTCCAGCGATCGCCCGTGACAAGATCGACCTTGTTCGGTTTGTCCTGCTGTTTGGTCCTTCCGATGGTGTCGATCAGGGACGCTAGATCATCGGGCAAGGTGATCCGCACGGTCGTCGCCTTATGTTTGATCCATCGATGTCCCAGGACATCGACTTGGATGCCGGTAAGAGTCCTCCAGTCGCTGAGTGTACCGCTGACGGTGGCGCGGGTGTTGTACAACTGCTCGATCAGCGCCTGGGTAACTACCGTCCGGTCGTGGTCGTCGTGATCCTGCTGACCGACGAACATCAGCCAGGAGAACAGCGCCATGTCGGACTGGCGGCCGAGATTGTGCTTACGGATCAGGAAATCGCGGATCGCCGGGTCCACCCAGACGGGGCGCAGCTCATAGTCGTCCATAGTATTTTTCTTAGTCTCGCGGATTCGCATAGCAGGTCATTATATGCGCGGTCCAGCGAACTAACATCGGCAAGACCGATATTTGAGAGGAAAGAACTGCGCTGTGTGTGGTGGAAGCGGAAACGTTGTTAGTTCGAGACTTCCCTCCATACGGGCACACGCGCGAAACATTCTATATAGGGGGCCGCGTCTCTGGGCAGGTTGTAGGCAGTACGCCAGTCACCGAACAGACTGGGTTGTCAGGGCAGTCGAGGCCACTCCCAGACCCACTTGGGGACAGGTGCCGTGAGGCCAACATGACGGAAGGCGACCGCGTGAACGGCTTTCCGGCCTTTTTGGCCCCCTAACCGCCTCTCCGAGTCTCTTACAGGACGCGCATTGCGATTTCAGGATCGGGAGACCCATTCGCAATCGGTCTGTAACAAGGGTGCGATTGGGGTCAGACTGGGGCGTAATCGACCTGTAATTCGGTTGGGATCATGCCAAGGTCCGGCCGGATACGGTCGTCCCAAGTGCGCTGCCCGGCCTCGGCACAAGTCCGTGTGGCGGCTGAGTGGTTGGGGACCTAGCCTTTCCAGATCCACCAGGGGGTGGGGTTGATTCCGACCCCAGCCCTCTGCGGGAGCGACGCGCTGCGTCGATGCTGGTCGCGACACATCCGTAGATGCGGCCGCCTCCGGCGGCTCATGTTGACCGGAGCGAGTGTTGACAAAACCAGTACCTCTGTCACCGCCGACCTTCATGCGGTGACCTCTGTGTACACTGCCGGAGATCAGTGCCCGCTCATCAGAGATTAGCTTTCTTCCTTCTTTTCTCTACGGGCCTTGGGCTAAGCGATGACCAAGGTCGAGAACAACACGTGGGCGAGGATACGCCCACGGGAAGGATGGAGTGTGGAGACAGAACTCACGACGTGGCAGGAGTACTACGATGCAGCGGTGGATGCGATCGGCGACTGCGATTTCGAAACCGCACGGCGGCATCTCGAGACAGCGCAGGAGATGCTGGATGACATGGGAGAAGGTGACCTCGCTGATCTCATGCAGGTGGTGGGAAAGCTAGCCCACGTGTACCACTTCGGTGACGACCTCACAGCAGCGGACGAGGCATTCGGCCAGTATGTGGTGATGGCAGAAACGATGTACGGCGAGACGAGCTTGGGGGTAGCCGAGATACTCGGCGACTGGGCTCAGGTACACGTTGAGTCCGGCAACTTCCGCAAAGCTGAGAGACTGCTGGTACGACAGGCAGGGATCACCGAGTCCGAACTGCAGAGCATCCAACTGCAGCACGCAGCAGCCCTCGGATCACTGGCCTTCGCGGAACGAAAGCTGGGCAAACTGAGCCGATCGCTGCTTCACACTCGGGAGTGCGTCGAGATCTATCAGTATGTCGAAGGCTGGGACAGTCTCTCGCTCGTCCAACCGATCGAGAACTACCTACTTGTCCTGAAGGCGATGGCGGCGCAGAGACTGCCGGCTCCTGCCCGTAAGCCGAAACCCAAGCGTACGAACGGGGATGGACAGTCGGCGGAGTAGCCATCTGTCGACCGACCCAGTCACATAGGGGTGCCCATGATCATTGGGTGCCCCCTCCTTTTTCGCCATGAGGTAGCCGGAACTGCGATCACCCAACTGCGAGCGTCAGCGCTATAACCATCTCTCCTCAGAGTGTTGACGACCGGACAGGGATGGCGGTTGTGGCGAACCGGCCACTCACATCGCAGGCTCATTCGTGCAACTGCCGGCCGGATGGATGGGCCTGCCAGACAGGGGAGGGCATCACCACTGTGCCCCCGTGGTGCCCTCCCCCAGTTCCATCGGTCGCCCGGACGACCCGCGCTCCCCCACCCGCGCACTACCTCCGCAAGATTGTTTCGCGCACAAGTAATGATAACTGACACGGTGCCCACCTACAATGAATTGGGCCGGTACAGCGATAGACCTGCCTAGTCCAGCGAAAGGCGAACGGAATGGCAGACAAACAAGAAAGACGCATGAAGATCACGCGAAAGATCACAGAGGAGTTGGTAGCTGCTCATGACATGCAGGTAGCGGAAACCATCCTTGCGCGACTCATAGCTCGGTCGTTTGCCGCCGAGCACCCGGAGCTCTTCGGGCCCAAACTTGATCAGACCCTTGGCACCGGATCACGCAGTGCTGAGAGCGGGAGTCTCGCAGGTCGCAACCGGGCAACGCTTGGCAGCAGACTAGCACAGTGATATCATTGTGTAGTGAGTCTGGTGTTGGTGTGAAGCGTCATCGGCTCTGTGCCCAAAAAAGCATGTAGGGTAGGACCCTCAAAGGCTCTGGCATCGAGCTGCCGATCAAACACGTGAGTCAACACGGCGTCTAGAGGGAGTTGGAGTGGGAGCGTTACTAGACAGTATTACTACGCACGGAACGGGCGAGGTGCATGCGCCAGAGAAACCGATCAAGGCGTTTGCATGGGCCAGAGTCTCGACCGATATGCAGGAGGACAAGGGACTCTCGATGCCCGAGCAGATTCGGGAGATCAGAGGATACGCTGAGAAGAACGGCATCGAGATAGTCGCCGAGTTCTCCGAAGCAGCGAGCGCGTTCCAGAAGAAGACCAAGCGCGTTGAGTTCGATCGAATGCTCGAGATGGCTAGATCCGATCGAGACATCCAAGCAATCGTCGTACATGACCTCTCGAGGTTTTCGCGCGACAGTGTAGATGCGCAGATCCTCATGCGAGACCTGAACAGAGCTGGAGTGCGTGTGATATCGGTGACTGATCCCGATATAGATCGGGAGTCGGTAGCGGGCGTCTACATGCAGCACATCCTACTGGCGAAGAACGAGGCGTACTCCCGAGAGATCGCATTCCACACCAGGAAGGGCTGCAAGTCGAACATTCAGACTCGTGATTCCGAGACTGGCTGGTGCTACAAGAACGGCGGACAACCGATCTGGGGTTACCGGATCGAACGACTCAACCGTGGTGAACTCAAACGAGGACGTCCACTCATCAAGTCCATCTGGGTGCCGGACGACCGCATCGTCGCCGGTAAGCCGGTGCACGAGTGGGCGCGGTACTGCCTGGTCGAGATGGCAGCGAAGGGCGCCACCCTGGATGAACTGAGGGAGTTCTGCAATCGGAACGGGATCCCAGCGCCACGTCAGCAGTACTGGGGCCATACAACCTGGAACAGCCTACTCCATCCGCACTGCCTTCTGGAATACGCCGGCTATGGTGTTTGGAACGTCCGCGGCAAGAGCCAACGGTACAACCCACCGTCCGAATGGATTGTGGTTGAGAATGCTCACCAGGCTCTGATCACCGAAGACGAGGCCACCAAGATCGCGTTGGACAGACGGCACAACAAACGCAGGAAGACGTTTCCGACGTCGAACAGGACTGTCAGTTCCCCTTATCTACTGAGTGGCGGCATGTTCGTCTGCGGACGGTGCGGAAGCAACATGATCGGCTACCGCCGAGGCTCGGAAGGTACGTACTATGTGTGCGGAAGCCAGCCCTATCGAAAGGGCGTGGGCTGCGGTAGGGGCGTGTATGTGCCTCAGGAGCAGATAGAACGCGAGGTCATGACCGGTGCGGGCGAGTTGATACGCGCCTGCGCCGACGTCAAGGGCCTGGTTAGGGAGATCAACGACGAGCTGATTCGGACGTGGCAAGCTTCCTGTGGCTACGACCCGAACGCCAGTGATCGGCTTGAGCAGATCGACGCGAAGATCGCTAACATCAGAAACTCCATTGAGGACGGCCTGGCGGACACCTCATGGGCAAACGAACGACTACGCGACCTGATGGCCGAGAGGGATGAACTCGCGAAGAAGTCGGTCGCCCTAGGCGAGCCTCCGCGGATGGACTCACAGGCAGCGACATCCTACCTAAGTAGACTGCCAGACATTGCCAAGTATGGGAATCCGGCGGAGAAGAAGCGGCTCATAGAGCCGTGGGTAGACCAGATACAACTAACTCCGGATACCCGGGAAGTTGAGATCAACTACCAGGTTCCGGAGTCTGTCGTGAATAGAGTGGGAGCGGGGGTTGGATTTGAACCAACGACCTTCGGGTTATGAGCCCGACGAGCTACCGGACTGCTCCACCCCGCAGCGTCATCGTTATTATAGCACCGGATGGCGCTTTTGTAAAGCCCTTCCGCGATTTATTTCCGGATGAGTCTGCCCGGCTCTTTCCGCGATGAACCGCCCGTGCGGGAGTCTTCGAACAGACAGCGAGGCCTCTCGAGCCGCCTCCTGGAGAACATGCGGGAGGCCGTTGATGACCTCCCGCGTCTACTATCCCCCGACTCGCGGCATACTGTCGCGCCCGGGCGTTTCCCGACCTGGGCACCGGTAATCGGCCAGATCAGTCTTTCGAGATTGGCTACTGGCGCAGTCATAGCCGAACTGAACTCGCCATCCATCCGGATGCCAAGTCCCCATGAACCAAGTTCAGGCTCAGCACGACGGTACCCGCAAAGCTCAGCTTGGCTGAGCACTAGTCCACCGGCACCTCGACCAGCATCACGCGCTCTTTGGTCCCCAACCTCAGGTAGAGGGTATCGCCCGATTTCACGTCCTTGGTTGCGGCGTTGAAATCGGTGACGGTCTCCACCGCCTTGCCATTGACGGCACGGACTATGAGTCCGGGCTTGATTCCGGCGCGAGCCGCCTTGCTGCCCGCAGAGACCTTCGTGATCACCACACCCTTGGTTCCCTCGTCGAGGCCATACTTCTTGGCGGACTCGGGAGTGAGATCGGCCACGCTGAACCCGATCTTGCCGGTGACCTCCTCTGCGGATTCGGCCGACGCAATCTCCGGCGCATTGCCCAGCGTTACCTTCAAGACCTTGCGCTGCTTGTCCCGGACGACTACGACGTTGACCTGTTTCCCCGGTTTGGTAGCAGCGACGACATCGCGGAACTGACTCTCGCTGTCAACCTGCTTGCCGTCGAACTCGACTATGACGTCCTCGACCTGGATGCCCGCCTTATCCGCCGGGGTATCGACATCAACGGTAAGGACGAGGACGCCCTTCTTCACTCCAAGGCGCTCGGCGTTCTTCGGAGTGAGATCCGTCGGCACGACGCCGAGGAAACCGCGCTCGACTTTGCCGTGCTCGATGAGTTGGTTCATCACAAACTTGGCGGTGTTGACCGGGATTGCGAACCCGATGCCGATGTTGCCGCCCCCGGTCGACCGAATGAGCGTGTTGATGCCAATGACCTCACCGTCGATGTTGATCAGCGGACCGCCGCTGTTGCCTGGGTTGATCGAGGCGTCTGTCTGAATCAGGTTCGAGTAGTAGCGGCCCTCCGTGCCGTCGGAAACTTCGGCATGACGACCTTTCGCGCTCACTACGCCGACGGTGACCGTCTGGTCATATCCGAACGGACTTCCCATTGCGATGGCCCAGGAGCCGACCTTGACCTTGTCCGAATCGCCGAGCTTCGCGGCCTGCAGTCCTGTCGCATCGATCTTGATGATGGCCAGGTCGCCGCGCGGATCACGGGAGACCTTGCCCTTGAACTCGCGGCCGTCCTGGAGCGTGACGGTCACGTTGTCCGCCCCGCCGACCACGTGGTCGTTCGTGAGGATATACCCATCGGCCCGCACGATGACGCCGGTGCCGGAACTCGGTATGGTCTGCTTCTCAGATCTGCCCTCCGGCATGGGTATGCTGAATGGGAAGCTCCTGAAAAACTCGTCGTCGAAGAAAGGCACGTTGCCGCTCGTGGTGACGGTGCGCTCGCTCGTGATCTTGACTACGGACGGAAGCACCTCTTCGGCTATCGAGCTGAACGCATCCTCGAGATTGTGAAGGGCGGCTCTCTGCTGCTGCGTCGTTGTGGCCTTGTCCACTGCATATGCCGTGCTGCCGACGATGTTGACCGCCAATGAGGCTCCAAGTGCGAGACAGAGAACAGCGACAACCAGCAACTCCAGCCTTCGTATCACGAGTAGTTTTCGCCTATCCAATGTCTAACCTCCTGAGATTGTCTGGGTTTCCGTACATCCAACCGCATGAGCGGCGATTCGGGCTCTACTAATTGACGCTGAAATGCGGGCCTAGGTTCACAGGAACACTCGCCCTCAAAACGAAAAATGCAAATCTCAAGATGCAGAGCAGCTCGCGCTTGCCGTACATCCTGCAATTTGCATTTTGCGCCCGGGCCCCGGATCAGCCAAGTCTAGAGCGTATCTCGTAGGCCGAATTCCGCCGCGTACAACATTCTTGAAATATGCCCTAGTACTCCGCCAGGATCATGCCACCTGTTCTGGACACATAGTCGAGATGCCGGGCACTCGAAGCCGACCGCCAGGGAGCGGAATCCACAGTATACGCTATCGTCATATCCTCGGAGGAAGCCTCGGCTCTGGCAGTCAGGAGTTCCGGTCCGCTCTCGGCGAACCTCTCGAACGTGCTCAAGGATATCGGTGTACCTACGATCCGCGGTGACACGCTCACGTCGCCTCCTCGGACCATGAGCAGGCCGGCAATCACTGCAATCCCAGCCGCTCCCACTCTTATTCCCCTCGGGAACGCTGCGAAGTAGTTCCGAACCGCTGCCTTCATGCGAACGTGGAACGGAACGTGGACCCCATCCAGCCTGCTGATGATTCGCAAGGCGAGATCGTCCGCAGGTCGCTTGGGACTCATCCTGCCGAACGTTCTCTTGATCGCAAGCAGCGATTCATACTCGTCGGAGCAGTCCCTGCATCCGACGAGGTGGTGGCGGATGGCCAACATCTCTTGGCCACCGAGTTCACCATCAAGGTATGCCGAAATCAGACTCTGGACCTTCTGGCAGTTCATTTGAATCCCCCCAAACGAGGCACTACTCACCCGGGCGCGCATCGAAGGCCCATACGTATATTCGGTGCCTTCCAAGCGCCACGCACGACCCGGTCTACTCGAAATACGGTCTCAACTTCTCTCTGAGTAGTTTTCTACCCCGATGAAGCCTTGAACGAACTGTGCCGATTGAGCAGCCCATGACCTCACTGATCTCCTCGTAGGAAAGTCCCTCGATGTCGCAGAGAATCACTGCGAGCCGGAAGTCCTCCGGGAGGGTATCGAGTGCGGCCTGCATCTCGGCGTCAAGCTCATTGGAAAGAGTAATGGCTTCGGGCCCTTCCGAGGTGTCCGGAAGGTCAAGTGTTGTCTCGCCTTCCTCCTGCCGAATGGGCTCGTCCAGCGAACGAATCACTGCTTTCGGCCGCCTCCGCAGCCAGTCCACGAAGATGTTCGACATGATGCGGTACAACCAGTTCTCGAAGGGCATCGAACGGTTGTAGTTGGCGAAGAACCTGTACGCCTTTACAAACGTGTCCTGAGTGAGGTCATCCGCATCGGCGTGGTTGCCGGTCATCCGATATGCGACGTTGTACGCCTGCTTGTGGCATCGGTGGACTAGTTCGTCGAACGCTTTCCGATCTTCGTTCTGTGCGGCCAGAGTGGCCGTATCGCTGAACTCCATTCTCTCTCCCTCACCGTGTTATAATACGGCGCTTGCCGCCGCAAAGTTCCTGGGACGGAGTCTGTTCCGACCTGGTAATAATACCTGATTATTGGGAACTCCGCAAGCTGCGCCGGGCGCCCGTGGGGCCTGAGAACGCCAATAGAGTGTCGCATGAATCGGCGCGCAGTTTGACTCCGCTCCCGTCTCAACCGTATAATCTGAGCACCGGTATCGGCCCGTATGCTAGGGCGTATTTCAAAACCGTTGTAGGAGCGGCTTCCCAGCCGCGAATTCGTGGCGTTGCACGGGCATTCGCGGCTGGGAAGCCGCTCCTACAGGGCAGAATTCGACTTATGAAATGTGCTCTAAGAACCGGATGCCCGGAGCGACCCTGTTGAACAGTATACTCGATAAGTCATCAACTCCGCACCTGTCGATCGTCATACCTGCCTACAACGAGGAGGACCGGCTGCACGACTCGCTCGTCCAACTCGAGGACTACCTGACCAGGCAGCCCTATGCGTTCGAGGTCATCGTCTCGGACGATGGCAGCACCGACTCCACCCTGGCACTGGCTGAGAGCTTCGCGTCGAACCATCCCTGGCTCAAGACCCTCCACCACGCCGACAATCACGGCAAGGGGGCAGCGGTGCGTAGGGGCGTCCTCGATGCGACCGGTGACTACATCCTCATGTGCGACGCGGACATGGCTACTCCGATCGAGGAGCTCGACGGCTTCTGGAAGCACATAGAGGCCGGAGCAGATGTCGTCATCGCGTCACGGCCGCTCAAGGGCTCGCACCTGGTGCGACGTCAGCCGATCTACCGCGAGATCGCCGGGCGGATGTTCAACCTCGCGGTGCAGGCCATCGCAGTCCCCGGGATTCACGACACCCAGTGCGGGTTCAAGCTCTTCCGACGAGAGGCGGCACACACGCTCTTCTCCATCAGCGTACACGAGGGATGGGACTTCGACATCGAGATTCTCTACCTGGCGCGGCGACTCGGATACCGGATCGCGGAGGTACCGGTCCACTGGTACCACCGGGACGGCTCGAAGGTGAGCATGCTCCGCGATGGACTGCGCATGCTGGCCGGACTGGTAGCGATACGCCTGCAGCATATCAGAGTGAAGGGAACGGCCCGACATGCAGACGGCTGAGTTCGAGAAGATGCGCGCGCTCGGAGGCAGCCACTGGTGGTTCCTGGGCAGGAAGCATCTGCTCCGAGCGCTGCTGGGCTCTACCGGCGATGGCGATGCGCTCATCCTCGATGCGGGATGCGGCGCCGGCCTGGCCGAGGATGTGCTCTCGGAATTCGGCTCGGTTATCGGCATCGATATCGCCCGCGAGGCCTTCGAGGGTCGTGGATCTACGTGCCCCGAACGCCTATGCCTTGCATCCGTCGCACCTGCGCCCTTTCGCAACGGCGCATTCGACCTAATCGTCGCGCTGGACATCATCGAGCACATTAAGGACGACGCGGGGGTCATGCGGGAACTCCATCGAATCTGCAAACCCGGCGGCAGGCTGCTGATCACAGTCCCGGCGTATGACTGGCTTTGGAGCGCGCACGATGAGGCGTTGGGGCACTTCCGACGTTACACGGCCCGACAGATCGCACACCTGATGGAGGACACCGGTTTCCGGGTCTGCAAGCTGTCGTACGCCGTCAGCAGTCCGTTTCCGGCGGCGGTCGCGTTCAGGCTCCTTCGCAGAGTGCTCGGCAGCAGAGGGAGCAGCGACCTGTTCGAGGTCCCTCGTCCGATCAACGCCGTCCTTACAGCGATCATGCGCGCGGAGGCGTCTCTGCTCAAGTATTTCAACTTGCCGTTCGGGCTGTCGGTCGTGGCGATGGGAGTCAGGGATTCGGAGTCCGCTGAATGACCCCGATGGATGTCTCAACCACTGATGCGCTGCGGGCGGCGGCAGGACTGATCGTCCTCGGCCTGGCCGCTTACGCATGGCTGATCGAGCCGTCAAACATACAGGTCACCGAGCGTGAGATCGAGATCCCTCGCCTGCCCGACTCCCTGGACGGCCTCACCATCTGTCATCTGTCCGACCTGCATCTGCGCGGATTCCGCCATCTGGAGAGGCGACTTGTCGACAAGCTGCAGGGCCGTGAGGTCGATCTCTGCCTGATCACTGGGGACTTCATCTCGGGCGCGAGAGGCATCAAGCACGTCGGGCGCGTCTTGTCAGGCCTCAAGGCTCGATACGGGACTTACGGGGTCTACGGCAATGCCGAGCACCGATTCCTGAGGTCCGATCTGCCGATCGCCGAGATCCTCGCGGCTCAGGGCGTCCGAATGCTGATCAATCAGCATGACCTGCTGACAATCAACGGATGTGAAGTGCTCATCGCGGGCGTCGATGATCCCTTCACCGCCCGCGACGATCCCGACGGCGCGCTGGCCGGCACTGGGACCGCGGTCCTTCGAATCCTCCTCGCCCACTCACCGGACGTAGTGAAAGACCTCCGGGAGGAGATCCCCGATCTGATCCTCTCCGGCCATACGCACGGCGGCCAGGTACGCCTCCCTCTCGCAGGTGCGATCTGGCTCCACTGTCGCCACTCCGGCCTCAACATCTGCCATGGGTACTACGGCCCCGAACAGCTCTCCCGGGCGGCCGGGAGGGACCTCAGCCCCGCCCGGATGTACCTGCCTCGCGGAATCGGAGGCAGGGTCCGCGCCAGATTCCTGTGCCGACCCGAGGTCGCATTTCTCACTCTGCGGAAGACTCGCCCGCGAAACAGGTAGTTGTCCGAGTTCACAACCCACCCCAAGTGAGAGATAATGATGCGAGTGAGCTGCAACATCCCGAATCCGGGGTGCGTCAAAGTAGTAAGGGATCTCGGATCGAAAGGCAGGTGGTGATTGTGCTGGACGGCACCCGCATCGACCTCGTGTTTCCAAGGAGCGGCCAGATTCTGCGTATCTGCGTGCCGGACTCTCACGTGGAACTGATATCGCGACGCAATTTTCAGATTCTAACATCATTACCGAGGAGCATCACCCAGAGATCGTGCATCGAGAACTTCAGACTGATGCACGGACAGCCATCGTGACGTGATACGAGCCGGCCCTGTGATCAGCGGTCGGCTCGTTTGCGTATCAGTCTCTACAGTTCAGGGCCACCGCGCGTTGACGATAGCGATCTAATCCGGGCCGGTGAGAATGCGCTCGAGGAATGAGGTGTTCCAGCCAGCCTTGTTGAAGGTCCTGCGTATGCTCGATTTGCCCTTTACTCGT
>Ga0116193_1002527_pt1 | contig 13860 bp, 12 predicted proteins | sample AD_UKC115_MetaG_FD_89892 | JGI IMG/M metagenome (GOLD analysis project Ga0116193, IMG submission 89892) | Active sludge microbial communities of municipal wastewater-treating anaerobic digesters from Hong Kong - AD_UKC115_MetaG | ecosystem: Engineered > Bioreactor > Anaerobic > Digestate... | reverse complement strand
CGATAAGAATCTTCCCGAGGATAGCGTATTAACATAGTCCGTTCTACATTTAACTTCTAAAGGGTAGGGTAATTTAATAACTGGATTATACCCATATCCAAAGTAAAGTAAATTGGTAATAGTCAGGGCTAAAATTCCGAACCCCATAATATTTCTTAACTTGAAATTGGGTTTTGCAGATAACAGGAAAAGTGACAATAAGAAACACACAGAAGGTAAAATCCAGAATACAGTGGTCTGATATATTTGAGTTCCCAGGTAGGGGAGGACCGTTTGAATATTATTGTCAATCAGTGGACTTAAAAAGTATTGAAGGAATTGGGGGCTGAATTTGAAGGGAATAAAGGAAAGAGGTAATAAGAAACAAATCAACAAAGCTGGGGCAGGGATTTTTACTGTATTTTGTTTTAAGAAACAACTTAATGTTTCACTAGACAAAATTATCAGTGCTAAAGAGATGATAATGACCATTCTTTTGGGGTGGATTAATGAGATGCCGGGAAGGTGCGCAAGAATCTTTCCAATTATTGGAATGTCATAGGCCAGAATAAAACTTAAAACGAGTGTGATTATCCAGAACCAATAATAACTTGATCGTGACAACACAAATATTCCAATTATCCCCAATAGAAAGGGGAGAATTCCAACATACCCACTGACGGCCTCATTGTAATTAAACTGGTAGAAGATATCGGGTTTGATCCACTCATTCATTAATGTGGGATTGCCAAAAAAGTCGGGAAATATCCAGGTAACCAGGGAACGAATTGCCTGGCTGTCATTTACTAATCCCATGGATCTTTCTTTGAGTGCTGTGGAATTTTTCATGTATTCCAGAAAAGGTATCCATTGGATAGAAGAAATGAGAAATATAGATAATCCTGCAATTAAAAGAATCCTGGATACATGATTAAACCGTAAACCATCTTGATACAAACAATACGCACCAATGACTAAGAGAGACATGAAAATTGTTTCAGGATGACCACCTAACAAGATACACAACAAACAAAACATCCATCCTGCCAGAATGTATGGAGAAATCTTGCAATGCAATTTGTCGGTGAAATAAAGAATCAGAGGTATCCAGATAAATGAATTTGTATGTGGGTGCCCCAACCACAATACTTGAAATCCAAACAACATGAAAGTAATCCCACCAAACAATGCTGCCAAGAAGTGTAATTTGCGTTCATGCAGGTATAAAAACATTCCCCATCCAGATACTAATAATTTACTGAAAGCAACGAGAAATAATGCCCATTGTAAGGGTAAAAACCAGGACATTAGATGAGGTGGATATAAAAGAGCCGATTGGCTGTTGGCAAGGAATGGCGCTCCACAATATTGAGTAGAATTCCATAAAGGCAATGTTCCCTTTTGCATCCAGTGTGAGGTGAAAACTCGCCAAGGTATAAACTGCAGTGCCTGATCCGATAATAAATAATTTTGGGGAGTTTCTGTCAGTTGGTTTATTTGGTAGGGATACCAGTGAAATAAAAGATCTACAGGACCAAGGTAAGTATTCTTAAATAAAGAAGATGGATTTAAGAATATTCCTGCAGTGATAAAAATTAACAGCAACCCCCAGAACAAATGATTGTTTGACTTTGTAAGTTTTTTTAGTAATGTTTTCATATGGATTAACCTAATGGATTGTATAATAAATTAATATTAAATAGTTTGGAAATGAAAGGGGTTTACAATGATTCGGGTTGGTATTATTGGTTCCGCTAGTTTTACCGGAGGAGAACTGCTCCGCTTATTAAGCAGACATCCTGAAGTCAAAGTGACCTGTCTGGAATCTTCTAGTAATGCAGGTAAAAAAGTTTTTCAAGTTCATCGTCAGTTATTAGGATTATATGATTTGACTCTACAAACATATAATCGTGATCAAATTAAAAGTGAATGTGATGTGGTATTTATTTGTCGTTCATCAGGCGGGTCGATGAAATTTATTCATGATTTATATGATGAAAATGATAATTTAAAGATAATTGACCTTGGCGGTGATTTTAGACTCCAAGATGTAAGTCTTTATCCAAAATGGTACAAATTTGACCATATTTGCCCCGATTTGGTTAAAAAGGCTGTTTTTGGTTTGTCGGAAATTCATACAGATGCTATCAAAAAAGCAAAATTGTTATCGAATCCAGGATGTTATGCAACTTCGATATTATTAGCATTAATTCCACTTATAGCTGAAAAATATGTGGTTTTAGACTCAATTAAGGTCACTTCTTACTCAGGAATGTCAGGTGCCGGAAAAACACATAAAGAAGGTTTCAACTTGTTTATGGATGCATATGGCAATGCTCGCCCCTATCGAGTAGGGACTCATCAACACACCCCTGAAATTGAAGGACAGTTAAATATTTTTAGTGATAATGACATTAAAATTACGTTTGTGCCCCATGTTATGCCCATTGATCGAGGAATATTGACTGAAATATGGTGTTCCCCACAAAGCTCCTATCAATTTGAAAGTTTGATGGAGGTTTATTTAAAATACTATCAAAATAGGCCTTTTATTCGTCTACGGCAACAGGGTGATTATCCTCAAGTGGCAGATGTGAATTATACAAACTTCTGCGATATCAGTTGGGACTATGACGCAAGAACTAATTCACTAATCATTTTTTCGGCGGAAGATAATGCTATTAAAGGAGCTAGTGGGCAAGCAATTCAAAATATGAACCTCATGTTTGGATTCCCAGAAACCACAGGATTACCAGGTTTTTGCGCCTGATTTCGATACTTTAAATGACAATTAATTGGGTAGTCATTTGTATAATACTCCTTACGATGACAGGTATGATTTCCTGGCTCATTACTCCTGTATGTCGTCTTTTAGCTGTAAAATTTGGAATATTAGACCATCCTGGTCAGAGGAAAATTCACTTTTCTCCTAAACCATATTTAGGAGGTTTGGCCATTTATTTAGCAATGTATGTCGTAATTATTGCTGGTTTAGTTTTTGCTCTATCATTTCCCCATGTGATTCAGAACTACTTTCCTTCACAGATTACTATTTACATTCCCAATATTGATTCGGTTATGAGTAAATTATCTGTGTTATTTGTGACTGGGACATTCATGTTTATATTGGGATTGCTTGATGATAAGTATGTTTTAAAACCCAGCATAAAATTCCTCTGCCAAATTGGGATTATTTCTGTAGCGGCCATCTTGGGAATACGATTAGACTTGTTTTTAAATTCCCCAATATTATCAATTTTTGTGACAGTATTATGGATTACGGCAATTACAAATGCTTTGAATTTTATGGACAATATGGATGGATTGTCGGCTGGAGTAACAACAATAGCGTCATTGATATTTTTGATTCACTCTCTTCAGTTAGGGCATGTATATATGGCTGTTATCCTTGCCGTTTTTTCTGGCGCTGTTCTTGGATTCTTGCCACATAATTACCCTGTCTCGAAAATATTTATGGGTGATGCTGGAGCTCTTTTTATTGGATACAACCTCGGATCACTTACGGTTATGAATTCTTACTATTACGTTGGGAATCCTAATTGGTTGCCTCTATTGCTTCCTTTATTTGTTCTCAGTATGCCTTTATTTGATTTAATTAGTGTGATGATTATTCGAATTAGAAATCATAAACCTGTTTATATCGGTGATAAGAACCATTTCTCACACAGGCTTATTGCTTTGGGCCTATCTCAGAAACAGTCTCTATGGACTATATATTTAGTCACCTTTATTACAGGATGTGGTGCTTTATTGCTCAAGGATTTAAGTTTCCTACAAGGGATACTTGTTTTGGTTCAGATGATAGCTGTTTTTTCAGTGGTCACTGTTTTAGAAAGGGCTGGACGTAATATTACATCATCTAACTAACTGGTAATAAAATAGATATAAATATAATAAAATAGGCTTTGACAAACTATATCTAGGGTGTTAAACTGTTTTTTCTAGGAAAAATAGGGTGATATCAAATAGTTTTGATAGCCATTGAAAACAAAAAAATTAAACCAGCCAAAGCGAATCATCTTCTTTAGGCTATCAAATAAACCACATCCTAATGGATGTGGTTTTTCTTATAGTATTATGTAACTTCAATAAAATCATTCTAGTACACTATCGTAAACTTCTTTCACTTTTTTAAACATTAATGTGGTAGAAAATTCCTTTTCAACACGTACTTTAGCGTATTTCCCCATATCTAGCATCTCTTGAGGGTGATTTATGCAGTATTCAAAGGCTTTTGCTAAGTCTACTGGATCTTTTGGCTTAACTATGAGCCCCGTTTTCATATGTTGATTAACAAATGAGACCCCTGTGTTAAGGTCTGTACTAATGACTGGTTTACCACAAGCATGTGCTTCCAATTGAACCAAGCCATATGCTTCACTACGTTCTATTGAGGGCAAGCAAAACACGTCACATGCATACAAATATGGTAATAAATCATGGTCACTAAGTTCACCAAGAAAATGTACATGTGAATCTAAATTTAAACTTTTTACTAAATTTAAGTATTCTGCTTCCTGTTTTACTTTTGGAGCTTTCCCAATTATCCAAAAATGAATGCCTTTGGTTAATTTAGCTGCATTTATTAAAACACCTAATCCTTTGTAGTATCTTAGTTTTCCAATAAAAAGGACATGTAGTTGACCTGGATACTTAGTCTTTAATTCATGTGCTTTATTTAAGGTATCGTTATTGGCCTTAAATTGGTCAGAATTGATTGCTAAGGGTACTACAGTACATTTAGTTTTGTAGTGTCGCAATATTGGTGAAGAAGCAAGATAGTTCTCTGAAGTAGGTAATATTCGGCTTGCATGATTAAAAAATAAATGGAGAAATGGTTTATATAAGGGCATGATCAGGGCTTGCCTAATTATGTCGCTGTGATAAGAGATAACCAGTTTCCCTGGTGATCCTGCTAATAAATAAGCAATTTCAGCTGTAGGATTTGGATGATGGAAATGGTAAATATCTGCCTTAATTTTTCGAATATAATGATGTAATGAGGGGGTTATCGGAGCAGACATAAATCTGCCCAATTGTGCAACTTTTGTTATTTTTATAGTGTCTTCGAAAGATATTTCAGTCTTGTTTTTGCGATTTGCAATCAAGACTTCAACATCTAAGCCATTTTCCTGGGATAAATGACATAACAAGTGAATATGTTTTTCTATTCCACCTGTTATGGGGGGATACATATCTTTATATATATGTAGAATCTTCATGAATATGCCAAGAATATCTTATGGGCTTTTGAAATGTCATTTTGAATTTGTTTTACTAGCTGGTCTATAGAAGAAAACTTTATTTCATTACGTAGGTGGGCAATAAAAGTTATCTTTAATTTTTTTCCATAGAGATTACCTTCATAATTTAACAGGTGGATTTCATAGGTTTTTTCAATCCCATTAAATGTTGGTCTATTACCGATATTCATAACCCCATGAAATCGCATCCCGTCAAAGTCAACCAGGACAGCATATACTCCATTACAAGGCAATAACTCATTTTCGGGTTGTAAATTAGCAGTAGGAAAACCGATTTGTTGACCGACTTGGCGTCCTTTGACCACTTTGCCTGAAATAGAATAAAACTTTGTTAATAACTTCGTTGCAAGTAAAATATTACCCTGTTGGATTAATTCTCGAATGAGACTACTTGAGACTATTTGGTTTTTGTAAAGCACGGGTGGAATGGATCGAACTTTGAATCCTTCTTTTTTGCCAATTTCTTTAAGTAATTCCACATTTCCAGTTGATTTGCTCCCAAAAGTATGGTCATGTCCAACAATAATTTCTGCAATATTAAAGTACTTTAATAAATAATTATTGATGAATATGTTGGGGGTTATTTTAGAAAAGCTATGAGTGAAATTAATATTGACCACTACATCAATACCTTCTGAAATAAGTAAATTCACTTTTTCTTGATTGGATATTAATAAAGGAGGAGTTTGTTCCGGTGTAAGGATTTTTGCAGGATGGTTTCTAAAAGTGATAATGACACTAATACCCTTTGGATATTTCCCAGAATATTCTTTTACCTTAGTCAAAAGCTTACGATGGGCCATATGAAGTCCATCGAAAACGCCCACAGTTATTACTGCGGGATGTTTTTTAATTGATGTTGGTAGATCAGTGAAATCATTATATATATTCAAAATTAATACCTAATATTAAAGCTTTCATATAGATTTACAGGAGATTTCTGTTCAATTATTAACACATCTTTAACTTCGGAATAATCGGGACCTTTTCGTAAATAATCGATATATAAATCAAGATCGGATTTATATCCTTGTATTAATAATTCTACACATCCATCATAATTGTTTTTTACCCACCCATGTATGCCATATTGTTGGGCTAGTTGGTATGCAAATAATCTATATCCAACACCTTGTACAAAGCCAGTTACAATAATATGATATTCGAATACATCGGTAATCATTAGATAATCGTAATAAAACCAAAGAAGATTGTCGAGTCTATATGATAGGGAGAAATATGTTTTCCAAACGTACAAGATGGAAAGTTAATGAGAATTCACTCACAAAATTAATTAATGAGTTTAGACTCGCTAATATTGAATATATTGATTTGTGTCTTTCTAATCCGACAAAATGCGGTTTTACCTTACCTGGCATGTTGATTAATGTGTTATCAAAAAATGAAAATTCATTATATGAGCCTATTTCAAAAGGTTTACTGACTGCGCGCGAAGCTATTTGTTCTTATTATTCCAAGCAAGGCTTTGATATCGAAATTGATAATTTATTTATAACAGCTAGTACAAGTGAAGCATATTCTTTTATTTTTAAATTAATTTGCAATCCAAAAGATGAGGTGGTTATTTTCGTACCGGGTTATCCCTTATTGAGTTATCTTTCTGATTTGCATGATATAAAGATAAGAGAAGTTCGTCAGGTATTTGTTGATGGGAAATGGAAGATTGATAGAGATCAGTTTGATAAAAACACCACAACGAGAACAAAGTTGATTATTGTCGTTAATCCTAATAATCCGACGGGGCATTATATCTCTGACTCAGATTGGGAATATATATTAAATAAAGCTATAAAAAATGATATAGCTTTAGTGACAGATGAAGTGTTTAATGATTATCCTGTATCTTGGCAGGGTGCGCCTGTTTCTAAGATTATGGAAGATAGGGCTCTTGTATTTAATATTAATGGTATATCCAAGGTTCTTTGTTTACCTCAAATGAAGTTGGGTTGGATATATGTAAGTGGTCCAAAGGAATTGAAAAACAAAGCTTGTGAGAAATTAGATGTTATCGCTGACACATACTTATCACCGAATACTCCAGTTCAGAATGCTCTTGGAAAATGGTTTGATAATATTGAATTGATTCAGGCTCCTGTTCATCAAAGAATACTTGCGAATTATAAATATCTACAATCAATTAAATCGAAAAAAATTGATGTTCTTGATGTTGATGCGGGGTGGTATGGAGTGCTTAGGCTCCACAATGTGGAATGGGATGATGAAGACTTTGCCTTTTTACTGTTGGCTCAAAGACAGGTCTATATTCAACCAGGGTACTTCTTTGATTTTGATGAAAGCAATTATTTGGTTGTCAGTTTATTGACAGAGGAAGAAATATTTAAAAAAGGGATAGAGAAACTTTGTGAAGGTTTGGAGTAAATGGTCGGGGCGACTGGATTTGAACCAGCGGCCTCACGGTCCCGAACCGTGCGCGCTAGCCAGCTGCGCTACGCCCCGACAATTACAGTGATTAAAATTGTTTATTAATTTTAGTATATCTGTTGTTTGATAACAAGATGATGTTGAACGATTAAGATAATAAGTTATGAGCTTGGTGTTTTAAGAAATAATCATTTGTTAGATTTAAGTGTAAGGGAGTTATGGCTATATAACCTTCTTCAATCGCATGAAAATCGGTGTTTTCTTCTCTTTCATGTGAGGGCTCTTCGCCACCAATCCAATAATAGAACCTTCCTCTTGGATCTGTCTTTTTAATTATAGAATCTCTGTATATTCTGCGCCCTTGACGTACAAATCTAATTCCCTGTATGTTTTTTTCTGGTAACAGTGGAATATTTACATTTAGCAAAGTATCTTTTGGTAATCCCTGTTTTAGTACTGACAGTGTAATTCTTTCTGAGAAAATAGATGCAGGTTTAAAATCCACAGAAGCGGTTCTGGTATTTAGAGAGATGGCACACGAGGGTATGCCAAGTAAAGTCCCTTCCATCGCGGCAGCCACTGTCCCTGAAAAGGTTATGTCATCTCCAAGATTGGGCCCAATATTTATACCTGAGATTACGATATCAGGTCTAATTTTAAGTAATTCCAGAACACCTAGAAGCACACAGTCTGTAGGTGTCCCATCTAATGCAAAGTGTTGATTATCAATTTGATGAACTCTAAGTGGGTGATGCAAGGTGATTGAGTGACTTACAGCAGATCTCTCTCTGTCAGGTGCAACAACGAAAATATTACCGATATGAGATAGTTGCCTTTCTAAGGCGATAATACCTGGGGAATTAATGCCATCATCGTTAGTCAAAAGTATTGTTGGTTTTATATTTTTCATGATTCTGTCAATTGAATGATTGACTTATCCACTCATCCTCTTTAATATTTTGAAAGTTACATTCATCAAACCTTAGAAGATGGAGGTCTATAAGAATGTATTTTGGTTATTTTATAGCATCTGTAATAATTTTTCTGGCTGGGTTCATTTGTGGGAAATATTGGGTAACAAAATTAGAAGGTAAAACCGTACCATTAAAAACCGTATGTATCATCTTTTTTGTAATAGTTCTTCTTGTCTTTAGTATTGTAACTATCATGGTAAATCAGTCTTCAGTTTCTTCCAGTAGTAATACAAAAGTGACGAATAATATGTTGCCCTGATTCTATATGATAAAATTGGAGAATTATAACTGCTTCCTATTATGAAACGTAAAGATTAGCAACCATCTATGATAATTCGACAACCGATTGTCGCAGGACATTTTTATCCTGGTACTGCGGAAAAATTGAATACACTTATTCAAACTTGGGGGACTGAACCAGAGCCAATTTTGGAACCAGCACTGGGTGTTATAACTCCACATGGTGCCTATGACCAGTGTGGACCCGTGATTTTTGAAACATTTAAAAGGGTTTCTCCGGTCAATACGTTTGTTTTACTTGGTCCCAATCATAACGATAGAGAAAAGCAAGCTGTTGTTTTTAAAAGAGGTATATGGGTAACTCCGTTTGGTGAAGTTTGTATTGACAATCATTTTACTCAATTACTTTCAACTGAAATGCCCTCACTTAAAGAAGATATCTATGCCCACGATAAAGAACATTGCTTAGAAGTTCAGTTACCGATAATGCAATATCTCATCAAGACACCGTTTAAAATAGTTCCCATTCTGCTTCCTGCCGAATTTTATAATGATTTAGCATTAGAGTTATCTTCAGCTATTACTCGCACTATTCAAGGATTATCCCAGTCCACAGCGATTATCGCAACAACAGATATGTCTAGAGATTTATCACCAGAGATGGCAAAACGCAAAGACCAGATGCTGATAAATGCTCTTCTGCACATGGAAATAGAACAAATATTATCAAATATTAAACGATATGGGATAAGATATTGCGGATTAACTTCTTTGCTTACATTGTTATATGTAACACGTGATTTAGGTGCTACAGGTGGAGAATTAATTGATTATATTTGTTGTGGTGAAAATGAAGATGATTTTGCTAGAGTTAATGGATATGCAGGAATTCTTGTTAAGTAAGAATTAACTAACCGTTAGTTTTATATAAATATGTCCATTTGAATAGTGACTAATAAAATAAATCAATAAAGGTGCGTTTATGAAAAGAACAGTAGTTACAGGTGGAGCTGGTTTTATCGGTTCCCATTTATGTGAAAGACTTATTGCAGAAGGTCATGAAGTCATTGCCATTGATAATTTCCTGACAGGCAATGTGGACAATGTTGCTCATATTAAATCCCCGCATTTTGAGTTGTTGGAACATAATATTTGTGACAGTATTTTCATTTCCGGAAAAGTTGATTATGTATTGCATTTTGCATCTCCAGCCAGTCCTGTAGATTATTTGGAAAAACCCATCCAGACGTTGAAGGTTGGATCTTTAGGTACACATACAGCGCTGGGTTTAGCAAAACAGAAAAAAGCGGTATTTTTATTAGCATCAACCTCTGAAATATATGGTGACCCACTTGTCCATCCTCAGAAAGAAGATTATTGGGGAAATGTGAATACAATTGGGCCTCGTGGAGTATATGATGAGGCCAAGAGATTTGCTGAAGCAATGACGATGGCGTATCACCGTTTTCACGGCGTAAATACACGGATAATCCGTATTTTTAACACTTTTGGTCCAAGAATGAGATTAAACGATGGGCGGGTAGTTCCCAACTTTGCAGTTCAAGCCATAAAAGGAGAATCCATTACTGTCTATGGTGATGGAAAACAGACGCGGAGTTTTTGTTATGTGTCAGATTTAGTTGAGGGAATCGTCAGGTTAATAGATACTCCTCACCATCTGCCCGTAAATTTAGGAAATCCGGCTGAAATGACAATTTTAGAATTTGCAAACAAAATTAAATCGTTAACAAACTCTTCCAGTGAGATAATTTTTAAGGATTTGCCAGTGGATGATCCCAAACAAAGGAAACCGGATATCAGCAAAGCATGGGAATTATTGAAATGGAAACCTGTTGTTTCTACTGATGATGGTTTAGAAAAAACTGTGAAGTGGTTCAGAAGTGCACTTGAAAAAAATGCCTGATTATTTCTGTAAGGAGAATTATTAATGAATATTGCAGTTGTTGGAACTGGCTATGTAGGTTTGGTTACAGGTGCCGTTTTTGCAGACCTTGGTAATGATGTGATTTGTGTTGATAAAATTCCACAAAAAGTTGAAAACTTAAATAAAAATATAATGCCCATTTATGAGCCAGGTTTGGAAGAAATGGTCCTAAGAAATCGTAATGATGGGCGGTTAACATTTACGACGGATTTGACGGAAGCAGTTCGTCATTCGGAAGTGATATTTATTTGTGTAGGAACTCCTCCAAAATCAAATGGTGAATCCGATTTAGCTCAAGTACGTGATGTGGCGGCTGAAATCGGGCAAGCCATGGATCATTATATCGTCGTCGTGAATAAGAGTACTGTTCCGGTCGGAACCGGTGATTTAGTGAGAACAATTGTAAAGATGAATCAAAAGCGTGAAATAGATTTTGATGTTGTTTCAAATCCCGAATTTCTCCGTGAAGGCTCTGCCATCAGTGATACCTTATTTCCGGATAGAATCGTTATTGGTGCACCTACGCGTCAAGTCGCAATGAAATTGTTGGAATTATATGCTCCACTGGAAAGACCGATGATTATAACGGATGTCTATTCGGCTGAGATTATTAAATATGCCAGTAATGCTTTCCTTGCAACTAAGATATCCTTTATTAACTCTATTGCGGATATCTGTGAAAATACCGGGGCCAATGTGACGGATGTTATAAAGGGTATGGGAATGGATAATCGGATTGGTAAGGGCTTCTTGCAGGCAGGTTTGGGATATGGTGGTTCCTGTTTCCCCAAAGACACTCTGGCCTTGATTTATACTGCCTCACAACACGGGGAAGATATGAAGATTCTCAAGGCTGTTGTGGATACGAATGAATCTCGAATCCCCCGGTTTATTGGTCGTATTGAGAAAGCTCTTGGTGGATTACAAGGTAAAACCATTGGTATTTTAGGGCTAGCATTTAAACCTAATACGGATGATATTCGATTTGCAAAATCACTGGAAATTATTCAATATCTTTTAGAAAATGGGGCCGTGGTAAAGGCTTATGATCCTATCGCTATGGATAACACGAAAGAAGTGTGCCCTGATGTTGAATATTGTGACAGTTCCATGGCAACAGCCAAAGATTGTGATGCGATAGTCATCGTTACTGAGTGGAATGAATTCAAGCTGTTAAATTTCCAAAAATTAAAAAGCATCATGAAACGACCCGTAATATTTGATGGTCGTAATATGTATGATCCTGAACGTATGAAATCCGTTGGGTTTGAATATTACTCAATAGGCCGTTAGTTTTAAAGAATTTAGAGAAGAGCTGGAGAATCATAAAGAATCTCCAGCTTTTTTATTTGCTATGCATAAATCTCGTTTTCAGATTTTGGATTTCGAGTCATCAAATCAAGAACAGCTTTTTCCACAGGTTTATTGTTATAAATAACTTGGTAGATTTCATTAATTATTGGCATCTCAACATTAAGTTTATCGGCAAGTCTTTTCCCAGAATCTGTTGTGTTCAAACCTTCAACGACCATTCCAATCTCTTTTAATGCTTCTTCGGTGGTATATCCTTTGGCTCTTAATTCACCAAATTTTCTATTTCTGGAATGCTGGCTCATACATGTGACAATTAGATCCCCAAGTCCCGACAATCCTGAAAATGTGGCTGGGTTTCCACCTCTTTTAACTCCCAGCCTGGTGATTTCTGCTAATCCGCGGGTAATTAATGCTGCTTTTGTGTTATCGCCAAATCCCATACCGTCACAGGCCCCAGCGGCGATGGCAATAACGTTTTTTAATGAGCCACCCATTTCGACACCAATTATGTCGGGGTTTGTATATACGCGAAATTGTGCAGTAGAGAAGATATCTTGAATTTCCTGAATATGGTCAAGTTTATTTCCACTGATAGTTACTGTGGTAGGGATATCACGGCTCACTTCTTCTGCATGGCTTGGTCCGGATAATACGACAATCCGGTCCAACGAATGATCGGGAAGAACATCATGGATAACCTCTGACATTGTTTGCAGAGATTCAATATCCAAACCTTTGGCACAATTGATAAGAGTTAAATCGTTTGATATTAGAGGTTTGAGTTGTTTGCAGAGGCTTCTGACAGCATGAGAAGGTACTGTTATTATGGCATAGTGTGCGTTATCAAGAGCTTCTTCGAGGCTGTGAATTGGATGAACATTATTGGGTAACTCTATTCCCGGTAAGAGGCGGGGATGTCTATGATTTTGTTGGAGAAAAGTGATAGCTTCCTGGTCAATGTCCCACAAATTAACTGAATAATTCTTATTTCCTAATAAGCGAGATAGAGCCAAGCCCCAACTGCCAGCACCTAGTACGACTAATCTTGTGTCCATAAAATACCACTTTCTGGTTGAATAATGCAGATATTGAATCTTTATGTTAACAAAACAGGGAAATTTTGGATAATATTTCCCTCGTAAACATTCTCAATGGACATACATCGAACAAGATTGATCTTGTTCGATGTATCTTAGGGTAACAAAACGAACCGTAAGTATTTGTCTTCTTGAGAGAAAAATATTTTTTGTAAACAAATTTATGTTCATTTTTTGATGTAAAACCAAAATATCCCATGCTATAATCTGAACAGATACCATACCAGACATGAGGTTATTATTTTATGACAAAAAAACGGTTGTTCATCATTGGGACCTTTGCACTGATTATTGTTGTTGTTTCTGTTCTTGCGTATGCGCAGACAGCAGGCATGTATTCTGTGCAAAGAGCTAGAGATGTGGCTGGTGGAGCACCTGGTGGAAGTATGGCTCCCATGGACATTAGCCCTGAACAATTACAGATGTTTAATCAAGGTAATATGTTGATGATGAACCAACAGGAGGAAGGACCTACACCTGAAGTTAAAATGATAACCGTATTAGAAGGTGATAGAGTGATTTCTGCTGTATCCGGTGAGGTTTTACAACAACCGGAGCGTAAACAGGTCCCAGATACACAGAAAAATCAATATTATGATGATGGGACTCACGGGGATGAAGTT
>Ga0116193_1002525_pt1 | contig 13866 bp, 14 predicted proteins | sample AD_UKC115_MetaG_FD_89892 | JGI IMG/M metagenome (GOLD analysis project Ga0116193, IMG submission 89892) | Active sludge microbial communities of municipal wastewater-treating anaerobic digesters from Hong Kong - AD_UKC115_MetaG | ecosystem: Engineered > Bioreactor > Anaerobic > Digestate... | reverse complement strand
TTGATGTACCCTCTCCTCTTATAGCAGCAATGGGTAAGATAAGATCTCCTATTTTATTTCTTTTTTTTAATCCGCCACATTTTCCTAAAAATAAAACTGCTTTAGGTGAAATAGCGGTTAACAAATCCATAACGGTAGCTGCACTTGGGCTTCCCATTCCAAAATTAATGATGCTAATGCCTTTAGCCGTAGCACACTGAAAAGGCTTATCCTGGCCTTTAATTTTTACATTGTGCCAAGCCGCAAACATGTCTACATAATGACTGAAATTGGTTAATAAAATATATTGACCAAAATTTTCTAATTTTTCACCTGTATAGCGTGGTAACCAATTACGTACTATCTGTTCTTTTGTTTTCATCAATAATATTTTTAATCCGTGTTATTTTTTTGATACAGAAACAATTTCACCATAAGAGCAGACTAAAGCTACGTAAAAAAAATGAAAGAATATTTTGCTCAAATATAATTATACCTACTAAGAGTACATATTTTCTTCCTTCCGTTTTAATGGCAAGTTGGTTGTTGGGCTAATAATGAGTGGGGCAATTTCAGTGATAGTATCTGCATGATCAAGACCAAAAGCCTTTTGATCGGATTGTGCTAATCTCTTTAATGTAAAGTAGGTATCTAAAACAAAGCCATCTTCAACCGAAAATTCATTTTCTACAGATAGGGAGCTTTCAATAATTACATATGTAATATCTGCATGAAAATCGTGTTTTTGTAACGATTCATATTTACTACTAATATCTAATTCCTTACGCTCACTCATCTCTTGCATTACTTTTTTAAATAGTAAATTAATTTTAGGTTGTATTCTAAAACCAAGTTTAAAATTTACTTTAATGACTTTATCGTTCTCTAATTCTCTTACGCTATATTCCATAGTGTATGGGTAGTCGGCTCTATCAATATGTATAAACCAATATATATCGGCCCTTTTAGGTTTTGTATTTAGAATAGAGTCGATAATGCGTTTTTCTATTTCGCTATCATTGTCCGCTTTTGTTAGGTATACAAGATGGGTGGCGTATTTAGGAATATCTTTATCCTTACTTAAATCTTTTAACGCACCAATATAATCTTGTAAACGAACAAATTGCAAATACCGATTGGTAATTTTTCTAGCCCTGAACCAAATAAACATTACTAGTACCAACCCAACCTCAAAAAATAAAAACTTCCAACGCTCTTTTATTTTAGCTACATTGGAAATGAAGAATGCTGTTTCTACTGTAAGAAATATGGCTATAATAGGTAATGTAAGCCACCAATCCCATTTACGTACATACTTCATATAAACATACATTAAGGTAGTGGTCATGAGCATTGCTATTACAATAGAAAAACCATAGGCTGCTTCCATATGAGCCGACTCCCTGAAATAAAGCATCATTGCCAAACATCCGATCCACAACATCCAGTTAATACTCGGAATATAAATTTGTCCCTTAATATCTGTAGGAAATTTTGTTTTAATTTTCGGCCAAAAATTCATATTAACAGCCTCACTAATTAAAGTGAATGATCCACTAATCAAAGCTTGGCTAGCAATAATGGTTGCCAAAGTTGCAATGATAATCCCTGGAACTAAAAACCAATGTGGCATCAATTCATAAAAAGGATTCAATCCATTTAATTTAGGTTGTGTGTGAGATAGAATCCATGCTCCCTGTCCTAAGTAATTGACAACTAAGGCTATTTTAACAAAAATCCAACTAATCTGAATATTCTTTCTTCCACAATGGCCTAAATCTGAATATAGAGCCTCAGCCCCTGTAGTACATAAAAAAACGGCACCCAACAACCAAAATCCATGCGGATAGTTTACTAATAAATCAATAGCGTACGAAGGGTTTAATGCCATCAATATTTTTGGCATTTGGAAAATTTGTGTGGCACCCAATATTAAAATCATACAAAACCAAATCAACATTACTGGTCCAAAAGTAGTACCCACAATCTTTGAACCAAAACGTTGAAAAAAGAAGAGCAGAGAAAGAATGCCAATCACAATTCCCACTGTAAGGTCATTTCCTGGCACAATGATTTTTCCCAGCCCTTTTACACCATTCAATCCTTCAATAGCTGATGCTACAGAAATAGGTGGTGTAATAATACCATCTGCTAAAAGGGTCGCAGCACCTAATATAGCAGGCAAATATAACCACTTAGCATATCGATATGCTAGCGTATAAAGAGAAAAAATGCCCCCTTCTCCCCTATTGTCTGCTCGAAGGGTAAGAAAAACATATTTAAATGTAGTTTGTAAAGTAAGCGTCCAAAATACACAAGAGATACCGCCAAAAACAAGTTGTTCTGAAATTTCTCTATTACCTAAAATAGCTTTAAAAACGTATAGTGGCGATGTACCAATGTCTCCATATATAATACCTAAGGCTACTAATAACCCTGCTACAGAGGCTTTTTGTAAATGCTTGTTCACAAATAAAAATTATGGGTGGCAAAAAAATGCAGAGGCAAAGGTATACGTAAAAGTTGAAAGGTTAATAAGACTTAGAGCTTAAAATTATTTATTTAATAGTTGAGTTAATTGCTGTTCTAACATATTGCCTCTCAAATTAGTGGCTATAATGTTTCCCTGAGGATCTACCAAAAAACTAGAAGGTAGGGCATTAATGTTAAATAATCTAGCTACTTCACTTTCATATCCTTTTAAATCACCGAGCTGAGTCCAAGTATACTTATCTTGCTGGATAGCCCTAAGCCATTCGCTCTTGTCTTCATCCAGTGAGATGCTTACAATAGTAAAATTTTTATCTTTAAACTGATTGTACACTTTCACTAAATAAGGACTTTCTTGACGACAATAGCCGCACCAACTAGCCCAAAAGTCTAATAAAAAATATTTGCCTTTAAACTCATCTATGCTTATTGTTTTTCCTTGGGTATTAGAAAGAGAGAATGATGGAATTTTTCTTTTATTATTTGTTTCGTTTTTTAACATTGATTCCTGATTACTATATGCATCCATCTGTTTTTTAAATAGTGTTAAATATTTATTGTCTGGATACTTGCTTGCAGATTGATTGATTAGTGTTAAAAATTCTTTCTTATCAATATTAGCGATAGGGCCTAATTGTTTAAAAATGATATCAGACATGTTACCCAATACATTTACTTGTATAAATGGATTGTTGGCTTTATTGTAGTATTCTAACAGTTGATTTTTCGTATTGACTTGCAACTCCTTTATTTTCAAATCGTATGTATTAAGAACATCGCTAGAGGAACGTTTTTTTATACTATCTGATTGATATAAGTATCTTTCAAGTAATAGTTCTTGGTTTATAATAAACCGCTCCATATCTAGAATAGCACTAGAGGTTTTAGAATTTTTGATACTAAATGTTTTTTTATCCTCGGCATCTCCCTCAATAATTATATTAGAAGTGTCATTTACTAGAACAATTGAGGATTCGCGAAATTTTTTTAATGTACTCCAATACAAAACATATAAATCTTGCCGATCTGCCTTTATTGTAATATTAAAATTTCCATCAGCACTCACAGGTACTTTGTACGCTGTATCTCTAAACTCTTGCGTTTTTGGATCCAACACACTTGTATATAAAGTAAGATCTCCAGTATAATTTTTTATTTTACCAGCTATGGTAAAGTCATGATTCGACTTTCCCTTACAAGCAATAAACATTGCTATCGCTATTAGTATTACGCTATATTTCATTATTATTGATTTAGTCATTATGTGTTTCGTGTTAATGTTGATATAACCCTTCTTTTTTTTTAAGATCTTCTAAATAGGGATTATGAGGATATTTTACAAGTGATTTTTCAAGTAAATCTTTTCTCTCTGCCAGTGTAAATGCTCTAAAGCTTGAAAGTAATGTAATAATAACTCCTTGTACTAAAGGACTAGAAGTATTATTATAGTACATTAACACTTGCTTTTTAAAATCTAAGGTTGTCATTCTATTACCTTCTTCTAATTTTAGTTGCTTACTCATAAACTGACCTATATTCATCAGTTCATTTGTAGCCTTAGAGCCTTTTATAGTATAAAAATTTTTTCCATCAGCATTGACATTTACCTTTCTACCTTTTTCGCCTGCATCCATGTATTTCTTTATAATACTTTGAATACCTTGCCAATCCATTTCTACAGTTATCAATGGGCCATCATTAATAAAAATAATGTTGTCAACATTTGGGAAATTCGGGAAGCTAATATAATAGCAACTTTCATTTGTATCCTTTACTTGAAAAGAAAATTTTCCCTCTTTGCTAACAGCTGAATTTGCTATAAGTATTTCATGATTATTTTCTTTTAGCTTATACAGCTTAATATTTCCTGTATATCCTTTTATTTTTCCGTTTATAATAAAATTATGGTTAGACTGCCCTTGACTGGCAATAAATGTTAACATTCCCAGTATTAACAAAAAATATTTCGTTCTCATTTTTGTATTTTATACATATCTTTTAATTTCTTCAATCAATTCCATTTTTGTAAATGGTATACCCATTATTTTATGATACCCTTTAGCATCCACTAAAAATTGATCTCGAATAATTTTAATCAATTGTCCATTATTCATTTCAGGAATAAGCACATGTTTAAATTTGCATAATATAGAACCTAAATTTTGGGGGAATGGCCTAAGATATTTAAGATGCGTATGAGCAACAGCATAACCTTCATATAATAATGCTTCTACTGCTGTTTTAATAACGCCATAGGTAGAGCCCCAGCCTAATACTAATACCTCCCCTTTATCCGGTCCAATTTCTATTGTTTGTTCAGGAATATAATTGGCTATCGTATCTATTTTTTGTTGACGTAATTGAACCATCAATTGATGATTTTCAGGATCGTAGCTAATATTACCAGTACTATTTTCTTTTTCTAATCCACCAATTCGATGTTCAAAGCCAGGTGTGCCGGGCCTTACCCAAGGTCGAGCACCTTTTTCATTTCTTATATATGGTAAAAAAATTTCTTGGTCTTTTTCTAATGTAGTAGTAAAATGCACGTTAATATTAGGTAGATCAACTGTTTGTGGAAAGCGCCAAGGTTCTGATCCATTAGCAATATAACCATCGCTTAATACAATTACAGGAGTCATGTGTTCCACAGCTATACGTACCGCTTCATATACTATATTGAAGCAATCACTCGGTGTAGAAGCTGCTAATACAGGCATAGGACATTCTCCATTTCTTCCATAGTAGGCCTGCAATAAATCGCTTTGTTCTGTTTTGGTAGGCAATCCTGTAGAAGGGCCTCCTCGTTGGACATTTATAATGAGTAGGGGAATTTCTAACATAACCGCCAAGCCCATTGCCTCTGCTTTTAAAGCCATGCCAGGGCCTGAAGTAGCAGTAACTCCCAATGAGCCCCCATAACTTGCACCAATAGCGGCTGTTATGGCTGCAATTTCATCTTCTGCTTGAAAAGTACGAACATTAAAATTTTTATGCTTTGCTAATTCATGTAAAATATCTGAAGCGGGTGTGATAGGATATGAGCCAAAAAATAAAAATAATTTTGTTTTCTCTGCAGCTGCAATCAAGCCATACGTTAATGCCTGATTTCCCATAATAGAACGATACATACCAGATGGCATTGGGGCTTTTTCTACATAATAGCTGCTGGTAAAGGTTTCTATAGTATCAGCATAATTATAGCCCGCTTGCAACGCTTTGATGTTACCTTGTAAAATAGTGTCTTTTTTAGAAAATTTTTCTTTTAAAAATGCTATGGTATTTTCTAATGTTCTATTATACATCCAATATAAAAAACCTAGCACAAACATATTCTTAGCTCGATCTTTTTCTTTATTACCTAGTTCATATTCTTTTAGTGCTTCACGAGTTAATTTATTAACATCCATTGTTATTAGTTCATATCCATCTAAACTTCCGTCTTCCAAGGGATTTGTGGGGCAATTAGCCAACCGCAAATTTTTAGTATCAAACCCGTCTACATTAGCAATAATTTTCCCATCTTTTCTTAATCGGTTAAGATTAACTTTTAATGCCGCTGCATTCATTGCTACTAGTACATCATACGTATCCCCTGGGGTGTATACTTTTTTGCTAGAAAAATGAATTTGGAAACCACTTACTCCAGGTAAGGTACCTTGAGGAGCTCTAATTTCGGCAGGAAAATCTGGAAAAGTTGCAAGGTCAATACCCAATAAAGCTGTATTGTTTGTAAATTGACTATCAGTTAATTGTATACCATCTTTATTATCATCAGCAAATTTGATAACCACATTTTGCAGTGTTACAGAACTTTTTTCTCTCATAAAAATTAAATATCATGGTTATGCGTTTTCGCATATTTTTTAACCAACTCTTCTATTGCATTTTCAATGGAATGGCACTTTGCTAAATCAGTAGGAGCAAGCTTGTTGCCATCTCCAAACTCAACAGTACAAGTCTTTTTTTTATTAGTAGAAAAAATTATCTTTTTACTAATACCATCAGCAACCATCATATCATCACTTTCAATTAAATGAACTTTTTCTTTTATAATTTCATTGTACAAAGCAACTGCATCCTTAGATTGTATTGTACATTTCCAATACTTTTTTTTACCACTAATCTTTTGTTCGGTATATGTTAACGATTTGCTTTTTATACATACTTGAGTGTAGCTAGGCGCAAATCCCCCACTTACTTCATATGTAATACTTGCATCAATAGGCATTTTATAAAAAGCTTGAGATTGTACTTTGCAGATCATTACAGCACAATAGAAAAGCACTAAACAAACTTTTTTGAATCCCATATATTTTTATATTTAGTTTACAAAGTTAGTGAAAGCCTACTGTAATAAAGTGGTATTAAAAATAATAGACATAATCTTCAGGAATGCCAATATCAATAAATTTTGATGTAAATAACCAATAGTTACTTTTTTTTCTCTTTCTACTGAACCTATGCTTGGCTGATATTCACCTACAAGAACTTTTAATAAAGTAGATTTGCCTGTTCCATTGTAGCCGACTAAACCAATACGTTCTCCTGGCTGAATATGCCAAGTAGCGTTGGAAACAATTGTTCTAGCCCCAAATTCGAATGTTATGTTTTGTAAGCCTATGAGCATAATGGGAAATATATTTTTAAAAGAGAATAGATGTTATACAACTTTGAATGCTGTACAATAATAATTGTTTGCTGCTGCAATGGGTTGTAAGTTGATGTAGTGCGATTCCGTAAAATTTTTAAAGGCTAAAAACTCATGTTTGGGTACGGAAAATTCATCAAACACTATAATATCGCCAACTTTTAAATAGCTATGCAATTGTGATAAAGCATATAATGTAGAGGAATAAAGATCCGCATCCATATGAAGGACTAATTTATTTTTTCGAGAAAACGTTTTTAAAAATGTAGAAACAGTATCTTGAAATAATCCTTTAATAAATTGCACCCGCTTGTCTTTAATGTCAGGAATGGCATCTACAGTCATTGAGCCTGCTTTAAAAGGCCCAAAATTTTCTGGCAATCCTTCAAAGGTATCAAATCCATAAAATTGCGTTTCGGTATGTTGATTTTGTTGTACCCACCAGCGAATGGAGTGGCCTCCACAAACGCCAAATTCAATATATGTAATAGGAGCATCTAATTTTTCTGTTTCAAATATGTATTCATATATTTTTATTCTATTATCATAATTCCATTTTGAAGTGTAAAAATCATTATAGGGTATTTTTTTTCTGTTTGTTGCAGCCCATTTACTCATTTTAGATAGGTAAATGAGATTTATTAAAAATCCACTGAAAGGCTCTACTAGCACATGCAATTTTAAGCGAATAAACATCGCTTTTGTTTTTCGAATGAAAAATAATTTAACTTTCATTGTTTATGCTATAGTTAAGTGAAAAAAATGATTTACGGATTATGTAGCATTTGAGCAAACGAAAATAAACTATCAAATTGAAAATCAATAAACGGATTGGGGAGTGTTATTGCAGGTTGAGTGGTAGTTATAAAAACAGTGTACATGCCCACGTTTTTGCCGAAACGCATATCATTTATTGTATTTCCAACTATAATGCTTTTATCAAATTGTATTTTTGGAAAATTCTTTTTTGCCTGCAGAGCCATGCCAATATTAGGTTTTCTATTTGAGGAACTATTATCAATATCTGGACAATAATAAATTTTATCTATTCTACCGTTTGCTTCAATAATTTTCCGGAGCATGTTATGATGTATATTTTCTAAATCTTGTGTAGACATTAATTTTTTACCAATGCCTCTTTGATTGGTTACTATAACAATAATTCCAAAATGCTTGCTTAATGTAGCAATGGCCTCTAATGCATGGTCATAAAATTGAAATTCACTCCACTGCTGAATATATCCGTCTTTTTTTTCTTTATTAATGACGCCATCTCGATCTAAGAATAACGTCCAACTGCTATTGATTATAGGTATTGATTGCATATCATAATATTACTTCGACAAATCTTTTTGTGCTTTTATATAGTCTTCAGGAATGCCAATATCAATAAAATACGCATCTTGTATATAACCAAATATATTTTTTTGTTTGATATTACATTCGAGGTAATCTCTCTCAAAAGAAAATTTTAGTGGGAATTTTTTTTCGTGAAAAGAGGAAACATTGATAACATAGATACCTCCATTAATCAACCCAGCTGAATAATATTTTTTTTCGTGAAAAGAGGTTACCAATCCCGTATTGTTTATTTCTACAACACCATATCTGTCAAAATGTTGCATTGACTTCAATGCTATGGTGCATGCAGCTTTTTGGTGTATATGGAAATGTGCTAAATTGTCTATATCAACTCTAAATAATGTATCTCCATTAACAATCAGTACATTTTCTTCTTTTGTTTTAGAACATGCTACGTGTATAGCACCTCCCGTTCCTAACGGTTCATTTTCAATAGATAATTGATAGTTGATGGTGGAGAGGTTTTTAGCAATATAATCTCCAACAATTGTATGCATATAACCTAATGCAAAAATAAATTTTTCTATCCCTTGAACTTGCAATTCCTCTACTACATAATGAAGAAAGGGTTTATTTTGTATAAGAGCCATACATTTAGGAACATCCGAAACTACTGATTGCAATCGAGTTCCAAATCCTCCAGCAAGAATAATAGCTTCTGTTATCACTATGAAAATATTTTTGTTTCTACTAACTCGCAAATGATATGTCCAATCAGCATATGACATTCTTGTATCCTTGGCGTAGAAGTAGAAGGAATATTAATAAGTATATCGCTTGTACTTTTCATTTTTCCTCCCGATGCTCCTGTACATCCAATGGTTGTAATGCCTTTTATTTTAGCTACTTTAAATGCCTTCACAATATTCATAGAATTTCCGGATGTACTTAAGCCAACCAACACATCTCCCTTTACTCCAATACCCTCTACCAATCGAGCATAAATAACTTCATAGCTATAATCGTTTGCTACGGCGGTAATATAGGATGTGTTACAATGCAAAGCCTCTGCTGGTAACGATTTTCTATCTTTATAAAACCGGCCACTAAATTCTGCAGCTAGGTGTTGTGCATCTGCAGCGCTACCACCATTACCACAGAATAAAACCTTATTCCCATTTTTAAAAGCAGCTGATATAATATCTACTGAACTTGCTATAGTATTAATGAGGTCTTTGTCCTGTAAAAGCTGCTGTTTTATGCTTATAGATTCAGAAAAAATATTTTTTATTTGATCGATCATAGTACACATTTACGTTTTAGTAATAAATGATTTTGTAACGGAATCACCCTGAACAAAAACTATGGTGCTGTCCATGTTCTTAATCCATGTTTTGTAAATTGATATGATTTTACCTGTCCGCCAAAACTCAATAATGTTTCTATAACTTTATATCTTGTATTTCTAGGGCAATAAAAAATCATAAACCCGCCTCCGCCAGCACCACTTATTTTTCCACCTGTGGCACCTGCTTTTTTAGCTGCATCATAAATATGTTCAATGAAATCGTTACTGATATTGTGTGCTATTAATCTTTTTTGTTGAAAACCATAATTCAATATTTCGCCTATTTCATTTAATTGACCTTTGAGCAATGCTTCTTTCATCATTCGAGCTTGTTCTTTTAAATGATGCATTGCTTCAATAGATTTTTCATTTTTTTCAACCACATTTTTCTGTTGCTCTTTAATAATGGAAGCACTTTCGCGACTCATATCAGTATAATACAACACTAAATTATTCTCTAACTCATTTATATATTCTTGCTTAATGCGTAGTGGGTTCACAATAACCTTATCATCAGTATAAAACTCCATAAAATTGACTCCTCCAAAAGTAGCTGCGTATTGATCTTGTTTTCCTCCACTTAAATTCAAATCTTTTCTTTCAATAGCATATGCATAATGTGCTATATCGTAATCGCCCAATGGCAATTTAAGCATTTCGACAAATGCACCTAAAATGGCTACTACTAAGGTAGATGAAGTACCCAGACCACTTCCAGCAGGAGCATCTACATACGTACTTAATCGTATTCCTTTATGAATGATACTATAATCTTTTTGAATACGATTATACACACCCTTCAACAAATCCAATTTCCCATTAATAGGCAATGGTTCATTAAGTGTAAACACTTCTTCTTTATGTTGATCGAGAGCTTGTAGTATAATTTTATCATTATTTATACGTTCTATGCTTGCATAAGCATATAAGGAAAGCGTAGCATTTAAAATAGCCCCACCATGTAAATCACTATAAGGACTAACATCCGTACCGCCGCCTGCTAAGCCTATGCGCAGCGGGGCTTTACTTCTGTATATCATTTGCTAATTTGGTTATAGTGTTCAACAAATTATCCCAAGAATATTTTTGTTTTTCCATGCGAAGATTTGAAATAAAATGTACTTTACCTAATGCAAAATACTCTACTAATGCATCTGCTATAGATATTACACTAGGCTGTGTTACCAAACCTGCTTTATTGTGTGGTACTAAATCTGGCAAACTACCCACATTGGTAACAATCATTGGAACTTCAAAATGATATGCCAGCGGTGTAACTCCACTCTGGGTAGCATTTCTATAAGGTTGTACAACCACATCTGCTGCACTTAAATAATATTTTACTTTGCTGTCTGGTATAAAATGGGTTTGCAAATAAATTAAATCTTAAATTTTTTTTTCTTGTATGATTTGATGATATGGCTTCTCATCTTCATAAAACTCACCAGCAATAAGTAGCTTAATATTTTGTTGACGAATGCGTTCGTCTCCCATAGCTTCTAACAAAATATCTAGGCCTTTATAATGACGAATAAATCCAAAAAATAATATTATTTTTTCATGAATAGGAAGTTGTAAATGTTCTCTAGCTTCCTTTATAGGCAATGCTTCTCCAAAGTTATCGTATAAAGGATGATGTACTAATTTTCTAGGTTTCTTAGTATTAAAAACAGAAAGGTCGTTTAAAACTTTATCACTCATGGTTATAAAAGCATCTACCGGTTTTATGAAATATTTTGTAAATGCTTTATCTCCAAAACGTTTTTCATGCGGAATAATATTATCGGCTAAGCAAATAATTTTTGTATGCTTATTTTTTTTAACACGCCGTAAAATAGTGCCCAAACAAGGACCCATAAAGGGAAGCCAATAGCGGACAATAATAATATCCGGCTTTAGCGCTTTCAATTCATTCCCAACTTTAAACCAATTGAATGGATTGATGGAGTTGATTTTTTGTTTAATAACTAAACCTTTAGGCGCTGCATCTGTAGTGTATTGCGTTGTGCCAGGAAATAAAAAAGACGGGTATTGTAATGAATAAGAATAAATCTGCACATCATATTGTGCTTTTTGAAAAGCCAACGCCAGCCTATGGTTAAAGGTTGCTAAGCCTCCACGTAGTGGATGGGCTGGGCCTATGATAACTATAGATTTATTATTCACGATTCAATAGTTCTAATTTAATACGCTCTAGCAAACAAAACCCTTTCTGCAGAAGGTTTTCCAGTAAGTATACATTTTCCCTCTTCTTTCTTATTTTCTAAAGGAATACAACGAATAGTAGCTTTAGTCAGTTGCTTAATTTTTTCCTCAGTTTCAGCAGTGCCATCCCAATGTGCAGATATAAACCCACCTTTTTCATCTAACACTTTTTCAAAATCTTCCCACGTATTTACTGGTGTAATATGGCCATCCAAATAAGCTTTTGCCTTATTATACATTTGTTGTTGAATATCTTGTAACAGCTCAGGAATAAAAGCAGATAAAGTATCTAATGAAACACTTTGTTTAAGTTTTGTATCCCTACGAGCAACTTCAGCTACATTATTTTCTATATCTCTGGTACCAATAGCTATACGGATAGGTATACCTTGCATTTCGTATTGTGCAAATTTCCAACCGGGTCGAGCATTATCAGTATCATCATATTTAGCCCGTATGCCAGCTGATTTTAATTGTTGTACTAATTGTTGCGCTTTGTTATCTATCAACTCTTTTTTTTCTTCTCCTTTATAAATAGGAATGATCACAACTTGCAGAGGTGCTAATTTGGGAGGAAGTATTAACCCATCATCATCGCTGTGCGCCATTACCAAAGCGCCTATTAGGCGGGTGCTTACACCCCAGCTTGTGGCCCACACATAATCAAGTTTATTATCTTTATCGGTAAATTTTACATCGAATGCTTTGGCAAAATTTTGTCCTAAAAAATGCGAAGTGCCCGCTTGTAATGCTTTGCCATCTTGCATAAGCGCCTCAATACAATACGTGTCTACTGCTCCGGCAAAACGTTCATTAATGCTTTTTACGCCTTTCATCACAGGTAAAGCCATATAGTTTTCAGCAAAATCTGCATAAACGTCTAACATTTGCATGGTTTCAGCAATAGCTTCTTCAGCAGTGGCATGTGCTGTATGGCCTTCTTGCCATAAAAATTCTGCTGTACGTAAAAATAAACGAGTACGCATTTCCCAACGAACAATGTTAGCCCATTGATTGATTAATAAAGGAAGATCTCTATACGATTGAATCCATGTTTTATATGTATTCCAAATAATTGTTTCTGATGTAGGACGTATAATTAATTCTTCTTCCAATTTTGCTTCTGGATCAACTATAATACCATTGCCGTTTGGATCGTTTTTTAATCGATAATGAGTTACCACAGCACATTCTTTGGCAAAGCCTTCAATATGAGCAGCTTCTTTACTTAAAAAGCTTTTAGGTATGAGTAATGGGAAATAAGCGTTTTGATGACCTGTATCTTTAAACATTTTATCCAATACATCTCTCATATTCTCCCATAAAGCAAAGCCATAGGGTTTTATCACCATACATCCCCGAACAGCAGAATAGTCAGCTAGTTCTCCTTTTAATACTAAATCGTTATACCATTGGGCATAATCTTGTTGACGAGATGTGACGGCTTTGCTCATACAATGTGTACGTTATTTTAAAATTTGAATAGATGTTGTTGTTCAATATGATGAATACAGGCGCACAAATGTAGTAACTTTGTTACAGAAGCACTTAAATTGAACAAAGGCGTTTAACAAAGCCTTTACAAAGGATTGTTTAACTTTAGGTTGTAAATAAATAATGATTTATGAAAACAATATATGTTTTGTTGTGTTCACTAGCTTTAATAACAAGTTGCACTACTACATACAAAGCAGGTCAAACACCTGATGATGTGTATTACTCGCCTACAAAGCCTCAATATGATTATGCTTCCACATCTACCTCAAATAATGAGGATTATTATTCCTATAGAGATGATCAGTATTTACGTATGAAAATTCGTAATAGACGTTTATCGTCTATAGATGATTTCAACTACTGGTATGGCTCCTCTTGGAATTATACATACAAT
>Ga0116193_1002523_pt1 | contig 13874 bp, 9 predicted proteins | sample AD_UKC115_MetaG_FD_89892 | JGI IMG/M metagenome (GOLD analysis project Ga0116193, IMG submission 89892) | Active sludge microbial communities of municipal wastewater-treating anaerobic digesters from Hong Kong - AD_UKC115_MetaG | ecosystem: Engineered > Bioreactor > Anaerobic > Digestate | place... | reverse complement strand
TCGAGCGCTACGGGGCCATTTGGGTATTTTGCGAGCGCACAACAGGTGCGACTCGTATAGTCAAGGTTGGAGTCGTATATACCGCGCTTATCGGAACTCTGAATGTTGATGGTGATACCGCCGACAGCGTTTACGAGATCGCGGAAGGCCGTGTAGTTGACGAGAGCGGTATAGTGGACATTTAACCCTGTCACATCCTCAACGGTTTGCTTGAGGGCATTCATACCGCCGAAGGGGTAGGCGGCATTTATTTTGGTGTGGCTGTCACCGGGTATCTGCACCCATAGATCTCTGGGGATACTCAGCATCATAGCGGTGTTGTTTTTGATGTTTATGCTGAGCAGCATAATGGAATCGGTTAGTTCTCCTCCGTCGTGCCCGAGATCGTCAGCTGAGTTTCCCGCCACCAGTATATTGACACGACCATAATCATTTTTGAGTTCGGTTGGGCGGAAGATACCGATGAGGCTGAACGGGTTTTTATTGCCTGTCACCTTTGCAATATTTTTGTAAAATTTGAAGCCAAAAATGAGTATCGCTGCGAGCAGGAAGATACCCAAGATTTTTAGAGCTCGTTTCAATATGTGACGTGACTTTTTCGGCCGATGTACTGGCTGGTCGACAACGCTGGTCCGCCGTCGAGAGTGGGGCAGCTCAGTTGTCTCGGGCAGGGAGTCTGCCACCGGGACATCGGGCAGAGTGGATTCTGCGCGCACCTTTTCCTCTGGTTCGAGTCGGGCAGGGGGGGTTTGCGGACGTTGCATGTCTGAAAATCCTAGGTGAGATTTCTGAGAACCGGCTGGAGACCGCACCGTCTCTTCCTCAGGTGCGTGAAAACGCGGCTGGCGCGGCCGCTGGCCGGGGCCGCTTAAAAAGCCGTCAACACTTGTCGCCCTGCGGGGCTGAAAACTGTCGTATTTATCTGACATTGCTTACGGCTATTATATCACGACCATGTCACCACCCTGCCCTTCTGAAGCGTAACGAAGCAAAAAATCCCCGAAATAGTATCCGGGGATTTTTTACGACAAAGAGTTTACATGAGTTGTAATTCTTCATCGACGGCGAGCATGGCAGCGTCGCTGCATGGTATCAGCTCGTACGCCAGCCCGTCTTTCATGGCAAATAGCATTGCCATATCCTTTCTTGTTGCGGACTGGGGAAGGCCACAGGGCACTTCCCCGCCCAATTTTATGTTTTTTGTACACCCCTGCCCCGATTTTGTTTGTTTTTTGGGTTCTACGAGGGTTTTTTGAGACGCCTCAAAGAAACTGCCTGTGCGGTCCTTGGGCACGCATACCAACAGGACTCTTTAATGGAGAACTGTTTTTTGGTTTGTGGTTGTACTTTTTGTTTTTTGGGAGCGTTTTCCAATGTATTTCGTATAGTTCGTATGGAAGTTTGCACCCTCAAAACTAATACAAAGTATAGCAAAATACTTACGTTTTGTCAATATTTATTATGAAATTATTATTTTACCATCTCTCTATGAGTAGATTATGGGCAACTTTAAGGGCTAGCTGGCCCTTTTCCGGCGGCGCACTAAATCGCAAACTATCCGGAGAACTCGGGAGCCACATACTTCCTGCAAACTCGCCATCTTTTTCTTCTATGCCTATTCCTACTTGGGCCAGCAAGTTATGAATATCGAGTTCAGGTCTACCTCGCAACTCTCTACCGACGATGGTAATAATTGAGGCTGGTGATACATCGATGCGGACTCCATCGCCCAGACTGTCTTGAATTGCCTGCTCAGCCGGATTTGCAGCCCCATGAGCCACCAGCACCGTTTGATAATCTCCCCCCGTACCGTATGTATCAAAGAGGTTAATACCGTGCCGTGCCAATGCACGGGCTATTTTTTCGACATCACCCACCGTCTCGGCCATTCCTGGCCGGTACACGTTTGAAATAGCCACTTCCGGCAGAAGCGAAAGAGCAACTGGTTTGCCGGGAACCATAGACACAGGCTCATTTGTGTATTCTGTAAAACCGCCGCCACTCCCAAATGTATTTCCCGCTCGTACAATGGTTCTTTTGCCTACGAGCGGCACGACTGTTTCCGGATGCACAAAGCCCGATCCCAGCAAAAGACGCGTCATTTCCTTGGTAAAGTAAGGAACTGGCCGTGCGCGATCACCAAGTACTCTTGGATCCCCTGACATGCCCATCGTATCCGACATGATATACAGGAAATCTGCATCTACGGCGGCGGCCATACACCCGGCCGTAGAGTCGCTACCACCCCTAGAAGCCGTCAGTAGATGTTTGCCATCAAAAAGAACATTGCCGGGGAGTACATGCCGAGTCCTCTGATCAAGTGCCCCAAAACTTTGACGCCAGCCATCGGGGCGTCGGAGCAGAAGCTGATCCCGAGACTTGGCTGGATCAAGCAGCTGCAACCCCATTGCCTCGTACACCTCAGCTTGTAAATACTCGCCGAGCATCGAGGTGGCATCGTAGCCCTGACGGCATGCCTCTGCGATACGTGTAGGGATAGCTCGCACCCATTCGCTGGCTGATAGTTCGCCAAAATGCAAGCCCGTCGATCGCCTACCCTGCAAATCGGTCACATTCCAGCCGTAGCGAGCTTGGACCGAGCGAACGAAAGACGTATATTTTTCATCATCTTCAAGCCAAGCTTTGCGCGCCGATAAGAGCTGGTCCGTAACCTTCATGCGGAATATGTCCGGATCGACATCAGCGTGACCGAGAGATTTATAATATGCCTCAACTTGCCCGTCACTCAGCGAGCCCGGCGCAGACGTGACCAGAACCAGTCCTGTCCCCTGCTCCATGCATAGATTAGTAGATTCACCGGTAGCATTGGAGGTGCCACCAAATTTATAGACACTTCTGCCCGAAGGCTCCCCGACATCAATATGCTTCAACATAATTCGGAAATTATGAGGTAAAATTACGCAGGAAGCAAGTTTATTTCTATATACTCATTCTCTTTGCGGTCCCGTGGTATAATAAACCGCACATGAAGTTCCAGCGACAAGTCGCTATTCTGATAATCGTTGGCAGTGTTTTGGCTGGTTTACTCTGTGATTTACTCGTGCGGCAAACACTGCTCGGGCTCAATTTTTTGCTCTTCACCCTGATCTGGGTGGCTGTGTGCTTCGGTTTTGTACTACGGCGTCGCCAGTCACTGCCTTCGCCCATCACATATGGCCTCATCGCAGTCACAAACGCAGTTTTTGTCTGCTGGCGAGCCGAGCCTGCCGTACAGACATGGTCTGCGTGGACGGCACTCTTTGCGCTAGCCCTTCTTGCTACCACTGTTTTCTTTGAAAATTTCAAAGAACTGCCGCTTTTGCAACGCTTTCCTGCCGCGCTCTCACATCTTAAACATACAGCGCACCAAGCACCGACGACTCTCGGAGAAGCCGTTAGCCAACGGCCAGCTAAGCCGCTACATATTAACCGCGGCGTCATTGGCGCGGCTGGATTGGCCGTAGTATTTATCATCCTTTTTGCTTCGGCCGACCAGATCTTTGGCAAAAGCTTCGATTGGGCCGGAACGGCACTCTCAAACCTGGCAGATCTTTTGAGCAGCTACGATATCGGCCGGTTTTTTACCGTTAGTTTTTGGGCAACCATATCGCTTATCGTACTCTTCGGCCTGTTTTCACGTCGCCACGCTCCTGCCACAGCACGAGTGATTAAGCCATCACTCACCGGCCGCGATGCAGTAACTATACTGGCGACGCTTGTCGTTATTTTTGCCGTATTCGTGCTCGTGCAGCTCCGTTATCTTTTTGCTGGGGGCTCGCTGCCGAGCGGCCTCACCTACGCTAGCTATGCGCACCGCGGATACGGTCAACTCCTCCTCGCCACGCTCCTTGCTACTGCAGTCGTAAAATACATCATCTCCGCCCTTAAAACTCCCGCAACCATTCGAGTCAAACTGCTCGCGGCCGCCCTCATTGTACTCAACGGCGTGGTCGTGCTCTCTGCTTGGAAACGTCTGAGCCTATACGAAACCACATACGGCTGGACCATGCTGCGTTTTGTCGCCCGACTCGGACTCATCTGCATACTACTCGGGAGCGTGAGCGTACTCGCTTGGCTGTGGGGCAAGCTAAATTCCCGTCAGCTCTACGCCAGCAACTGGTATATCATCGTCGCCGTCTTGATGTCCGCCGCCGTGCTCAATCCCGCCGGCATCATCGCTCGCAAAAACATCGCCGAACGCACCAGCCGTACCGTTATTCTCGACACCGACTACTTGATGAGCCTGTCGCCCGATGCATGGCCCGCCATATGTTCGAGCGCTCCAAGCCTCAAAACATCCCACCCCCTCGAATACCGTCAGCTACGCACAGAATTTGAAGAATATCAGCCCGAGACGAGCCGTGGACTATCCCGCCACCACACCGCCGAAAAATCTTACGTAGATCGCTACAAACACTGCCTCAAATAAGCATCAATTCACTGGACGAAGAAAAGTCGGTGGTGAAAGATGATCTTGGGAAGCTTGAAAAGCAACAGACCATAAGGGAAGCAGACATAGAGCTTGCATTAAATGTTATGCGTGATGTTGATAAGCAATGGATGGTTGCTTCACCTGCTTCAAAGGCTAGGTTCCAAAACGTACTGTTTCCAAGGGGTTTAGTCTTATGGTTACGAGAACCATAGGTTTGGAACCAGTCAAATAAGTCCAATTTACAGATGTATTACAACTAAAAAAGACCTTCCTGAAACAGAAAAGTCTATTTTGGTTGCGGGACCAGGACAGCGGACTTCGTCCTTTTCCGCTGCGGCATGCTCGAAGCAAGCTTCTGTGCGTGTCCTCGCTCCACCGAACCCTAGGACCTACGCCAGCTTTGCTGGCTGGTCTCAAGTTCAAGTCTTGGCCGAAAACCAAGTTAAAACCCCACCTTTCAGTGGGGTTTTAACTTGGTTGCGGGACCAGGACTCGAACCTGGGACCTCATGGTTATGAGCCATGCGAGCTGCCGCTGCTCCATCCCGCGGCAATTGATGTTGCTGTAAGTTTAACAGAGGTACTGTGGTATGTCAAATATGGCCCGCCCTGGAGGGCCAAATGTCGTATGTCTCACAAAAAAATCGTAAGCAGTGCGACAGTTTTTGTACCCAGGCTCAATCATACTGCACCGTACTATGAAAACAGTGCAAAAATATTTTATCGGTCTCGGATTTGTTCTTTTTATCGTTATGTTTGTCAACTTAACTATTCAAACCTCGTCTGACCAGCACGCCGCTGCCGTTCAATATTCTGCCGCCTCAAAGACCAGACTTGCCTCTCTGAGAAACTAATTTTTTGTATTGCGCCTCTGAGCCTCAGGGCGAGAATATTTCACTTGGGATTCTAGCAACAGAGAAGAGATCCACCTCATGGCAGCTTTTCCGTGCCAAAAACTCAGAGGCCTAGAGTCATTCGTGTGTTCTATGCAGTAAAAAATCCATCCAGCTCTGAAAATTTTCCTGCCAAAACGGTCTTTTCTTTGCAGATGTTGCCGCTTCAGAATCTTTGGGCATAGGCACTGTGTGCGCCATCGCGACATCTTTCGGAACCAACAGAACGGTCTCGCCCGGAGCAGCTAGACCAAAGTTTTCGCGGGCCGTTACTTCCCGGTACTGAGCGGTCGTGTAGTACTGATTTTGAAGCTTTTGGTTCTCATTTTGGAGCTTTTTTACTTCATTTTCCTGCTGCAATCGAACTACTTCCTGCTGCAGTTTGAAGTTGGTCTGTATGGCCTTGACGCCGCTCCAGCTAATGAGCAGTACCAGCACGACAAAAACCAGTGTGCCCACCGTGCGCACATCTCGCAGTTTGAGTGCCTGTGTTTTGATTGATTCCTCGTATTTTTGCCTAAACGCATCAAAAACCGAGCCTATTTTTTCCGTTTTTATGTGGGATTTCACCTCCCTAGTATAACACCCCGTCATCTGATATAATCCCTCCGCAGTAGTCTGCAGCCGTACAGAACTTCAATCCAAGGAGCGAAGCGACTAAACGGAAGCTCTGGAAAGAGCGATCTGCTGAGGTTAGAGCTTGGCGAAAAGAATGTAAACTCGTTTTGGCAAGCTAAAAACCGTGGTCGTATTCGTGATGCGGGGGCGTAGCTCAGTGGTTAGAGCAGTCGGCTCATAACTGATTGGTCGTAGGTTCAAGTCCTACCGCCCCCACCAGACTACTTTGTGCGATGTATTCGTCTTTGTCACAAGCTTTAAGAATATACTGTCATTAATATGCCCGCTCCTCTCGACATGCTCCACCGGAGTTAGAGCTATCTTTTTTAAGCATAAGCGTGCTATCATCTGACATATGACCGGAGCCGAAGAAACCGCATCGTTGGGCGGCAAAAAATCCGTCTGGATTCACGCCGAAGCACCGAGCGAGCACGAGATCAAACAGCTCTGCTCGCAGTACCGTTTGCGCGAACGTCTCGTCAGGGATGCACTCGATCAGGACGAAATACCCAGAGTCGAAGCACACGACGAATACACGTATATCATCACTCGGTTTGCGTACCAAAAACAGTCAGATGACATCGAAACTGCACCCATACTTTTTGCGCTCAACCACGAAAAACTCATCACGGTAAGCCTAGAAAAACTACCCAGTCTACAAGATATTTTGGCCGACGAGTCTGACCGCTCTGCCGATCACGACCCGACACACATACTCCTGCTCATCCTGCTCAAAATTGATGCTGACTACGACCGATTCATTCATGATTCTTCCAAGCAGATCAGGCGGTTGCTCGAAAGACTCGGCAGAAGCGACGTTGGTCCTCGATCATTTATCCGTTTCGTCCACATCGAAGACGATATGAACGATTTCCTCGGATCACTTATCCCGACAAATAACGCTCTCAAGCATCTCGTCAACGACAAATCAGTCCCGGGCTTTGCGACACATCATGACCTCGTCGATACGGTTATACTCAACAACGACCAGTCCATACAAACCTGCGAAACAAATCTCAAATCACTCACTTCCATACGCCGTACGTATACCGTCATCAATGGCTACAACCTCGACAGGACTATCAAAATCCTCACACTTGCAAGCGTGTTCATCGCCATTCCAACCATGTTTTTCAGCATGTACGGCATGAATATCGGCCTGCCGCAGCAACATCACCGCGGGGCTTTTGCCGCTCTCATGGCACTCTGTATCGTAACTGTCCTGACCGCTTTTGTTATCGGCCGCAAAAAACGCATTTTCTGAGCACGCTACGCAGCACGTCTGTCCCTACAAGGAGACATCTGGCTTGTGCCTCGCTGCTTAAAATGTCGATTTTTTTGTGTACGCCGCACCAGTAGAAAGTGTGGCGGTAAGGATGAAATCGTCACAACCACTGTTATAATATGTTACGGTCGCCTCCATCTTTGTCCTAACCGTATTCTCACAGTTTTCGCCGGAATTTGACAAGGCAGTATAGCCATAATGCGCCGGATTTTGACTGCTCGTAACTTGAATGGTACCGCTGACTTGATTGGGGTCGAGCAGAGCGCTCGCGTCAAGATCACTGAAGTTCTTGGCTACAAAAGCATTGTCCTGCAGATCGGCAAGCGTCGGATACGATCCGTTCTGTGCGTAAAAGGCTTCAAGGTGACTATTGATGGCATTGATATCCGTCTGACGTTCAGCATCTTTTGCCCTTTCGCTAATCGGGCTCGAATTACCCGGGCTACTAGAGTTTGTGCCACTAGGGGTTGCGCCGAGTGCGTTCAGAATGGTCGTAATAGGCACTGCATCTTTGGGCGCTGTACCGTCCACTTTTTCCTGTGTCGGCTCAGAGAGGAATGTGACGTCAAATTTCAGCAAATTTTCGTTGACCTTCTGCGGCTTTCCCGTCAGTTTTGAAGTAGTTACTCCGGTAGACATATTGGTGTCGAGCGTCCATTCGCCGTCGTAAGCGTTCTCGCCTCCTTCGTGGAACCGCGCAAAGAGCGATACAGTGTCCCCGCCTTTGTACTTTTGGCCAAAATCGGTGTATGAGCCGTCTTTACTATCTGCTGAAGGTATCCGTATTTTGTGAATCAACTTGTACTTGCTGTCGATCCAGACATCAAAAACATCCGTGTCCTTGATGCTACTCTCCACCGACTGCTGGCATGATTTGACAGCCTCTTTGGTCTGGTCCGCCTTTTGTGCGGTCTCACCCGATAGTTTTTTATACAACTCAGTTGCCATCATCTTGGGTATGAGAGCTTCGCAATATTTTTTAGCATTTTCTTTGTGTATTGCAGCTTTGTAGTGGTACGTCCCGACATCATCGATCTTTTCTTTGCCTACAAACTCCTTTTGTATAATCACCGCTTTGTCGGGGTTGCCCGTCAGCACGTACTCTTGGACTGTGGTCGTCAATGCCTTTGCTGCGTCTGCAACATCTTGGCTAGTGACGCTGCGGGCGTTTGTCGCCGCACCCTCGGTAGAGAAGCCCGGATAGTACTGTTTGAGCGCATCCGCGCTTACAAATATCCACGTGTTAACATAGCCGGCAAGCCGAGCGTCGTAATCGGCGAGCGAGAGATTTTGTAGATCACTCACCTTGAAATACACATCAGGCAGCTGTTTTGTGCCTGCATACTGCAGCAAATAGTCCAGTCTACCGTGGTATTTTTCTGTCGGTATGGAGCTATCGGTCGAGGAAAAAACTAGATTGCCTTTGGCATTTTTGTCATCGCTGTTACCGCTCCAAGCTAGATTTGCGTGCATACTACCCCAAGTCACATTTGCCTTGAGGCTCATTTTGGAATGCTGGAATTGTTGGATAGTTTTTGGCTCTGCTGCCTTATTGGTTACCATGGCGAGCGCTTTCCCCGAGCGACCCAAGCCACTCGACCACACCCGCCCTGGAGTGCTTGGCAAATAATAGCCAAACCCCACGCCAGCCGCAATCAAGAGTACCGTGGCGGCGACAACCCCACCAATCACCCATGGCCTTTTGCCCCGACTGCCATCTACTGTCGGTGGGTACATGGCCGTCCCATTGTCTGCTCCGGCCATATTCATTGGTGTTGGGGTAGTAGTTGGCATTTGTTGGGGCGGCGGCGCCATGAAAAACCCGCTAGACGCAGGCGTGTCGCTTGGTGGCATTGACCAAGTAGACGAGGCGCTGACCGGAGGAGTTTCGTTTGGCGCCGAGTCGGGCGTGGAGGTAGCAGTGGCAGGGCTAGTCCCGACAGATACCTGCCCTATAGTCTGATCGAATCCTCCGGGCTTAGCACCTACGCCTGACGGAGTATTGCCCAGCATTTGGTTAGGTGTATAGACGGCCGGATTCTGTTGATCCTGCTGTCGCTGTGTAAAGTCATACGCCGCTGGCTCTTCGGGCTTCATGTTACTCCTCTGTGATTATTTACCGCTTATGCTTCAAAGTATACGGCAAAGGAACGCTGCGCCCAACACACACCAACGAATGTATAAATTTACCGCGCTATATAGGTCCAGTCGTCTTGGCCGTGACCATCGGCAATCGCTTTTTGATACGCCGCGAGAGTGGCGGCAATCAGCGGTGCTACGTCGGGATCTATGGATTTCAGGGCATATGCCTCGTCTTTGGCGATGAGTTCAACGGCAAAATTTATTGGCTCTGGATAGTTCTGGTAGTCGCGCCATGCCATCTGCGTAGTAGCGCCGCCCGGTTTCTCGACGAGCATATCCCCCGTTAGTTTTTCGTCCAAGCCGAACGCTTTTGCGAGCCGCATCGCTTCGCCAAATCCGGCCAGATGCACTGCTTGCAAACAGTTCAGTACCAGTTTTGTGCGCATGCCGTAGCCAGCAGGGCCAAAATATTTCACTTGGGATGCGACAGCCCCCAGATGCAGCTTCACTTCGCTGAGTTTTTGCTCATCACCTCCAGCTAGAAGCACCAGTTGACCATTTTCCGCCCCCGCGCGGCTACCCGTCATAGGCATGTCGAAAAAGGTCAGTCCTTTTGCTGCGCACATCTTAGCCAGCTCATCGACAAACTCAACCGAAAGAGTAGCGCAGGTTATCAGGAATTGATCTGGTTTGGCATGTGCGAGAATACCATCCTCACCAAACCAAACCGCCCGCGACGATTCGTCATTGGCCGTTACCTCAAAAACCAGCTCGGCCCCATCCACGGCGTCAGCCACTGAACCTGCCATTGTCGCTCCGCGCGCTGCGAGATCCCGAGCTTTTTCGGGTGACCGGTTCCATACTGCCACGTCATATCCTTGCCGCAAAAAATTCTCGGCAATCCCATGCCCCATGATCCCTAGACCGAGTACTGCAACTCTCGTCATGATACCTCTCCTACTTTGTTGCGAAATTCATGAGGTGATTGATACTATCTAGACTACCAGCCAAAAAATCTGCGCCGGCAGAAAGCAGCTCGTGCTGAGTACCAACGCCGTGCAAAATGCCTATCTTGAGGCCGAGTCGAGCGCGGCTGCCTGCGATCATATCATAGGCATGATCGCCTATGACTACCGCGTTTTCTGGTGCGACATCGACACGTTGCAACAGCTCAAGGATGGCATGTGGCTCGGGTTTCCGCGGCAAATCTTCATCGGCAGTAATGATTGCATCAAACAGCTCATCGACATTATCAATACCGGCGGCCTTAAAATTTCGATAGATCATCATCATGCTACCAGATGTAAATAGGCATAGTTTTACCCCTCGAACATGCCACTCCTCAAGGATACTTTTGGTATGCGGGTAGGGTTTTATGAGATCGGTCATGGCATCCTGAACCTCGTTGTGCTCTCGAACCAATTCATCGATATCCAGATCTACATGATGGCCAGCCAATATCTGCTCATATGTCTCATAGATCGGCTTGCCCAATCGCTGGCGGATATAATGCTCTGCACCGAGGTGCCCAAAACCATGCCGCTCTAGAACGGTGCGATACCCGTTATAAATCATTGCCCGAGTATCAACGAGGGTACCGTCTGAGTCAAAAACAATCGCTTTTATAGTGGTGTTCATACTACTATCATACCGGTCATTCTCTTGAGCGACAATTTGCTTCGACGAAGCGGCCTCATCCAGCGCGTATTTTTTGGGTCTGAGATGATTATCGAGGAGATACAGCAAGGTAGGAATATCCGGGGCGGTCATGAGCGCAGCTCGTAGAGCAGACGCACCGTCGAAGCCTTGGATGTAGATTTTGCAGAATTTGTTGAGTATGTGTATAGGCCGTTCGCCCTTTTGCCACGTCTCCGCAAACAACTCAACATGCTTCCGAAACAGATTGATTTTGTATATCTCATCACATTTTTCCCATTCTAGAGGTTGAACCTCTAGGTATGGGTCGGCGAGGGTTTGGAGCTGGGGTTTGGCGAAAAGGAAGGGATCGTGGAAGATACCCCGGCCGACCATGATACCGTCGAGGCGGTATCTTTGCGCTAGCTCTTCGCCCTGTGTGCGGCTCATGACATCGCCATTGCCGACTATGAGCGTTTTGACGCTCGCCGCGTCTCGCATTTCTCGCACTTGACCGATCAGTTCCCAGTCAGCAGGAACTTTGCTCATCTGCTTGCGCGTGCGACCGTGCACTGTCAACATGTCCAAATTTTGCCCCAGCAAAAACTCAAACCATTCCATGTCCACAGCGCTGAAACCGAGCCGCGTCTTGACGCTGAGTGGCAGCCGGCCGGCAAGACCTTCACGTGATGCCCGTATAATCTCGCCGGCAAGCGGCCAGTTTTCACGCTTGATAAGCGCCGCGCAAGCACCGTTTTTTACCTCGCTCTTTGCGGGGCAACCCATATTGAGATCGACACCGGCAAAATTGATTTCCGGCGGCAGCCCAAGTTCCCGTGCCAGAGAGCCGTCGGCTATCTGTGTGCAAATGGCCCGGAAGTTTTCTGGCTGCAGCCCCCAAAGCTGCGCGATTACCTTTCCTTCCGTAGCGACGAAGCGAAGCTTTTTGAGCAGATTTGGTCGCCCCGGACTCATCAGCCCATCGACATTGACAAACTCGGTAAAAAACAGGTCTGGAGCTGCGCATCCAGCCACCACCTGCCGAAACACCGTATCCGTCACGTCATCCATCGGCGCCAACACAAAAAATGGCTGGCCAGATGATACACCATACACATTCATCGCATCATTGTAACAAACCCGCTCTTATTCCCAACGGAAAACACGGAAAGCGATGAAATACACTACTACACACCATGCTGCTATGAGGCCAAACTGCGGCAAGAGGTCAAAAAAGCCGCGATTCTCGGTAATAATCAGTCGAGCAGCATCAATGACTGGTGTCAGTGGTAAATAACTCGTAACTCCTTGTAGCCACTCCGGCATGAGAAACCTCGGGAAAAAACTACCCGAAAGAAACATCATCGGAAAGGTGACGATTTGCCCAAGCGGTGCCGCTTGGCGTTCGTTTTTCGCCCAGCCACCGATAGCGAGACCGATACCAAACAGCATAATCGCACTCAGCGCTATGAGAGCACCAAGCAAAAGGTAATTTCCCCGCATATTGAGATGGAACACCGTCAGCCCCACAATAAACATGGTCGTTATAGACAGCAGCCCAACGATGACATTCGAAACGACATTGCCGAGAAAATACTGCCAAACCCGTAATGATGTGGTGTGATAGCGGCGGAGCACGCCCTTCTCTTTCAGCTTTGGAAACACGTTCACCGGACCGAATATACCCGCCCCCAGTAGCGCAAAGCCCAGCAGACCTGAAAATACATAGTCAAACTGCGTCAGCCCCTGTTTGGCGGTCGATTTTGCCACCACTGAAAATGGCCGCTCCATAGGGACAAATTTGGCATTGATCCCGTCAAATACACTCGTCAACACCGAAGCAAGTGTCTGCCCGCCCTGTTCATTACTTTTGTTGTACAGCACCTGAGCTTGACCCGTTGGGTAGCCTTTGGAACTTTGCTCTCCGAAGTTCTCGGGCAGGACTATGGTGGCATCCAGCTCGCCTCGGCTCATTTTCTCCTGAGCGTCGTCGAGCGTTTTGACCGTGTCACTGATCTTGAAAATCTTTTCACCCTTCGCGTCTTTTACGAACTGCTTCGCAAAACTGCTACTCGAGTGATTCAAAAGAGCGATGTTAAAATTAACGCTTGAGTTATTACGGCCAAATATGCCGCCGAAGACAAAGAGAAAGAGTAGCGGGAAAACAAATGTGAAAAACATCGCGAGTTTATCGCGGAACAAGCGGCGGATGTCAATTCTGACGAAAGTAAGTACGGGGAGTAGTTTTTTCTGCATGTTCAGTCCCTCAGCGCCTTTCCGGTTAGGTCAATAAATACATCCTCTAGGTTTGCCTGCTCAACATGCTGTCTTTTTTTGAAGCCTTTAGCAAGCAAGTTTTTAATGAGGTTTTTAGGAGTATCGAGGGCGATGATTCTGCCTGCGTCCATAACGGCCACGCGGTCACAAAGCAGCTCGGCCTCGTCCATGTAGTGCGTCGTCATAATAACGGTTACCCCGCGGGCACGAATCTGCTGTACAAGCTCCCAGAGATTGCGCCGCGCTTGGGGATCAAGGCCTGTCGTTGGCTCATCAAGGAAAAATACCTTCGGGCCATGCACGAGCGCCGCAGCGATCGAAAACCGTTGCCTCTGGCCGCCAGAAAGCTGCTCGACATAATTTTTCGCCTTGTCCTCAAGCTGTAAATCGCGCAGGAATGCCATGGCATCAATCTTTTCGCCGTATGCAGAGGCGAAAAAATCAAGCAGTTCGATCAGCTTCGTCTTTTCCTCAAATGACGGGGTCTGCGGCTGCACGCCGATGAGCGCTTTGACTCTCTCTGGCTCTGACGCCACGTCTACTCCGTCCAGCGTCACCGTGCCGCCGTCGATCGGACGAAGCGTCTCGATCATCTCAAGTGTCGTGGTTTTGCCTGCTCCGTTCGGACCGAGAATCCCAAAGATTTCTCCCTT
>Ga0116193_1002522_pt1 | contig 13875 bp, 10 predicted proteins | sample AD_UKC115_MetaG_FD_89892 | JGI IMG/M metagenome (GOLD analysis project Ga0116193, IMG submission 89892) | Active sludge microbial communities of municipal wastewater-treating anaerobic digesters from Hong Kong - AD_UKC115_MetaG | ecosystem: Engineered > Bioreactor > Anaerobic > Digestate... | reverse complement strand
CGGTCGACACCTATCCGAGCCTGGATCCGGTGTTCGAGGAAGTGCGCAAGCAGCGCGACGTGATCCTGGTCGACCAGCGCGGCACCGGCAAGTCCAACCTGCTGTCCTGCGATGGCGACGCCGGCGATGCCGACAAGCCGGACATCTCGCCCGAAGCGATGCAGGCCGGCGCGGCGAAGTGCGTGGAGGCGCTGTCGAAGAAGGCCGACCTGCGCCACTACACCACCACCGACGCGATCGCCGACCTCGACGAGGTGCGCAAGGCGATCGGCGCCGCCCAGGTCAACCTGGTCGGGGTCAGCTACGGCACCCGCGTCGCCCAGCAGTACGCGATGCGCCACCCGCAGGCGACCCGCAGCATCGTGCTGGATTCGGTGGTGCCCAATACCCTGCAGCTGGGCAACATCTTCGCCCGCAACCTGGACGATGCGCTGGCCCTGCAGTTCGCGCTGTGCAGCAAGGCGCCGGCCTGCAAGGGCAAGCTGGGCGACCCGCGCGCCGAGCTCGACCAGCTGCTGGCCAAGCTGCGCGCCGCGCCGGTCGCGGTGAAATACCGCGACGCCACCACCGGCGAGGCCGCCGAAGGCGTGCTGCACGCGGAAACCGTGGCCGGTCTGGTGCGGATGTACGCCTACATGCCGCTGGCCGGCGCGCTGCTGCCCAAGCTGATCCACGAAGCCAACGCCGGCCGCTACGACAACCTGATGGCGCTGACCCGGATGCTGACCGGCGAGATGAAGGACGCGATGGCGATGGGCATGCAGATGTCGGTGGTCTGCAGCGAGGACGGCGAGAGCATGGTGGTGCGCGCCGAGGACGCCGATACCGTGCTCGGCAACCAGATGCCGGTGGGCATGGCCGCGATGTGCAAGGCCTGGCCGAAGGGCGAGGTGCCCGCCGATTTCCACAAGGCGCTGGCGACCAAGGTGCCGGCGCTGGTGCTGGAGGGCGAGTTCGACCCGGTCACCCCGCCGCGCTACGGCGAGGAAGTGGTGAAGACCTTGCCGAACGGCCGCCTGTTCGTGCTGCGCGGCCAGGGCCACAACGTGATCGGCGCCGGCTGCATGCCGAAGCTGTTCACCCAGTTCATCGAGAAGGCCGACGCCAAGGCGCTCGACGGCAAATGCCTGGACACCCTCAATTACGCCGCGCCGTTCACCAGCTTCAACGGCTCCGAGCCGTGACCGCCGCGACCAGCCAAGGAATGACCCGATGATCGTTGCAGAACATCTCCGCAAGACCTTCCCCGGGCGGGGCAAGGACAAGAACCGCGTGATCGCGGTGGACGACGTGGGCTTCACCGCGCACGACGGCCAGATCACCGGCCTGCTCGGCCCCAACGGCGCCGGCAAGACCACCACCCTGCGCATGCTCTACACCCTGATGGCCCCGGAAAGCGGGCGGGTGGTGGTGGACGGGATCGACGTCGCCGCCGATCCCGAGCGCGTGCGCCGCAACCTCGGCGTGCTGCCGGATGCGCGCGGCGTGTACAAGCGCCTGACCGCGCGCGAGAACATCGACTACTTCGGCGAACTGCACGGCATGCCGGCCGACGCCATCGCCCAGCGCACCGCCAAGCTGGCGGCCGCGCTGCAGATGGAGGATTTCCTCGACCGCGCCACCGAAGGCTTCAGCCAGGGCCAGCGCACCAAGACCGCGATCGCCCGCGCGCTGATCCACGACCCGCGCAACGTGATCCTGGACGAACCCACCAACGGCCTGGACGTGATGACCACCCGCGGCCTGCGCGGCTTCCTCAAGGAACTGCGCGACGAGGGCCGTTGCGTGATCTTCTCCAGCCACATCATGCAGGAGGTCGCCGCGCTGTGCGATCGCATCGTGGTGATCGCGCACGGCAAGGTGGTGGCGCAAGGCAGCACCGACGAGCTGCGCGAACAAGCGGGCGAAACCAACCTGGAAGACGCATTCGTGAAACTGATCGGCAGCGAAGAGGGCCTGCACGCATGAACAAGCTCTCGTATTCCGCCACCCTGCTCGCGGTGATGCGCAAGGAAGTGCGCGATTTCTTCCGCGACCGCCGCACCTTCTTCCTGACCCTGTTCATTTCGCCGCTGCTGTATCCGCTGATCTTCCTCGGCATCGGCAAGCTCAGCGAGATGCGCAAGGAAACCCAGCTCGAGAAGCCGCTGGAGTTGCCGGTGGTCGGCATCGAACGCGCGCCCAACCTGGTCGCCTTCCTCGCCAGCTACGGCATCAACGGCAAGGCCGCGCCGGCCGACATCGAGGACCGCATCCGCGCCCAGCAGGTCGACGTGGCGCTGGTGATCGACCCGGACTACGCCGAGGACTGGCGGGCCGGGCGCCCGGCCAAGCTGGAGCTGGTCACCGACTCCACCCGCCGCAACGCCGACGTGCCCACCGCGCGCGTGCGCGAAGCGCTCAAGGTGTTCAGCCAGTCGGTCGGCGCGTTGCGCCTGCTCGCCCGCGGGATCAATCCGTCGGTGGCGTCGCCGGTTAATACCGCCACCCGCGACCTGGCCAACGAGGAGGCCAAGCGCGGTGCGTTCATGACCATGCTGCTGCCGCTGATCCTGACCCTGTCCGCCTTCATCGGCGGCGCCCACCTGGCGATGGACACCACCGCCGGCGAACGCGAGCGGCAATCGCTGGAGCCGTTGCTGGCCACGCCCGCGGCGCGCGGCGCGCTGGTCAGCGGCAAGATGCTGGCCGCGGTGCTGCTGGGCCTGGCGTCGATGCTGCTGATCCTGCTTTCGTTCAAGGCCAGCGCCAGCCTGGCCGGCGGCTCGGCGAAGATGATGGACGTCAGCTTCCTGGCGATGGGCAAGCTGCTGCTGGTGCTGCTGCCGCTGGTGCTGATCGGCACCGCCCTGCTGACCAGCCTGGCCGCCGCGGCCAAGAGCATGAAGGAGGCGCAAAGCCACATCGTCTGGTTGATGATGCTGCCGATGCTGCCGGCCTATGCGTTGATGGCCTATCCGGTCAAGGACACCGCGCTGTGGCAGTACGCCGTGCCGTTCCTGTCGCAGAACCAGATGATCCAGAAGATCACCCGCGGCGAAAGCGCGACGGCCGAACAATGGGGCATCTACCTGGCCGCTTCGCTGGGTCTGGCGCTGCTGCTGTGGTTCGCCGCGGTGTGGCGCTACAAGCAGGAAAAGCTGGCGATCTCGGCCTGACCCGCCGATCGCGGCAAAGAAAAAGCCCGGCGAAAGCCGGGCTTTTTCATGACCGCGTCGCCGCCGCTTATTGCTGGAACGCGATGGTGCGGCGGGTCGTGGTCGCCTCGGCCACCGGCTGGAAGCGCCAGCGCTTCACCGCGGCCAGCGCTTCGCGCTCGAACTCGCGCTGGAACTGGCGCGGACCGTCGCTGCTGACCGCGCGCACGTTACCGACGCTGCCGTCCGAATTGACCGTGAATTCGACCTGCACCGACCCGGCTGCGCCGGCGCGTTGCGCGGCCTGCGGATACCGCGGGCCCGGGTTGCTGATCGCGCGCAACTCGCTCGAGGCCGCACGCGCCGGCGCCGGTGCCGCCGGCTGCGCGGCGGCCTGCTGCTGGCGCTGCTGCTCGGCGGCGGCGGCGGCCTGGCGCTGGCGTTCGGCTTCGGCCGCGGCGGCGCGCTGGCGCTCGGCCTCGGCCGCGGCGGCCGTCTGTTGCGCCGGGGTCGGCTGCGCGGGCGTCTGCTGGGCCAGTTGCTGCTTGGCGGCTTCCTGCTGCTTCTTCTGGTCTTCCTCGCGCTTCTTCGCCAGTTCTTCCTGGCGCTTGGCTTCTTCCTCGGCGGTCAGCTTCTGGTTTTCCGCGCGCGCCAGCGCCGCCGTCTCGCTGCTGGCGATGGCCGCCTTCAGGCGCGACAGCGCCGGATGCTGGGGATCGGCCTTCTCGATCAGCGCGGCCAGGCGCTTGGCGTCGGCGAAGTCCTCGCGGGCGATGCCCTGCTCGGTCGCGATCACCGTCATCGGCAGCAGGTCGGTCAAGGCGCTGGACGCGCCGGCATCGGCCGGCTGCTTGTCGCGCAGGGCGAGGTAGTACTCCATGGCGTTGTTGCCGGCCGGTGCGTACAGGCGGTTCTCGCCGTAGGCCTTGGACGCCTCGGTGCGCAGCTGGTCCGGACTCATCGCCGTCACCGTGGCCGACACCACCGATTCCGGCGTCGGCGCCGGCGCCTGTTGCGCGGCGGCCGGGCCCGCATCCGCGGCGGCCTCGTCCTTCTTGCATGCGCCCAGCGCGCACGCCACCGCCACGGCAAGCGCCAGCGGCGCAAGGCCCCGACGCATGTTGTTGATAGCAGACATGATTCAAATCCCCATTTGATGCAAAGGCACCCGCCGATAGCACGCGACAGCGGCGGCGATTTGTCAAGCGGAAGTGAAGGATCCGGCCTATTTACCGATGCAGAAACTGCTGAAAATGTGACCCAGTAGGCCGTCGGCACTCAGCCGGCCGCCGATTTCGCCCAGCGCTGAATGCGCCAGCGCCAGTGCTTCCGCGGCGAGTTCCAGCCGTTCGCGGGCCAGTTCCGCGCGCGCCGCCTGCAGTTGCCCGGCGGCACGCGCCAATGCCTGCACATGCCGCGCGCGCGCGCTGAACGCGCCCTCGCCGGCATCGCCCGCGCCGGACAGCGCCAGCAGGCGACGGTGCAATTCGTCCAGGCCGAGGCCGGTCTTCGCCGAAACCCGCACCTGCTCGATCCCGCCGGCGTCCGGCGCTGCCGCCAGCAAGTCGGCCTTGTTGTGCAGCCACAGCACCCGCGGCACCCCGGCGATCCCGTCGGCCACCGCGGCGCGCCCGGCCTCCGGATCGCGCGCATCCAGCACCACCAGCGCCAGGTCGGCGCGCGCGACCTCGCTGCGCGCGCGACGGATGCCTTCGGCCTCGATCGCATCGCCGGCCTCGCGCAGGCCCGCGGTATCGACCAGGGTCAGCTCCACCCCGTCGATGCGGATGGTCTCGCGCAACAGGTCGCGGGTAGTGCCGGCCAGGTCGGTGACGATGGCGCGTTCGCTGCCGGCGAGCGCGTTGAGCAGCGAGCTCTTGCCGGCGTTCGGCGGGCCGAGCAGCACCACGTGCAGGCCGTCGCGCAGCCTGCGCCCGCGTTCGGCTTCGCCCTGCAGGCCCGCGAGCTGTCCGATCGCGGCATCCAGCCGTTCGCGCAGCGCCCGGCCACCCAGCGTGTCCAGCGGTTCGTCGGCGAAATCGATCGCGGCTTCGACATGCACGCGGATCGCGAGCACGGCCGCCATCAGCGCGTCGACGCGCTGCGAGAACACGCCGTCCAGCGAACGCCGCGCCGCGCGCGCGGCCTGCGCATCGGCGGCGGCGACCAGGTCGGCGATCGCCTCGGCCTGGGCCAGGTCGAGCTTGCCGTTGAGGAAGGCCCGCTCGCTGAACTCGCCCGGCCGTGCCTGGCGCGCGCCCAGCGCGATCGCGCGCGCCACCAGCTGGCGCAACAGCACCGGGCTGCCATGCGCCTGCAGTTCGACCACGTCCTCGCCGGTGAAGCTGGCGGGCGCCTTGAAGTACAGCGCGATGCCGTCGTCGATGGTCTCGCCGTCGGCATCGCGGAAGGTCGCGTAGCGCGCAGTGCGCGGGGCTAGCGTTTTCCCGCCGACGGTTTCGGCGATCGCCCTGGCCCGCGGCCCGGACAGGCGCACGATGCCGACCCCGCCGGCGCCCGCGGCGGTGGCGATCGCGACGATGGTGTCGGCGGCGGCGGTCATGCGCGGATGATTGCAGAAAGTCCCGGCCCGGAAACGGCGAAGCCCGCCGGGCGGCGGGCTTCGTCCGGCGCGCGCGCGGTCAGGCCTTCGCCGGCGCGTCCGCGTAGCGCTTGGTGTTCCACCACTGCTGGAGCATGCCCAGCGCGCCGTTGGTCACCCAGTACAGCACCAGGCCGGCGGGGAAGAAGGCGAACATCACGCCCATCACCAGCGGCATCATCTGCATCATCTTCTTCTGCATCGGATCCATGCCGACCATCGGCGTCATCTTCTGCGTGAGGAACATGATCCCGGCGTTGAGCACCGGCAGGATGAAGAACGGATCGCGCGCGGTGAGGTCGTTGACCCAGCCCATGATCCACGGCGCCTGGCGCAATTCCACCGCTTCCAGCAGCACGTAGTACAGGGCCAGGAACACCGGCATCTGGATCAGGATCGGCAGGCAGCCGCCGGCCGGGTTGATCTTCTCCTTCTTGTACAGCTCCAGCATCGCCATCTGGAACTTCTGCTTGTCGTCGCCGTAGCGTTCCTTGAGCTGCTCGATGCGCGGCTGGAACCTGCGCATCTTCGCCATCGACTTGTACTGCGCGGCGGACAGCGGATAGAGCAGCGACTTGATCAGCACCACCAGCAGCACGATCGCCCAGCCCCAGTTGCGGGTGATCTTGTGCAGCTTGGTCAGCAGCCAGTGGATCGGCTGCGACAGCACGGTGAAATAGCCGTAGTCCATCGCACGCTCAAGGCCGGGCGCGGTCGGTTCCAGCTGTTCGGCCAGCTTCGGGCCAACCCAGAGGATGGCGTCGCTGACATAACGCTGGCCGGGCGCCAGGTTGATCTTCTCCCCGCGCGCGGCGATCGAATGGATCGCCCCCTGCACGCCCAGCGAATACAGCTCGGGTTGGTTCTTCGGCGGCACCCAGGCGGTCAGGAAATAATGCTGCGAGAGCGCGATCCAGCCGCCCGTCACCTGCTGGTCGAGCGGACCGTCATCGACGAAATTGGTGTACTTGCGCTTCTTGTACTTGTCTTCCGGGCTCCACCACGCCGCGCCGCTCAGGCTGAAGGCTTCCGGATTGGTCATGCCGCGCTTGGCCACCGGCGGGTTGCGCAACAGCTGGCGGTCGACCTGGCCCGACCAGGGCGCGGCGCCGGCATTGACCAGCTCGTCGCGCACCTTCAGCGCATAGCTGCCGCGCGCCAGGGTGTAGGTGCGGCGCAGCTGCAGGCCTTCGGCGGTGGTGGCGATGAAGCGCTGGCTGACCTCGGCGGCGCCGTCGGCGAGCACCGCGTCGTGCGCGCCGGCCTCGGCCTGCAAAGCGACTTCGCCGCCGTTGGCCGCCACCCAGCCGCTGCGCGCGACGAAGTAACGCGACGGATCGGCATCGAACAGCACCACCGGCGGGCTGCCGGCGGCGCGGGTCTGCGGATACTTGAGCAATTGCGCGCCGGTGATGCTGCGGCCGTCCAGCTGCAGGGCGAGCACGTCGTTCTTCAGCTGCACGCTCGGCGCGGCGGCGGCGGGCGCGGCGCTGGCCATCGGCGACGGCGCGCTCCCCGGCACGGTCGCGGTCGGCACCGCCCCGCTCGCCGAGGGCACCGCCGCTTGCGTGGTCGCCGGGGCGGCGTCCGCCTGCGGCTGCCGCTCCTTGTTCCACTCCATCCACAACAGGGCCGCCACCATCAACCAGGCGAACAACAGGAAAGTACGGGTCTGGGTCATTGGACAGGCGGTCTCAACCGGAAATGCGTGTTCGGGAGCAAGCTCATGGCGAGCAGGCATCCGGCATGGATGGGGACGAGGGGGATGGCGGGCAAGCCGCGCGCATTGTGCCGGCCGCCGCTGGCGCGGGCAACGCGCCGGCGCGCTGCAGAACCTGCCGGAAGGCGCTGCGCAGGGCCGCATTGTCCGCATGCGCCGCGGCCGGGCGGGCCACGACCACGTAGGCGCCGTCGGCCAACTCGCCGCGCAGGTGGCGGAACGCATCGCGCAGCACCCGCTTGATGCGGTTGCGGCCGATCGCATGCGGGTCGACCTTGCGCGAGACCGCCAGCCCCAGCCGCGGCGGCATGCCGTCATCGAGGCGGTGCAGTGCCAGCATCGGGGCCGCGGTGCGCTTGCCGGCCTCGAACACGCGGTCGAACTCGACCTTCGCGCGCACCCGCGCCGACGGCGGGAATCGCATGCGCGCGGACACGCCGATGCCGGCATCCTGGACGGACGCCGGCATCGAAGTTTGCGACTTGGAGCTCACGCGCGGATCCGGCGCCACGGCCGGACGCGGGTCAGACGGTCAGGCGGCTGCGGCCCTTCGCACGACGGCGCGCGAGGATCTTGCGGCCATCGGCGGTCGCCATGCGGGCACGGAAACCGTGATCGCGCTTGCGCTTCAAGTTGCTGGGTTGGTAGGTGCGCTTGGTCGCCATGGCTGGCCTGCGTATTTACGGCGGAAAAGATTCGGAAGCTTAGCGGCCAGAGGATTTCCGGTCAAGCGCCCCGTTGCGATGAAACATCCGGACGTCCGCCCCGGCAATGATGGTCGCCTGTCGAAGGCGGTGATACGCTGCCGCGTCCCCGATGTTATCCACAGGCGGCCGGTCGGCGCCGGTGGCCCCGTCGATCGCGCCCGTCCGAGAGTATCCGCCTGCCATGGAAGTCTGGCCCCGCTGCCTGCAACGCCTCGAAGCCGAACTGCCGCTGGAGGATGTCCGCACCTGGCTGAAGCCGCTGCAGGCCGATCGTCGCGACCGCCAGCTGGTGCTGTATGCGCCGAACGCCTTCGTGATGGAGGAAGTGCGCAGCCATTACCTGCCGCGCATCCGCGAGCTGGCCGCGCATTTCGGCGAAGCCGAGGTCAGCCTGGACATCGGCACCCTGCGCCGGGTCGAGCCGGTCGCCGGCAGCACCGCCGCCGCCGCACGCCCGGCAAACCCGGCCGAGGCGTTCCAGGGCAATCTCGATACCCACTACACCTTCGACAATTTCGTCGAGGGCCGCAGCAACCAGCTCGGCCGCGCCGCCGCCTGGCAGGCCGCGCTCAAGCCCGGCGACCGCGCCCACAACCCATTGCTGCTGTACGGCGGCACCGGCCTCGGCAAGACCCACCTGATGTTCGCCGCCGGCAACCAGATGCGTGTCGCCAACCCGGCGGCCAGGGTCATGTACCTGCGTTCCGAGCAGTTCATGAACGCCTTCACCAAGGCCCTGTACGACAAGACCAGCGGCGGCATGGAGGCGTTCAAGCGCCAGTTCCAGGGCATCGACGCCCTGCTGATCGACGACATCCAGTTCTTCGCCGGCAAGGACCGTACCCAGGAGGAGTTCTTCCATACCTTCAACGCGCTGTTCGACGGCCGCCAGCAGATCATCTTGACCTGCGACCGCTACCCGCGCGAAGTGGAAGGCCTGGAGCCGCGGCTGAAATCGCGGCTGGGCTGGGGCCTGTCGGTGGCGATCGACCCGCCCGACTTCGAGACCCGCGCGCAGATCGTGCTGGCCAAGGCGCGCGAGCGCGGCACCGAGGTCCCGGCCGACGTCGCCCAGCTGATCGCCAAGAAGATGCGCAGCAACGTGCGCGAACTGGAGGGCGCGATCAACAAGCTGGTCGCCGAAGCCGGTTTCGCCGGCCGCGCGCTGAGCCTGGAATTCGCCCAGGAAACCCTGCGCGACCTGCTCCGCGCGCAGCAGCAGGCGATCAGCATCGCCAACATCCAGAAGGTCGTGGCAGACTACTACGGCCTGCAATTGAGGGAGATGCTGGGGAAGAAACGGACCCGCTCGCTGGCCCGTCCGCGGCAGATGGCGATGGCCCTGGCCAAGGAACTGACCGAACACAGCCTGCCGGAAATCGGCGATGCGTTCGATGGCCGCGACCACACCACCGTGCTGCATGCCTGCCGCCAGATCCGCCACCTGATGGAGAGCGACGGCAAGCTGCACGAGGACTGGGAGAAGCTGATCCGGAAGTTGAGCGAATGATGGGTTCCATCGTTTCCGCGCGACCAGGGGAACCACGGCAAAGCCGATCCGCAAACTCGGTGAATGACCACGGGACAAGCTGTGGATAACACCGCAAGCTGGATCGGCCGCCGCAGTTATCCACACGTTATCCGCAATCTGCAGGGCAGTTTTCCACGCGCTTTCATTTGAATAAAATCGTTTGAAAACAAGTATTTAAGTGTGTTTTCCCGCGTTTTCGGCGGCACTATCTCCACCAGGTTTTTAGATTTATCCATTTCTTCAAGAGCCGGACAGCACGCCCAGACCGGCCTCCACGCATCGGAACTTAGGGGTCAACATGCGGTTCTCCCTGCAACGCGAAGTCCTGCTGAAGCCGCTTGCGCAAGTGGTCAATGTCGTCGAGCGCCGGCAGACCTTGCCGGTCCTGGCCAACTTGCTGGTCAAGGTGCGCGATGGCCAGCTCTCGCTGACCGGCACCGATCTGGAAGTGGAGATGGTCGCGCGTACCGCGGTGGACGACGCCCAGGACGGCGAAACCACGATCCCGGCGCGCAAGCTGTTCGAAATCGTGCGGGCCCTGCCCGACGGCAGCAAGGTCACCATCAGCCAGACCGGCGACAAGGTCGGGGTGCAGGCCGGCCGCAGCCGCTTCAGCCTGGCCAGCCTCCCGGCCAACGATTTCCCCTCGGTGGACGAAGTCGAGGCCACCGAGCATGTTTCGGTGCCGGAGGCCTCGCTCAAGGAACTGATCGAACGCACCGCGTTCGCGATGGCCCAGCAGGACGTGCGCTATTACCTCAATGGCCTGCTGTTCGACCTGCGCGACGCCACCTTGCGTTGCGTCGCCACCGACGGCCACCGCCTGGCCCTGTGCGAAGCGGCGCTGGACGGCGCCAGCGGCAGCAAGCGCCAGATCATCGTCCCGCGCAAGGGCGTGCAGGAACTGCAGCGCCTGCTGGAAGGCGGCGATCGCACCCTGGAACTGGAACTCGGCCGCAACCACATCCGGGTCAAGCGCGACGATGTGACCTTCACCAGCAAGCTGATCGACGGCAAGTTCCCGGATTACGAAGCGGTGATCCCGATCGGCGCCGACCGCGAGGTCAAGATCGACCGCGAAGTGCTGCGCGCCGCCCTGCAGCGCGCCTCGATCCTGTCCAACGAGAAGTACCGCGGCGTGCGCGTCGAGGTATCGCCGGGCCAGCTCAGGATCAGCGCGCACAACCCGGAGCAGGAAGAGGCGCAGGAAGAGGTCGAGGCCGACACCCATGTGGATGCGCTGGCGATCGGCTTCAACGTCAATTACCTGCTGGATGCACTCTCCGCATTGCGCGACGAGCATGTGGTCCTGCAATTGCGCGACGCCAACTCCTCCGCGCTGGTGCGTGGCGCCAGCAGCCTGCATGCCCGTCACGTGGTGATGCCGCTGCGGCTCTGACGGCGTTGCTGTTCCACGTGGAACATGAGGTCCAGCGCCCGGCTCCGGCCGGGCGTTGCCGTTTGGCGCGCGGCATCCCGGAATTCGCCCGATGATCGTCCAGCGCCTGCGCGTGCAATCGTTCCGTCGCTTCGCCGAGGCCGAGCTGGAACCCCGGCCCGGCTTCAACCTGGTGACCGGCGACAACGGCAGCGGCAAGACCAGCCTGCTGGAGGCCCTGCATCTGCTGGCGCACGGGCGCAGCTTCCGTGGCCGGGTGCGCGATGGCCTGGTTCGGCAGGGAGAGCAGGCGCTCAGCGTCTATGTCGAATGGCAGGCTGGTTCCGGCCCGGCGCATCGCGCGGGCTTGCGCCACTCGGGTGGCGACTGGGATGCCCGCCTAGATGGCGCCGCCGTCGGCCACCTGGGCGAGCTGTGCGAAGCGCTGGCGGTGGTCAGTTTCGAACCCGGCAGCCATGCCTTGATCGATGGATCCAGCGAAGGTCGGCGGCGTTACCTGGACTGGGGGTTGTTCCACGTGGAACGCGCGGATCGTGGCGGCGACTTCCTGCTGCAGTGGCGCCGGCACGCGCGCGCGTTGAAGCAGCGCAATGCCTTGCTGCGGCAGCGCCGGGTGGATGCGCAGCTGGACGCTTGGGAACACGAGCTGGCGCAGGCCGGTGAAGCCCTCTGTGCGCAGCGCGAGGCCCATGTCGCGCGGCTGCAGCCGCATCTCGAGGCGATGATCGCGGCCCTGCTGCCGGGGGCAGGCAGTGCGCGGCTGGAACTGCTGCCTGGCTGGCGACGCCAGGAGTTGTCGCTTGCGGATGCCCTGCTGTTGGCCCGCGACCGCGATCTGGTCCAAGGCCACACCTCGGTCGGACCGCATCGCGCCGACCTGCGCCTGGAATTGCGCGACTTGCCGGGGCGCGACGGCCTGTCGCGCGGGCAGGCCAAACTGGCCGCATTGGCCTTGTTGCTGGCGCAGGCGGCATACCTGGCCGGGCAGGACGGTCATTGGCCGGTGCTGCAGCTGGATGACCTGGCGTCCGAGCTCGATCGCCCTCATCAACGCCGCGTCCTGCAAGCCTTGCATGCCAGCGGTGCGCAGGTGTTCGTGACCGGAACCGAACCGCCGGCGGTCCTGCGGGAACTGGATCTGCCGGTGGCCATGTTCCACGTGGAACATGGGAGCGTGGCGCGGCTATGCGCCTAGGCGCGGGCGCCTGCAGGCGTCGATTGCTATACTCTGGGTTCCTATAGCTAATGTGTCTCGGCGCGCATCGACGCCTGTCTGCGTGCCGCGGGAGCCGAACGCGTCGATGTCGAACAACGAGTCCACCCCGGGCCAGGCGCCCGAATCCGCCGCTGCGAACAAGACCGCCGGCAACTACGACGCCAACAGCATCACCGCGCTGGAAGGCCTGGAAGCCGTCCGCAAGCGCCCGGGCATGTACATCGGCAACGTCAACGACGGTTCCGGCCTGCACCACATGGTGTTCGAGGTCGTCGACAACGGCGTGGACGAAGCCCTGGCCGGGCATGCCGATGCGGTGCGGGTGACCATCCACGACGATGGCTCGGTCTCGGTCTGGGACAACGGCCGCGGCATCCCGGTCGGTCGGCACGCCAAGGAAAGCGAGAAGCAGGGCCGCGACATCTCCGCCGCCGAGGTGGTGATGACCGTGCTGCACGCTGGCGGCAAGTTCGACGACAACAGTTACAAGGTGTCCGGCGGCCTGCATGGCGTCGGCGTGTCGGTGGTCAATGCGCTGTCGGAGAAGCTGCTGCTCGACATCTGGCGCGACGGTCACCACTACCAGCAGGAATACCGCCACGGCGAACCGGTGTATCCGCTCAAGCAGTTGGAGCCGTCGGACAAGCGCGGCACCGAAGTCCGTTTCTGGCCGTCGGCGGTGGCGTTCAACGACAACGTCGAATTCCACTACGACATCCTGGCCCGGCGCCTGCGCGAGCTTTCGTTCCTCAATTCGGGCGTCAAGATCGAGCTGATCGACGAGCGCCTGGACGGCAAGCACGATGTTTTCCAGTACGAAGGCGGGATCCGCAGCTTCGTCGAGCACCTGGCCCAGCTGAAGACCCCGCTGCACCCCAATGTGATCTCGATCTCCGGCGAACAGGACGACATCGTCGTCGATTGTGCCGTCCAGTGGAGCGATTCCTATCAGGAAACGATGTACTGCTTCACCAACAACATCCCGCAGAAGGACGGCGGTACCCACCTGACCGGCTTCCGCGCCGCGCTGACCCGTACCCTGACCCGTTACATCGAGCAGAGCGGCATTGCCAAGCAGGCCAAGGTGGCGCTGTCGGGCGACGACATGCGCGAAGGCATGATCGCGGTGCTATCGGTGAAGGTGCCGGATCCGGGCTTTTCCTCGCAGACCAAGGAAAAGCTGGTCACCGAGCCGGTGCGCGCAGTGGTGGATTCGGTGTTCGCCGCCAAGCTCGAGGAATTCCTGCAGGAAAACCCGAACGAGGCGAGGGCGATCGCCGGCAAGATCGTCGATGCCGCGCGTGCCCGCGAGGCCGCACGCAAGGCCCGCGACCTGACCCGCCGCAAGGGCGCGCTGGATATCGCAGGGCTGCCTGGCAAGCTCGCCGACTGCCAGGAAAAGGATCCGGCGCTGTCGGAACTGTTCATCGTCGAGGGCGACTCGGCGGGCGGTTCGGCCAAGCAGGGCCGCAACCGCAAGACCCAGGCGATCCTGCCGCTGAAGGGCAAGATCCTCAACGTCGAGCGCGCGCGCTTCGACCGCATGCTGGCGTCGGCGGAAGT
>Ga0116193_1002519_pt1 | contig 13888 bp, 8 predicted proteins | sample AD_UKC115_MetaG_FD_89892 | JGI IMG/M metagenome (GOLD analysis project Ga0116193, IMG submission 89892) | Active sludge microbial communities of municipal wastewater-treating anaerobic digesters from Hong Kong - AD_UKC115_MetaG | ecosystem: Engineered > Bioreactor > Anaerobic > Digestate | place... | reverse complement strand
TCTATCTGGGCCGCGACACACAATTGTTTTACAACCCCAATCCAGCAACCTCTTCGTGGGTGAGCACGGGGCTGAACCCGCCGGGTGAAGTGCAGGGCGTAGGGGTGAAGTATGTTGGCGGGCAGACGGTCGTATTGGCGGCTGTTCGCGGCAGCGGCATCTGGCGCGGCATCAAAGGCTCAGGCAATACATGGACTTGGGGCGGCGCGCCAATTTACACCGGCGGAAATGTGACCAAGGGTTGCGATGGCAGCAACATGCATTGGAACTTCTCCTGGGGCGGCGGCACCTCGCAGATGGTCTATTTCACCGATAAAGACAACGGCGTGTTCCGCTCGTTGGATGCCGGGCAGACTTGGACCAAACTGACAGGGCCGTGGACGCCGGGCGATACCCGCTTCAGCGGCAGCGTGGCGGTGGATCCAACCAATGCGGCCAACTGCTATGTCACGGCTTCCAATGGCGTGTTCTTCTCTTCCAACGCGAATGCCGGAACACCGACATGGACCAACGTCAAGCCATCCGGCATGGGCGAACCGGGAACCGTGGTCTGCGACGGCCAGGGCGCGGCATATGTCAGCCAGGAGTTTGACGACGCCAGCCACACGCCAAAGATTTACTATCGCGCCAAAGGCGATTCCACCTGGTATGACATTGTCACCGGCTCAACCGGAGCTAACACGTTCCGTGCGCTTTATTCCATCGCTAATGTCATTACCGTTGGCGGGGGGCCAGATTACAAAATCTATACCTGTAGCAAGAATAACGGGAACTGCGTGGGAACACGCGTGGCGGGCGATACCACGCCTCCCGGCGCGGTGACGAACCTGACCGCTACCCCGGCGGGCGATCACATCCACCTGAGTTGGACCAACCCGAACGATGCGGATTTCGCTGGCGTGCGCACTTCGCGTTCGACCGCCGATTACCCGCAGGATCCGCTCGGCAGCGATGGGTATGTCTGGGATCAAGGCAATGTCAGTTCCATTGACATGAATGTCAGCCCGGGCGAAATGACGTACGTGTCCTTCTTCCCCTATGACGAAGTGCCCAATTACCATACGCCACCCACCAGCATTTCTTCCTATGGATGCCCGGCCGCTGTGACGAACCTGAATGCCGTTGCCAATGGGGTTGGGAACAGAGTTGATCTGTCCTGGACCAATCCTGATGTTGGGTACACCGGGACATTGATTCGGCGCAAGACTGGCTCCTATCCAACCGGACCGACGGATGGAACCAGCATTTATGATGGCTCCGGCACGTCCAAGAGCGATACGGGATTGACTGATGGCGTGACATATTATTATGCCGTGTGGGCGCACGATAATTTGTCCAACTACTCGCCCGTGGCGCAGATTACAGCCGTGCCATCCGACACGACCGCGCCAGGTCCAGTGACAGGTTTCACTGCTACGGCGGATGCGGCGGGCAATAAGGTCAATTTGGTTTGGACCAATCCCACCGATTCCGATTTCGCTGGAACAATGATTCGGCGCAAGACTGGGTCTTATCCAACGGGAATGGCTGATGGCACGCAGGTCTATTCCGGCACTGACACTTCAACATCCGACACAGGCATTACCGATGGCGTCGTGTATTACTACCGCGCCTTTACTTCGGACGAAGTGCCAAATTATAACTCGAATTCATCACAACAAGATAACTGCGCACCCGCCGATAGCACTGCACCCGGACTGGTAAGCAGCTTTACCGCTACGCCCGGTAATGGGCAGAATGTCCTGACCTGGACCAATCCAACCGATTCAGACTTTGCCGGCGTGCGCATTCGCTACTCCACCACTGGCTATTTGACGGATCCGGGGGGGATGGCGTCGGTATCTATAATGGAACAGGAACCACCTTCACGCACACAGGCGTAACCAATGGGACATTGTATTACTATACAATTTTTTCAAAGGATGAAGTCCCCAACTGGTCGACACCTGCACAAACAACAGCTACGCCCAGGGCGGCGCAGGCCACCTACAGTCGTTACACCGCATGGAATACAGGGGTCAATGATCCCACAGGCGGTTCCGACACTGAAGCCAACCAGGCGGGCAACATGTGGAAATACGAAGTCGTGAATGCCACGGCGAGCAATAACAACCTGAATGGGGCTAATCCGTGGTACAAGCTGGCCGCCGAAACGCCGAACACCTTCACCTTCAACAGCGGACGCTGGGAGTCCAACCATGGCGGCACGTATCCGCGCGCCAATCTGGTGGAAATGGGCGCCAGTCTGGGATCCGGCGGGCATTGGTATCAGCCGCGCGGCGTCTGGGTCGTCCAGCACACCGGAACGGTTACCATCAGCGGTGCGATTGGATTTAACCTTAGCACTGGTGCAGATGACGTGGAGTGGGCCATTGCCAAGCGCGTGGGCAGCACCTATACGCTGCTGGCCAGTAGCGGCACCACGCCGGTGCATGTTGGCACCAGCACGGTCGTGACTAGCTTATCGGGCTTTGCCGGATTGCAGAATGTTGCCGTCAATGCGGGCGATGAAATCATCTGGACCCTTCGCGGCGATGTGAACAATGTGCTGACCTCCGGCTACGAATGGCTACACGACTTCGATCCAGATGCTGGCTGCTCCATGACGATCACCAACAACTACTGATCATCGGTGCAGGAAATTTGTTCCAAGTAAAATCCACGGGCGGCGGCTTCGGTCGCCGCCTGTGACTTTTTCTGCGGACGGAATGCTGACCCAACGGATGATATGCTATCCCTTGTGCGAGGGGACATATCTGCCCCAGCAGCACGCCTCGTATAAAAAATCATCCTTGGCATTGATATTATGGCGTTTATCCGCGCATTCCCGCTCTTGCTCCCCACATGGCACGTTTTCTTCTCTCCTCATTGCCGCCACTTCTTTGACACCAAGGAGAGAATGCATGACTGCCACGGTCAATGGAGCAAAGACCGGCCTTGCCGGACCACTATCGGAACAGGAACTGCGGAAAATTCATGCCTATTGGCGCGCTTGTAATTACCTGGCCGTGGGGATGATCTATCTGCGGGCAAATCCCCTGCTGCGCGAACCGCTCAAACCCGAACACGTCAAGCAGCGCCTGCTTGGACACTGGGGTTCCAGCCCGGCGCTCAGTTTTACGTACATTCACCTCAACCGCCTGATCAAGCAGTATGACCTGAACATGATCTTTCTGGCGGGGCCTGGCCATGGCGCGCCGGGGGTAATTGGTCCGGTTTACCTGGAAGGCACCTATTCGGAAGTGTACCCGAACAAAAGTGAAGACGAGGAGGGCATGAGCCTGTTGTTCCGTGAGTTTTCGGCCGCAGGCGGCACGGGCAGCCATTGCACGCCCGAGTTGCCGGGTTCCATCCATGAGGGCGGAGAATTGGGATACAGCATCTCGCATGCATTTGGCGCGGCGTTTGACAATCCCGATCTGATTGCCGCCGTGGTCGTGGGCGATGGCGAGGCTGAAACCGGACCGCTGGCCACTTCCTGGCACTCAAACAAATTCCTGAATCCCATTCGCGACGGCGCGGTCCTGCCGATCCTGAACCTGAACGGCTACAAGATCAACAATCCGACAATCCTGGCGCGTATTACTCATGAAGAGCTGGAAAGCCTGTTTCGCGGCTATGGCTGGGCGCCTTATTTCGTCGAAGGCGACGATCCGATGCAGATGCACCAACAAATGGCCGCCACGATGGAGCAATGCATAACGGAGATTCACCAGATCCAGCAGTGGGCGCGCGATACGAATGAAGCGAACCGTCCGCGCTGGCCCATGATCATCCTGCGTTCGCCCAAAGGCTGGACCGGGTTGAAGGAGGTCGATGGTCACAAGATCGAGGGTTTTTGGCGCTCGCATCAGGTTCCATTAGCCGCCGTTCATGAGAATCCCTCGCATCTGAAACTGCTGGAGGAGTGGATGCGCTCCTACCGGCCGGAGGAATTGTTCGACGAAACGGGCCGGCTCATTCCCGAACTAAAGGAATTAGCGCCAACGGGGAACCGGCGCATGGGGGCGAATCTCCACGCCAATGGCGGCATGTTGCGCAAACCACTGCGCACGCCGGACTTTCGCGACTACGCCATCAGGGTTGAAGCGCCGGGCACTACCTGGGCTGAAAACACACGGCCACTGGCAAAATTCCTGCGCGACATTATGAAGCGCAACATGACTGCCTTTCGCGTCTTTAGCCCCGATGAGAACAATTCCAATCGGCTTGAGGCGATCTATGAGGTCAGCAAGAAATTATGGCTGGCTGAATACCGCCCCGAGGACCTCGACGGCACGGAACTCTCTCCCGACGGGCGCGTGCTTGAAATGCTTTCGGAACACACACTCGAAGGCTGGCTGGAAGGCTATTTGCTGACAGGGCGCCATGGCTTTTTTTCAACGTACGAGGCCTTCGCCCATGTCATTGACTCGATGTTCAACATGCATGCCAAATGGCTGGCCATTTCGCGCGAGATCCCGTGGCGTGCCGCGATTTCTTCGCTGAATCTGTTGATCACCTCGACGGTGTGGCGGCAGGACCACAATGGCTTTACGCACCAGGATCCCGGCTTCATTGACGTGGTGCTGAATAAGAGCCCGGACGTCTGCCGCATTTACCTGCCGCCCGATGCCAACTCGTTGTTGAGCGTCGTCAATCACTGCCTTAACAGCGTGAACTACATTAACGTCATTGTCTGCGATAAGCAAAAACACCTGCAGTATCTGTCGATGGAACAGGCCATCCTGCATTGCACCAAAGGCATCAGCATTTGGCGCCAGGCCAGCAATGACGAGGGGGTGGAGCCTGACGTGGTTATGGCCTCGGCAGGCGATATTCCGACCAAAGAAGCCCTTGCGGCCGTCGCCATTTTGCGCCAGGAATTTCCAAACCTGAAAATTCGTTTCGTCAATGTGGTTGATCTATTCCGGCTGACTCCCGACACCGAGCATCCGCATGGCTTGTCGGATCGCGATTTCGACAGCTTGTTCACCACCAACAAGCCGGTGGTCTTCAACTTTCATGGCTATCCCTGGCTCATTCACCGCCTGACCTATCGGCGCACCAATCACAAGAACATCCATGTGCGCGGCTACAAGGAACGCGGCAACATCAATACGCCGCTGGAACTGGCTATTCAAAACCAAATCGACCGCTTCAGCCTGGCCATTGATGTCATTGATCGCGTGCCGAGCCTGTGCATGGCCGGAGCGCATGCCAAGGAGAAGCTGAAAAATATGCAGCTCGACGCTCGCGCCTATGCCTATGAACACGGCGTGGACAAGCCCGAATATGACCAGTGGACTTGGGGAATGCCGCCGCAGGAAGGATGAATGAAATGAGCACGCAAGTGCCTTCCAAGCCAACCGTTGCCACTGATAAGGAAAACCTTCAGCGCTTGAGCGCGCAATATGGCTGCGGCCCGGTGACGTTCAGCGGAACCGATGACGCGCTGTATGAACGGCACCTGCTCTTTGATGGCGTGATTACCCCGGGCAAGGCCGGCGCTCGCGAGCAATTCGAAGCCTTTGCGCGCTCCGTGCGCGATATCCTTTCGCAACGCTGGGTTCGCACCGAAGAGGTCTATCAGGCAAAGAATCCCAAACGGGTCTATTACCTTTCGATGGAGTTTTTGACGGGACGTTCATTGGCCAATAATGTCACCAATCTGCTGCTGGCTTCGCTGGCGCGGCAAACCGCCTCGCAAAAAGGGCTGGACTGGTTAGAACTGCTGGAGCAGGAGCCTGATGCGGGACTGGGCAATGGCGGGCTGGGCCGCTTGGCCGCATGCTTTCTCGACTCAATGGCAACGATGGAGTTGCCAGCTATGGGCTATGGGCTGCGTTACGAATACGGCATGTTCAAGCAGCAGATTGATAACGGCTGGCAAATGGAACAGCCCGATCACTGGCTGCGCCGCCCCGATCCCTGGGAGGTGGTGCGAGTCAATGAAGCCGTCGAGGTAAAGATGAACTGCTCGTTTCAAATCCGGGGCGGCAGCCTGCAAATCGTGCCGGGCCAACCCTCAAGCCGGCTGGGCATTCCCTACGACCGCCCGATCATTGGCTATGGCGGCAAGACGATTAACACTTTGCGGCTTTGGGCCGCCGGCGCGCCCGGCGATTTCGATTTTCAAAAATTCAGCCGCGGCGATTTTGTCGGCGCCCTGGCCGAGTCGCTGTCGGCCGAATCATTGACCCGTGTGCTGTATCCGGATGACTCCACCAGCCAGGGTCAAGGATTGCGCTTTGTGCAGGAGTATTTCCTTGTGGCCTGCTCGCTCGCGGACCTGGTGCGCCGATTCCGCCGGAATAATGCCGACTGGAACGCCTTGCCCGAAAAGGTGGCCATTCAACTGAACGATACGCACCCGGCCATGGCCGTGCCGGAATTGCTGCGCATCCTACTTGATGATGCGCAGTTGGGGTGGGACGAGGCCTGGGATCTGACGCGGCGCACACTGGCCTATACCAATCATACCTTGCTTCCCGAAGCTTTGGAAAAATGGCCCGCCGCCTGGTTCAAAGTTTTGCTGCCGCGTCATCTGGAACTCATTTATGAGATCAACCGCAGACTGTTAAATGAAGTCCAGACCCGCTTTCATGAAGATGGCTCGCGCGCCACAACCATCAGCCTGATTGAAGAGGGCGCCGTGCCGAAAGTCCGCATGGCCAATCTGGCCATCGTAGGCACACATAGCACGAATGGCGTGGCCGCTATTCACTCCGAGCTGCTGCGCACAACCACCGTCCGCGAGTTGGCCGATCTCTATCCAGATCGATTCAATAACAAGACCAATGGCGTGACGCCGCGACGCTGGCTGTTGCTGGCCAATCCCGCCCTTGCGCAGGTGATTACCGAAGCCATTGGCGATGCCTGGATTACCGATCTTTATGAAGTGAAGCGCCTGAAAGCGCTGGCCGATGATTCGAGTTTTCGCGAGGCATTCCTCGATGCCAAGCGCAAGGCTAAACGGCAATTCATCGAATGGGTCAAGTCGGCAACCGGCCAAACGGTAAACCCCGAGAGCATTTTCGATTGCCAAATTAAACGTATCCATGAGTATAAACGCCAGTTGTTAAATGCGTTGCGTGTGATCATCCTATACAATCGTCTGCGCGAGAATCCGCAGGGCGACATTCCGCCTCGCACGATCTTTTTTGCCGGCAAGGCCGCACCCGCTTATCACCTGGCCAAAGTAATCATCAAATTCATCAACAATCTGGCTGCAAGCATTGAGGGCGATCCGGCTGTGCGCGACCGGCTCAAAGTAGTCTTCCTTCCCGACTATAGCGCGACGCTGGCTGAACGGCTGATCCCGGCTAGCGACGTCTCGAATCAGATCTCCACGGCCGGATATGAAGCCAGCGGCACGAGCAATATGAAATTCATGATGAACGGCGCGCTGACTGTCGGGACGCGCGATGGCGCCACCATTGAAATGGCCCAGGAGGCGGGCGAGGAGAATTTCTTTCTTTTTGGTCTGACGGCGCAACAAGTGGCCGACAGTCGCGCCTGGTACAGCCCCTATTGGCATTATGAGAACGAGCCGGAAACACGTGCGGCGCTTGACCTGATTCGCTCCGATTACTTCAGCCGCTATGAGCCGGGGATTTTCGCGCCCATCGTCGATACGCTGCTTGATCGCGGCGATCACTACCTGCATCTGGCGGACTTGCATTCCTATTGCGAGGCGCAGGATCGATTGGGTCAACTATACACGGATCGTTCAGCCTGGGCGCGCAAGGCGATTTACAACGTGGCCGCCTCGGGCCGGTTCTCCAGCGACCGCACGATTGCGCAATATGCGGAGGAAATTTGGCACATCCGGCCATGCGCCGTGGAATGAAACGAAAGCTTACTTCACATTGTTCACGGCGATTCGCTCCGGGCGCATAATCCCCAGTTTCCGCATTCGGAAATAAAGCGTGCTTGGATGCAACCCCAGCCGTTCGGCCGCGCCTTTGCGGCCCTTGATATGCCAGCTGCAATCCTGGCACACCCGAATGATGTGCGCTCGCTCAATCTCTTCCATGCGTTGGCCTCTGTCATTGTCCATGGGTGCTAAAACGGCAGGCGGCGCTCCCGGCAAGGCCTTTTCCGCTTGCAGGCTGAGGGCCAGCCCATCCAGATCGAACACCGGGCCGGAACACAGAATCAGCGCCCGCTCGATCACATTCTCCAGTTCGCGCACGTTGCCCGGCCAATTGTATTGCTTCAGTTGAGCCAGACAATCCGCGGGGATTTGCTCAATGCGTCGTCCCAGATCCTGGCCCTTCTTCTGAATCAGGAATGCTGCCAGCAAGGGAATGTCCTCCTTGCGTTCGCGCAGTGGCGGCAGGTGAACCGGAAAGACGTTCAGCCGGAAGAACAAATCGCGGCGAAATGAGCCGGCTTCGGCCATTTCCTGCAAATTGCGGTTCGACGCGGCAATCACGCGCACGTCAACGCGGCGCGTTTCGTTCGAGCCGATGCGCTGGAATTCGCCCGTCTGCAGGACGCGCAAGAGTTTGGCCTGAGTTTCAGGCTGGAGGTCTTCCACTTCATCCAAAAAGATCGTTCCGCGATGCGCCAATTCAAAGCGGCCAATGTGGCGCGACCATGCGCCGGTGAAGGCGCCCTTCTCATGCCCAAATAACTCACTTTTGACCAGGGAGGCCGGCAAAGCCGCGCAATTCACTGCGATCATCGGCTTGTCGCGCCGGCGGCTGTTGCAGTGAATGGCCCGGGCAAATAATTCCTTGCCCGTGCCCGTTTCTCCCGTGATCAGCACTGTCGAATTTGTGGGGGCAACGTGCGGAATCTTCTGCAGCACTTCGCGAATGGCGGGGCTTTGCCCCACAATTTCTTCCTCGTCGTAGCAGGCGGCCATTGCGCGTTTGCCAATTTCTTTTTGAACGATTTGCCCGCCAATCTCATGCAACTGATCGACCAAATTACGATGCGCGTTTTCGCTCAGCACGCGTGATGTGACATCGCGTGCCGCACCGACCCACCGGAGAGGCCGGCCATGCACCCAACCGGCCAGTGTTGCGAAAATCTCCCAATACCTAAAGCCGCCATGGCTGTGTTGCATGCGAAAGACAGCCAAAAAATCCTCGCCGGTGGCCAAAGAATGACACGCGGCATTATCCACCCGTTCACGATCATCTTCATGAATCTGCTTGAGCCATGATTGACGTTGAATCGTTGTTGGCATGTCGCTGCATAAAACATGAGGAGGGATCTCACAGCCATCCAGGCAGGTGATCGTGGCTTTCTCGCCATCAGTTGAAACCTCGGCCTTCCATAGGATCTCGAAATTAAATTCAGCCGCGGTACGAAGCGCCTGTATTTGATCGCTTGAGGAGGGCGAGGATGGATCCAGAAAGCCTCTGGAGCCGTGCGGCAAAATTGTGTTCATGGCTGCACTCGAAAAGCCGCAAAGAATGCCGGAGGTATGATTTATTGTGGGTCGCTTGAGATTACTTTACCATCAAATAACTGCCATTCTCCATATCAGAGTTCATCGAATTGAAAACCCGGCTGGACCGCATGTTGACTGCCTGGCAGTCAGCATACAGACCATCATAAAGTCTTAAGAGTTAGGGGATTCCTTGCCCCGTCGTTTTCCTGCCATCAAATTCAATTAAATCAAGTCCTTATCCGCCCAAGCGCCCAAGGCGGCGACTTGGCACAATTCCTTCAAAAACTTTCAGGCACTATGACGTTGAAACTGACGTACGCAGATACCGGCGAGATCGGTCACGTGAAACTTGCGGGGCGCATCACCTCGCATGAAGCCGCCGATCTGCTGAGCGCGCGACCGTGGGGGCAAAGCCGGTGGATCATGGATTTAAGCGACTTGCTTTCGATCGATGAGGCTGGCCTCGAGGCACTGCTGCAGTTGCGAAAGCTGGGCATTCAACTGGTCGGCGCCAAGCCCTATATCGCGATGTTGCTGGATCAAACCACCAAGGCATGAACGAAGGAGATAACGATGAAGATCTGGAGTCGCATCAGCGTGTTGGCCGGCGTCGCGATTGCATGGTTCGCGGTAAGCCAGGCTATCGGGCAATCACCCGCGACTGCCACAAGCAGCGCACCCGCCTCAGCCGGCATCAGCATTCCGGAAATTGAACAATTGGACCGGCAATATGAACAGGCGTTTAACCGGGGCGATGCCAGCTCGCTTGGCGCAATGTTTACACAGGACGTGCAATATACCGACGAGGATGGCGTGCTGGTGCAAGGCCGCGCGGCCATTCAGGACCTGCTCAAGAAGCAATTCTCCGCGAGCCCGGGCGCAACCATGGCCATTCAGGTCGAGTCGCTGAAGCCGCTGGCGGCCGATGTCGCCGTTGAGCGCGGAAACACCACCACGACGGCGCGCAATGGCGAAAAATCCTCCTCAGCCTATACCGCCATCTTCACGCGGCAAGGCGGCGCGTGGCGCATCAGCCAACTCATTGAAAGCCCTCTGCCGGTGACCTCACCCGCCGAACAGCTTTTGAACTGGGCTGGATGGTGGGCACGTGGAGTGACCAGGACAGCAGCGGCGCGCAAGTGGAAACCAAGGTGCAGTGGGCGCGTGGCGGCAGTTTCCTGACGCGCACCTTCAAGGTCACCAAAGCGGGTGATGTCACGCTGGAGGGTTGGCAGGTCATCGGCTGGGACCCGGTGCAGGAGCAGATCCGCTCCTGGCTGTTTGACAGCGAAGGCGCTTATTCCGAAGGCACCTGGTCGCGTTCGGGCAGCAATTGGTTGATCCGCCAGTCGGGCTATCTTCCCGATGGGGCGCAGTTGTCTTCCGAGGCCATGCTGCAACGCATCGGTGATGATAAATGCACCTATGAAATAACAAATCGCACACTGGATGGCGACCCCCAGCCCAATCTGCCGCGCATCGAGATCACGCGAGTAAAGTAGATGGCACAGGGCCGAAACAGGGGGTATGCAATCATGCGTAATCCTGCGAAAGTTTTGCTGGCCATTCTGACCGGCATCGCGATTGTCTGGCCGGCGACCAATGTCATGGGCCGCGGCGGGGGTGGTGGCGGCGGGGGTGGCCGCGGCGGAGGTGGCGGCAGCATCAGTCGAGGTGGTGGCGGGGGTAGAGGGGTCTCCGGCGGCGGCAGTTTCTCGCGTCCATCGGGCGGCGCGTCGCGTTCCACGCCAAGCCGGTCCAGCAGCGGGCGTTCTTTGAACTATTCCCGTTCATCGTATTCGCCTTCCTATTCCCCTTCGCGCTCGAGCATCTCATCGGGCAGCAGCTCGCGGGTTTCCAGTGCCCGGCCCTCCTCTGGACGATTGCCTTCCACCGGCGGCTCAGGTTATGGCTCGAGCACAGGGTATCGCCCCTCCGGAGCGGGTGCTACGCAGTTGCCGTCGGGCAATCGAGTCTCTTCCGGAACAGGCCAGCGCCCGGGTGCAGGTGCTTCGCAATTGCCATCGGGTAATCGCGTCTCTTCCGGGCAGCGGCCTTCGGCGGACCAGCGCCCGGGTGCGGGTGCTTCGCAATTGCCATCAGGCAATCGCATTTCGTCAGGGCAGCGGCCTTCGGCGGGCCAGCGCCCCAGCGCCGGCGGAAGTCCCTCGCAGTTGCCGGCCAATCGATCCCGTGCGGAAGGCATTGGCGGGGCGGCGGGAGGACGCCCCTCGCAATTGCCCGCCAATCGGCCAGGCACCAAAGATCTGGGCGATTTTCTGGGCATGGGCGCCGGGGCTGCGGCAGGCGCCGGGGCTGGTCTGATTGCCAGCCAGTTGCCCGCCGGTGGCGGCCAACGCGGCCAGATCGGTGAAAGACCAAGCCAGCTGCCCGCAACTCCTCAACGTGGGCAAAATCTGCGCCCCGAGCAGCGGCCGAACTGGAATGAGTGGAGCCAGAATCGAGGCAACAACTGGCAGCAGGCTGTCGATAATCGCACTGACTTCTGGAACAACTGGTCGGGCCAGAATCGGCAGAATCTCACGGATTTTCGCGCTAACCAGGACCAGCGCTGGAACAACATTCAACAGCGCGTGGACAACCGCACGGATTGGTTTTCAAACGCACAGGATCGCCGCGAATGGCGCATTGACAACCGCGAGGACTGGCAGGATTTCCGGCAAGACCGCTGGGATTATCGCTGGGACCGCGCCGATGAGTTGTGGGACGACATTCGCGACTATCACGATGACTTGTTTGATGACCACTGGTGGGCCAGTTGCAGTTGGGGCGGAGCCTACTATCCGCCTTCGTATTATTACCATTACAACCCGTGGTGGTGGTGGGTTCCGGCGCCTTGGACCACGGTGTCCACCATCGTAGTCGATCCTGTGCCGATCTATTATGACTATGGCACGACGGTGATCTACGAAGGCGACCAGGTGTATCAGAACGGTCAGGCGCCAGTGGCTGCCGCGCAATATAATGCGCAAGCCTTTGATCTGGCGGATAACGCCCCTGAAGCGCCACCGCCTTTGCCGTCAGCCGCAAGTGAACCCGCCAGCCAGCCAACGCAGGACGAATGGATGCCGCTGGGAGTCTGGGCACTCACGCAGGAGAACAAAGGCGATGCGACTATGTTCTTCCAGATTTCAGTCAACCGCCAGGGAGTGATCTCCGGCGCTTTTCAGAATGTCGTGACGGGCGAAAGCATGCCGATCTCGGGCAGCGTGGATAAGAAATCGGAACGGGCCGCCTGGCATATTGGTGATAACAAGGACACGGTGATCGAGTGCGGATTGTTCAACCTGACCAAGGACGTGACGCCGGTGCTGATGCATTTCGGGCCGGAGTTGACCCAAACCTGGCTGATGGTGCGTTTGCCCGCGCCGCAGATGCCCAATGCGCCTGCCAAGGTCCAGACGGCCATTGATCGCGAAATGCCGCCGGTGATGGGAGCCACATCCGGCGAGGCGAAGAAGCCGGAGAGCGCACAACCATGATTGAACGATTCATCCGCTATACCCGCATTGAGGATATCGTCGGCGATGTCGCGCGGCTGCGTGCCACAGGGGTGGCCTTTGGCGACTTGGCGGAAGTGGACAACACGGATGGCACCACTTCCCTGGCCAAGGTCATTGACTTGGAGCATGACACGGTGGGCCTGCAGGTCTTCGCTGGCGGCAAAGGTCTGTCCACCGCCGCCGAAGTCCGCTTCCTCGGCCATCCCCTCAGCGTTGTTTACTCGCCCAATATCCTGGGCCGTGTGTTTCGCGGATCGGGCGAGCCCATTGACGGTGGGCCGGATCTTTCGGCCGATGCTCGCATTCCGGTGGCCGGGCCGACGGTCAATCCGATCATGCGTATCGTGCCCGAGCGCATGATCGAAACGCGCGTGCCGATGATCGATGTATTCAACTCGCTGGTGGAAAGCCAGAAGATCCCGATCTTCTCGATTGCCGGCGAGCCCTACAACGAGCTGCTGGCGCGCATTGGCTTTCAAGCCAACGCCGACATCGTGGTCTTCGGCGGCATGGGCCTGATTTTCGACGATTATCATTTTTTCCGCACCGCCTTCGAGGAGCATGGCGTGTTTCACCGCACGGTCATGTTCGTCAACCAGGCCTCCGACCCGCTAGTTGAACGCACGCTAGTGCCCGACATGGCGCTGGCAGTGGCCGAAAAATGGGCGGTGGAAGAAAAGAAGCGCGTGCTGGTGTTGCTGACCGACATGACGGCCTATGCCGATGCGATGAAGGAGATTGGCGTTTCGCAGGAACGCATCCCCGCCGTGCGCGGATACATGGGCGACCTCTACACGCAGTTGGCGCAGCGCTATGAGAAGACCTGTGACTTCAAGGGCGCCGGCTCGGTGACGATTCTGACGGTGACGACCATGCCAGGCGATGACGTCACCCATCCCGTGCCCGACAACACGGGCTACATCACCGAAGGCCAGCTGTATCTGCACCATGGCATGATCGATCCCTTGGCTCGCTG
>Ga0116193_1002517_pt1 | contig 13894 bp, 10 predicted proteins | sample AD_UKC115_MetaG_FD_89892 | JGI IMG/M metagenome (GOLD analysis project Ga0116193, IMG submission 89892) | Active sludge microbial communities of municipal wastewater-treating anaerobic digesters from Hong Kong - AD_UKC115_MetaG | ecosystem: Engineered > Bioreactor > Anaerobic > Digestate... | reverse complement strand
GCCATGCAAGAAATTCGGGTGGAGGGACGGCGCATTGTCAGCACGGATGGCAAGCCGATTCTGCTGCGCGGCGTCAATTTAAGCAACGGGTTGGATGTCTGCGACAAGACCTTCGTGCGCGAAAGCGATATTGCGCAAATCGCCAACTGGGGCGCCAACTGCGTGCGCTTCATGTTTCATTTCGCCGCGCTCGAAAGCGATGACAATCCGTATGTTTATCGGCAGGACACGCTCGACCAGATGGATCGCCTTATTGATTGGTGCGAAAAATACGGCGTGTATTGCCTGCTCGATTTTCACATGGCCCAAGGCGGCGTCAACAAAGTCTTTTTCACTTACAAGGGGAAGAATGAACTGTGGAGCGTGCCCGATAACCAGAAGCGCTTTCTGGCGCTATGGAATTTCCTGGCCGAGCGCTATCATCAGCGCACCTGCATTCTCTATGACGTGTTGAACGAGCCAGAGCCGGATCATCCGGATCAGTGGAATGAATTGGCTGCCCAGGCCTCGGCCGTCATTCGCAAGGCCGATCCCCGCCACATTATCCATGTCGAATCCATGATGCGCGGGCGAATCGAATTGCTGCAGCCCACGGGCGATCCCAATACCATCTATGGCCGGCATTATTACTGGCCGCTGGCCTTGACGCGCTGGAAGCCGGATCGTACGGGAATGGTCCCGATGCAGGCGTATCCCGGCTGGATGCCGGCCAGCGGTAAGTTTCCGGCGGAGTATTATGACCGTGAGCGCATGGCGCAGGACTGGCAATCCACTGTTGATTTCCAAAACAAGCACAATGTACCCATCATCATTGGCGAATTCGGCGCTGGTCCCTGGCGCGTGAAAACGCATCTGCCTTCGGTGGCAAACTGGCTGGAAGATGTCCTGTATTTCCTTGGGAAGTACGAATGGAGTTGGACCTGGTTTTATTACAAGATGGAATGGCGCGGCCGCCCGCATGAATTTATTGCCGCGGATTGGTTCTCCAAGGGATTTGATTTGGATGTGCTTTTTCTGGAAATCATGGCCATTGTCGATCGTTATGGCGAGAAAGAGGAGTTGCTCGAACGGCTGCGGCGGCAGTGGAGAAGCCCATACTGATCTGACGCCAAGGCTCCGTTGAGGGTCGGATGCGCGAAATATGCGACCCCTACAGTATGTGCTTAGCGGAATTGTATATGCAGCCTTGCGGCCAATTGTGGTGCAGGCTATTGCCTCGCTGACGAGGCACCCTTTGCAGGCGAGCCGAAGGCTCATGAAGGACTGCTACGAAAATTATGATTCTCATTATGATGATGCTGTACAACCATGCTGTAGGGTGGGTGAAACCCACCATCATTGTGCAAAGTGCTTATACCTGAGGCGGGGTGAGTCTCGCCCATACACCTGCTTCAGTTTCAATCCTTGGATGAGAGATCCATGCTTTGGAAAAAGCAAAAGCGCTGATGCAGATCGGCTCCTTCGAGCGTTTTGCCATTTGGCACCATGGAGTAATTGACTATGCAGATTGATCTTGCCGGAAAGGTGGCCATTGTCACCGGCGCCGGGCGCGGCATCGGCGAAACCGTGGCCATGACGCTGGCCAGCGAAGGCGTGAAGGTCCTGGCGGTGGATTGCAACAAGGCCGATCTGGATGCCCTGGCCGAACGCGCCAAGTTGCAGACGCTTAACTTAAAGGCCTATCATTGTGATATCAGCTCCAAGTCCGCCGTCCAGGAGATGACCGCGTTTACGGCCCAGCATTTCGGCAGGATTGACATCCTGGTCAACAACGCCGGCATCGTGCGCGGCGGATTCCTCGATGTGATGGAGGAAAATGACTGGGATGCGGTGATGGATGTCAACTGCAAGGGCGCGTTTCTCTGCGCGCAGGCCGTCATTCCCTACATGAAAAAGCAGCGCTGGGGTCGCATTATCAATGCCGCCTCGTTTGCCGGAATGATTGCCTCGGTCGAGTATGGCGGCTATGCCATCTCCAAGGCCGCCGTCGTCTCGATGACGCGCGTGCTGGCCGGGGAGTTGGGCCCGTGGAACATCACGGCCAACGCTTATGCGCCGGGCATGGTGCCCACCGATATGAACAAGATGGCTGAGGCGCCGCGCGAAAAACAGGAGCGCCACTTGAACATGATCGCCTTGCACCGCTTCGGGCAAAAGGAAGACATTGCCAATCTGGTGGCGTTTCTCTCCAGCGACTTGGCGGGTTATATCACCGGCGCGTTGATCGACATCAGCGGCGGCAAACTCATCGTGCAGGAACCCGGAACGATGTATACCATCGCCACCAACGATTAGAGGCGCGAGGACACAGGATGATGAAGACAAACGCCAGCGACTTGGGCATTTGTGTTTGGGGCATCATGTACACCTGCGGGCTTTTAGATCGCGGCACGCCGCGCGCCAATCCTCATCCCATCACCTATTCCAATCTATTGGACCTGGCCGCGCGCCTGGGTGTCTCCACGGTGGAACTGCCCCCCAGCAACATGGCGTTTGGCGCCGACGCACCCACGGCCGAGGCCTTGGGTCAACGCGCCGCGGCAATGAACCTGCGCCTGGTCGTTTCCGGCTGGCTTCTATCGGCCGAAGGCACGCGCAAGGATATGGAATTTGCGCGCAAAGTCGGCGCGGACATTACGCGCGTGACGCTCAGCACGATTTTATGCGGCGATCGCTCGCCCGTGGGCGGCCTGGATGGCTGGCGGGAATTGCTGGCGCAATCGGCGGCCACTTTGAAGGAATTGGCCCCCGTGGCTGCGGATTTGAACATGAAGATCGCCGTGGAGAATCATCAGGATGCCACCTCCGCCGATCTCCTGTGGCTGTGCGAGCAAATCAACAGTCCGCAGGTGGGCATCACCTTCGATGTAGGCAATGCACTATCGGTGGGCGAGGATTGCATGGCCTTCTGCCGGGCGGTTTTGCCGCACCTGTTCAACGTGCACCTGAAGGATTATCGCATGTTCGGAACGCCCACGGGCTTTCGCCTGGTGCGCTGCCCGGCCGGAAGCGGCGTGGTGGATTTCCCCGCCATTTTTGAAGTGCTAAGGGGCCGGCCCGACATTGCCCGCAGCATTGAATTGGCTGCGCTGGGTGAACGACACATTCGCATCCTGGAGCCGCAATACTGGGCCGGATTGCCGCCTCGCCAGATCCATGAGCTTTTGCCGGTGCTGCGCTTGTGGCGCGAACGCGAAGAATCCGGCCAGTGGCGCACGCCATGGGAAGCCAATGAGCCGATCGACATGGCGCAATGGGAATTGGCGCAGTTGGAGCAGAGCGTGCGGCAGTTGTCTCCAATGGTGGCATGCGAATGCTCTTATGAAACTACACAGTAAGAAGAATAACATCATGCCCGAACCTGCTCCCGATTCATCGCACATCAGCAATCTTTTCAAACTCGACGGTAAAGTGGCGCTGATTATTGGCGGCTCGCGGGGGCTGGGCGCCTCCATGGCGCTGGGATTAGCCCAGGCCGGCGCGGCAACCATCTTGTGTTCGCGCTCGCAATCCGATTGCGATGCCGGCGCGAGCGCGGTTCACGAATCCACGGGCATGCGTTCGATCGGCATGGCGGCGGATGCCACGCGGGAAGATGAAATCAAGCGCTTATTCGCCAATGTGATGGATGAGTTCCATCAAATTGATATTCTAATCAACTGCGCCGGAATAAACTTTCGCCAGACCATCGAAAATGTCCCCTTCGAGGAATTTCGCCGCGTGATGGAGGTTAACGTTAACGCCACGTGGCTGGCTTGCCATGAAATCGCGCCGATCCTGAAAGCGCAGCGCAGCGGCAGTGTCATTAATGTTGGCTCGGCTTTGAGCGAGGCGGCATTGCCCGAACGAGGCGCGTATTGCCTGTCCAAGGCGGGGCTGCTGGGACTGACCCGCGTGTTGGCGCTGGAATGGGCGCCATTTAACGCCCGCTGCAACATCTTGTGCCCCGGGCCATTCCTGACGGAAATGAATCAGCCGCTTCTGGATAATCCGGCCAAGGCGCAGTTGGTTGTAGGCCAGACGGCGATGAACCGCTGGGGGGAGATGCACGAAATCCGCGGTGCCGCTTTGTTTCTCGCCAGTGCGGCTTCATCCTTTGTCACCGGCGCCGCCCTGTATGTCGATGGCGGCTGGACCGCCAAGTAACGGCCGCTTTCAATCAAACCGTTCCAAAAACCTCTAGGCAATTTGTTCATCTTTTTATACACTGAGCGTCGAGGTCATGCTGGGCCGTGAGGTGCGCGCATGAACAGCAAGCGCGAAGTTCTTGTCGTGGACGCCAATCCCGAATTGGGCCATCAAATCGCCCATTTTCTGGAAGGACAAGGCTTTGGCGTCCAGCATGCCCACAGCGGCTTCCATGCCTTGCAGGCCGTCCAGGCCAAACCCTGCGACATCCTGATCGTCAACGACAACCTGGGCGATGTCTCCGGCTTGGAATTGATCAATGCCATTGCCGAGCGCTATCGCTATATCCGTTCGGTGCTATTGACCGATGCCGATGGCGAGCATCCTGGCGAGGAACGCATTGAGCGTTTGCCACATCCCATTGATTGGGAATTGCTCCACCACACCGTCGATCAAGCCGCCGTGCGCTTGCAGGCCGAGCGCTTGCAAGAGGATCTCATGTCCACAGTGGCGCATGACCTGAAAATTCCGCTGACTTCCATCCTGGGCTGCTGCAGCCTCCTGCTGGGCCACACCGTGACCGAAGAACACCGCAAGGAAGAGGTGATCACCTGCATTCAGCGCAATGGCTATCGCATACAGGCCATGCTGGAGAATTACCTGACGATGGTGCGGGCGCGTTCCGGGCAACTGGCGCTCAGTTTGTCCAATGTCGATCCGCGCGCGCTGGTCAATGACCTGCTCTATGCCATGCAATTCGAGGCCCGACGCCGTTTGTCGCACCTGAGCAGCGAGATGCCCGAGGATCTTCCCGCCACCATTCGCGCAGACGAACACCTGCTGAATCGCGCACTGGCCAACCTTTTGTCCAATGCGCTGAAATACAGCCCGTGGGAGGCGGATGTCGTGGTCACCTTGACGCCGCGCCTGCTGTCGCAAGGCGGCGAGAACGTCGAGGCATTGGAGTTTGCCGTCACCAATCCCGGGCGCGGCATTCCACCCGAAGATTTGGCGCATGTCTTCGATCGCTATCACCGGGTAAAATCCAATGAGGCCATTGAAGGCTGTGGCCTGGGCCTAAGCGTCGTCAAAACTGTGGCCGAAGCGCACGATGGCATCGTCTCAGTCGAATCGACAATGAACGTGACCACCACCTTCCGCGTCATTCTTCCGGTCAATGGACCGCTGGAGAATTAATCGGACATATCCCATTATTTTGTTCTTTCGAGGAAGCGCATGCCCTGTCAATTCGAGGAAGCGCATGCCTTGTCATTTTGAGGAAGCGCATGCCCTGTCCTTTCAAAGAAGCGCATGCCTTGTCATTTCGAGGAAGCGCAGCGACCGAGAAATCTTGTCGCGGTTCGAAATGACAAAACGACTGCTAACTTCCATTTGCCTTCACCAGATTAAAGTCCTACATACAAAGCCATGTTCTGCACAGCGGCCGCGGCCTGGACCGGATACGAGTTTATTGAGCATCCCCTGATCGAATGTGAGGGGGGGCGTATTATATCGGTGTCTTCTGCCAAGGCGGCGAATGAGCCAGCCATCGATTTAGGCGATGCCTTGCTCTTGCCGGGCTTTGTCAACGCCCATTGCCATCTGGAATATTCTTTCTTGCGCGGGAAGATCGCTCCAGGGCTTCCTTTTTCGCAATGGTTGGGCGAAGTGGTTCGATTACGAAAAGCCGCGGATGAAACCGATATTCAGCAGGCCATTGCTCCGGCCATCGATGAACTCCTCTCCAGTGGCACGGCGGCAGTATTCGACATCTCGACGCGGGAATCGGCGCTGGCTGATCTCAACTCCTCGCCTCTGCAAGCGTGGGCCTTGCTCGAAACGCTTGGACTGGATCCGTCGCAGGCCGAGGATAAGTTCATAGAACTCGTGCAAAGGCTCCAAATATCTCGTGCGCAGGGTGCCGCGCATCTAGGCATTTCGCCGCATACGCCCTATACTGTGTCCATGCCGCTGGCGCGAGCCTGCGCCGATCTGGGTCGCCGTCAGCGCTATGTCACCGCCATTCACTTGGCCGAAACGCGCGAGGAGCGCCAGATGCTGGAGCATGGCACCGGGGCACTGGTGGAGATGTTTCGCGCGGCAGGATTGTTGCCGGGAAATTGGGAGGCCCCGCGCTGTGCCGCGGTGGAATGGGCCGATCAAGCCGGCCTGCTTGGACCACGCACACTGGCAATTCACTGCAACTACGTGAGCGAGGAAGAGATCGCCTTATTGGCCCAACGCCAAGCCACTGTCGTGTATTGCCCCGGCAGCCATGCCTGGTTCGGGCATGAGCGCCACCCGCTTCCAAAGATGCTGGATGCAGGAATCAATGTCTGCCTGGGGACTGATAGCCTTGGCAGCAATAGCGCCTTGGATATGCTGCGGGAAATACGTTTGGTGCATGGCCAGTTTCCCCACATTGCGCTTGCACAGGTGCTCGCCATGGGCACGCGGAATATCCGCAATGTTCTTGGGCCGACCGCCACCATTGGCGCCATTGCGCCGGGATGCCTCAGCCGATTTGCCGTGGTGGAAGGACTGCCCGCGTTAAGACCCAAAGATTTTTTAGCAGCGGTGCTGGAGGAGGAATGCACGTGCCGCAGCATAGAGATTTGATAGACAGTACCTATACCTTGTCATTTGCTGCGCTCCCTCGAAATGACAGATAAGCTGCGCTTCCTCAAGCTGCGCTCCCTGGAAACGTTGATTCAGGATCGAACTTGATTGCGCTTCGCCAATTCGGTAGCTTTGCGGCCAAGGCATTTGCTTTATTGCAAGGAGAGATCAATGGGCGGATTCATATTCATTATCATCTGCATTGTGTTCTTCAGCATCTTCTCCAAAATTTTTCGCGCCATCCAAAGCAGCAGTGCGCAGATGAAACGACAGGAAGCGGAGTTTGAGCGTTCGCTCGTAAGCGATTTGCGCCATGAAACGGAAATCGCCGCGCAAAATGCCCCGGCCATTGAGCGCCAGATCGTTGTCGAACCGCCGAAGTTTGTCCCGACCGCTGCACTGCCCGCTTCCACGCCGAATCAGGCCATGATGCCTGCCTCGACGCCTCTGCTCTCTGCCGATCCCGTTGCTTCTCCCGCTCCTTCAATTTTGGATTCAATGCCTCGCTCCATTTTGGATGCCCCGGCCCAACCGACATCGCCTCAAGCCGCCGCTGCGCTTACGCCTGCTTGGTTCGAGCAGCGCATGGAGGAAGCCGGCCTGCTGCAGTTCAGCAGTGCCGAGGATGTGGCGCTGCCCGGGGTGGAATGGAAGGCGCGGCTGTTGCGGATGAAGAACTTTAAGAAGGTGCTGGTGCTGCCCGCGCCGCTTCCGCCAGAAACTTTGGAGAAATACCTGACGGCATACGACTATATTCTGCTGGCCGGAACGCAGGGGCGAGGGCAGATTCTGCGCCGGTTTGAGAACTTCCTGGGCGACCAGTTGTTTCGCCCCTAAAAACAATTCACATTTTTATGGACACAATACAGGCGGCAGTGTTTGATAGAAGCGCACAGCGTTTGCCATTCCCATTTTGAATATCCTTAGGCAGGGCAAGGCCGGTATTGATGTTGAATAAAACCGAACGAGCAGTGTTTTATATTTGGCTGGGCGCCATGGCGCTGGTCACGGCCTGGTTCATTCGCCCCTCGCTGTATCAGCCCATTGAGCCCACCTCGTTCGAGAAGGCCGAAAAACGCCTGCAGGCGCTGCGCCTGGGCATGTACTCCTATCACGTGGATTATGCCGCGTTTCCAGTAGCCAAGGCTGCCGCGCCGGCATTGTCCTCGCCCATTTCTTACATGACCAAGCTCTTCAATGATCCTTATTCACCTGAAAATAAGGAAAAGCTCGACAAATTGGATTTGCAGGGCGAGGCGGCATTGGGGCGTGTGCGGTTGCTCTATGTGCTGGCGCTGATCTTTGGCCTGGCGCTTGTGTTTCTGGGCGTGTTGCCATTGCGACCATGGGGATTGGAACAAATTGTCCTGCTTTGGCTGATGTTCTGCCTGCCTGTGGCGACGCTGGCGCTCGTCTCGCGCGCCGGGGCGAATGTGCTGGGGCTTGCGTCGCTGGGAGTGCTGTTGGCTGGCCCATGGGCTCTGTTTATCGTGCGGCGACTATCGCTGGAAAGTTTGCTGTTTTTTATGCTGAGCGTGGTGATGATTATCATCGCGCTGAAAAAGCAGGATCATGACCTGCTGTGGGTGGCCGTGGCACTGGTGGGCATTGGGGGAGCGCGATTGGCGGCATCCTCCGGGGCGTTGGGCAAGTTGTGGCTGCAAGGGTGGCGCACGCGCAATGTTTCCATGGCCTTGCAAGCGGAAATATGCGCGCTGTCGCTGATTTTGGCGGCGGCCTGCACGTCAATCCTGCTGGCCGATTGGGTGCTTCGTGAACGCGCCCATGTGGCGAACCTGGAGAAAAGCGGCACGCCAGTAGCATTCCTCTCACAGCGCGATTTCTTTGCTGCCTCATCCAACGGACCCGACTTCAAGCGCAACTGGGATTCTAAGGAATTGGATGCGCTGCTGAAAAAGAAGAAACTGGCGGCGGCGGAAGACTACCTGCGCTCGCGCAGTTTTGATCCGACCAATGGCGTGAACTCCTTGGGCGACTATATTGTCTATGCCCGCCGGCCCGAGGCGCCGACCATTACGGCTTCGCCTGTGCAAAAAACCTCCACCGCCATTGCGCGGAAGCAGAAGAAGTCAAACGCCTGATCCGTTGCCCAACGGGATGGCGCACCACGCATACACGCCCTCTTTCTTCTTATTAATGAACTGCTTCTTCACCTTGTCTGGCTTTCCGCCCAGATTATAGAGCTGGTCATGCAGCTGCAATTCCGCCCTGTCGGCGTCCAGCGGATTGCCTTTAGCCTCCAGCATAATCAACTGAACGGAGGCGCCATCGCGCGCGAGCACCAGCCCGTCGAACTCCGCCGCAGGTTCGATCTTCTTGCCATAGCGCCAGGCCGTGAGGGCCTTCAAGGCCAGTACGACCACTTGATTGGGCGCGGTTTCGAGCAAATGGCGCATGGCGGCCACTTCAATGAAGCGGCTTTTCTCATCATGCCGCATGGAACTGAGGATTTTGCAGGCATCATGACTCCAGCCCACAAAGGCCATTTTCTCTGGCCCGACCGTCTTCCATTCCCACCATTGCGCCTTGGGCAACAGGATGTGCAACGCCGCCTCAATTAATTCCGTGGCATTGCGCTCGTTAATGTTTTGCAGCTCCTGATTCTCCTGCCAGGACTCCATGGAGATGCGCTGGTACATCGACTCGGCTAACTCAAAGCCGCGAAGCAAGGCCGCCGGCGCATGGTCTTCCTGCCCCTTGAGCACATGCAGTTGCACCATCTGGTGCGGCCCTGACGGCTCAGGCCATTGCAGCTCGAGAATTCCCTCGGGCGCGCGCGTTTTCATTTCACTCACAGTCTTGGATGAAATCCACAGCCGCACCACCGGAGTTATATTGCGTTTTTCGATGTGGCGTTGAATCTCGCCTTGGGCGAGCTCTTCCACGAACTTGTACACCCATTGCTGGGATTCTTCGGCCGCCAGTGTCTTGGCCCGCTGTGCCATGGCCTGGCGCAACTGCTCGTCGCGAGCGGCCACGGCGGCCAGACTGCGCCGGCTGCAATACAGGTTATTCGAATAGAACAAGTCGATGGCGGATAAATCCGCCTGTTCAGATAGAAGCGTCGGCAGGATAAACTTGCCAAGCCAGTCGCTGTCGCTGAGCAAATGGCCCATATCTAATTTGATGGGCGTTGGGGTATGAAAGGAATCCAATCCGAGATAGGCAATCTGCCGCACCCGGCGGAAAATATGATTTAAGCGCATGAACGACGGCTTGTACTCGCGCAAGATAAACTTTGCCACGACGTGCTTGCACGAGCGGCGCAGCGGTTCATCGGCTTTTGTGCCAATGCTGCGCAGGCGCAGATACGACAGGAATTCATGATAATTATGAATGCGCAGGCGCTTGATGCGATCATCAATGGGCTTGTGCAAAGATTCGTCAAAGCAATTTCGAAAGGCTTTCGCGTATTCCTCATTGCTTTGCATTAATTCTACGAAGGCGCGCTCGCTGGCAAAGGTCCAGGGCAAGTGGCCGATGTTGGCCAGCATTGACCAAATCTTTAGCAGGTTGAGGCCCGAATCCACGCTATCGTTATCGGTCAATTCCACTTCGGATTCCAGGTGCGATTCCTCGTTGCGCCGCACGCGATCGAGCAAGCACATCGTCAGGATCACGTATTCCCAGCGCGAGTGATGCGCCGCCTCATATGCTTCGCGAATCAGCCCGAGGTGATCGAGATCCTTCAGCCGCGCGATTTCTCCGGCGGATTCGAGGAACCGATAGACCGCCGCGGCATCGCCTTCGAGGCGCGTGGTCAGGTTTCCGCAGAAGGGGAAGTAATAGCTCAGATCGACAGGCTCGGTTGTGGCAGGGGCAAACATCGCGAAGGTTCTCCTTGATAAGACGTATTTCTGATGCGATGGATCACAGACTTGCTCGGCCAAAATACATGGCCTGCCAACAGGTTTTCAACTTGTTGTTTTAGCATAGAATTGCAATGATCGCCGGGCCTGTTGCCATGAAAGCACGACTAGTGCAGGCTGGCTCTTCGAGCCGACAATATCCTCCCGAGCCGGGAGGACCTGCTTGATGCATGAGCCTATCGCTCAGCATTTTGAGTAGAGCCGGTATTTCGTCGGTCTTCAATTCCATCAAAGGACTTTGCTCCATGTCTCATCGTCTTGCCCTGCTGTTGGGCCTCTTGCTTGCCGTTTGCACCACCACTGCGCGCGCCGCGGCGCCGTATCCGCTGTACTTCATCGATGAACATGATGAGAAGGCGCCAATGCTTTCGCAGGCGGATGCGAAAGTCCTGGCCGAAAATTTTGTTTTTGCGCACGGGCGGTTTCGTCCGGAAGAGATAAAGATGCTGCATGAAGCCAACCCGAAATTCATCATCCTGCAATACGTGCTGCATCAATGGAATGCCGGCGGGGAAGGCATTCGCGATGCAGAAAAACACCGCATGGACTTGCTGTATTACCGCGTGGCCAAACTGTCCGCCGCGCTTCCCTCCGACCAGACGGAGATCGTGCTGGCGCCAGTGGATCTGCCGCTGAATATCAAGGCCAGCACGATCAACGGCGACTATAGCGACACCAATGATGCAGCGAAAATCGTGACCTGGCTGCGCATTGGAGACGAACTGATGCGCCTGAATGAATGGGATGAAGCCAGCCGCACCGCCAAAGTCACGCGCGGATGGGATGGCACCAAGGCCGCCGATCATGCCGCCAGCGATGCCGTGCTCACTGTGGTGCGCACACAGCGCAATCCCTCGATGAAGGGCAATATCCGCTACGCCAATGATCCAGCGCGCCCATATCGTTGGGAATTGTCGCTGCAAAGCGCCTTGACGAACGTGAAGAATGGCTTCGACGGGACGTGGTATGACCTGGTCAGTTCCTTCCCTTTCCAGCCGGGCGACATCCTGGGCAACAAGCTTCCCAATGTTTGGGATTGCCAGAAGAATCAGAATTATGAACGCGATGATTATAGTCTCGCTTGCGACAAAGGGCTGAATTACGTGCAGACGGAATACAAGAAGCAGATGGGCCAGTGGCCCGTTATCTTCATCAACAACATGCAGCGCAGCATGTACTATCCTGGCAAAGGCGACGTGCAGCGCTTCCTGAAAGCAACGCCCGAAAAGCCGCGTCCGGTGGATGGCTATTGCGTGGAAAGCTATGCAGGCAATTTTAAGGAGCAGGACTTCGCCAACTGGATGAAGGGCGGGCCGGCCGCGCCTCCCAGCTTCTATGGCGAAAAGGAATGGAAGGAGATGGTCAGCGTGCTAATGGATGCCTCGCAACACAACTATGCAGCCGATCCCTTTATGTGCAATGCCGGCTGGAAGAATCGCATGTACGAGCACCTGGACCAGAAATTCAAGGACAGGTTCGAGAACTGGGCTTTTGCCAGCTACCTGCTGGCCATTGAACGCAAGAATGGCAAGACCGCCAATGTGTTTGGCACCAACCCTTTCTACTGGGAAGGCAATCAGCGCAAGGTGAAGTTGCAGGAGCGTTATACGTGGGACTTGGGCGATCCGGCCGAAACGCATCAGCCGGCGAAGATGGATTTGTACAAGCCGCAGGGGCATTCGACTTATGTGCGCAAGTACCAGAAGGGGATTGTGCTGGTCAACCCGTCGGAAAAAGAGGATGCCGGCATTGCGCTGAACCGGAGCTATTATGATCCGGAGACCCAGCGGCAAGTGACGCAAGTGAGCATGCCCGCGCAGAGCGGGAAGATTTTGTTGATTAAGGATTAAGGGACGGAAGGGACATAAGGGACGAAAGGGACGGTTAGGACAAGAGAGATTTGGAACCGCTAATTTTCGCTGATTGACGCTAATGGACATAAGCGCAAATCAGCGGATCTTAGCGGTTCTTTCTTTTTGGACGTTGCTCCAGAGTGCCAGGAGCTTTCTAAAGCCTTTCGGGGGAGCACTCAGTCCTGTGGCATCGAAACCGTGGAAAACGGAAACAGCCGATTACGATGACGAGCACGAGCACGAGCACGAATCGATTTAGGTGACTTTATAAAGTTCCTGTCCAGAGTGCAAACCTGCTTCACTCCCTTATTGCGCTTGCGCCTTGTGCAATGTATGGTAGAGGCCAAGGCACATGAACAGGAATTTTTGCCGCGCATTTTTTGCCGCATGAGGAGCAGGGGCATGTCTAGCGAACCAGGAGATCCGAACGACATTGGCGGCGCCTCACGTTCGGTCTGCAGCGCCTATTATACCGGCCAGCGGCCGATGTTCTCGGTGGGATCATGCGTATGGGATCCCCCGGCCGATGTCTATGAAACCGAAGAGGCGCTGGTGGTGAAGATCGAAGTCGCCGGCGCGGACCCCAAGGAAATCGCGATCACGGTGGAGGGCAACAGCCTGACGGTGCGCGGCTATCGGCGCGATGGCGACCAGCAGGCGCAATTGCGTTTGCAGCATGTGGAGATTCGCTATGGCCAGTTCGAGCGCATCTTCATGCTGCCGCCCAACTTGAACCTCAGCGCGATGAAGGCCGATTACGAAAACGGCTTCCTGATCATTCACACACCCAAGCGTTACGACCCGCCGCGCACGATTCGCGTTGATAGCGATTGATGCGCCGGCCCGCAATTCGCGAAGTGCCATCCCACATCCAGTTGAGCAGAATTGATATGAGCGAACCTTCTTCCGAATCCGATTCCCAGGACATCAAGGACATGCTGGACGCCGCCACGGCGCCGATTCCCAGCGAATTGCCGCTGCTGGCGATGGACAATTTTGTCCTTTATCCATTCATGATTGCGCCGTTGTTGGTGCAGGATGATACCAGCCGCCATTTGATAGATGACGTCATGCGCGGCCCGCGCATGTTCGGCGCGTTCGTGCGCGTTCCTCAGCCCGAGGAAAAGCCCGACAATGCAGGCGAGAGTAATCAGCAGAATCCCTTCGACTCCATCCGCACCGTGGGCGTGGCCGCGGCGATCCTGAAAATGCTGCGCATTCCCGATGGTTCGATCCGCCTGCTGGTGCACGGCATCAGCCGCGTGCGCATTGTCGAGCAATTGGGAACGGAGCCTTACCTGCGCGCGCGCGTTGAGGTCATTGAAGAGGAAGTGCCGCAGGACCCTGAAACGAGCGCATTGATGAAAAGCGCGCAGACGATGCTGGCGCAAGTGGTCAGCATGT
>Ga0116193_1002516_pt1 | contig 13894 bp, 9 predicted proteins | sample AD_UKC115_MetaG_FD_89892 | JGI IMG/M metagenome (GOLD analysis project Ga0116193, IMG submission 89892) | Active sludge microbial communities of municipal wastewater-treating anaerobic digesters from Hong Kong - AD_UKC115_MetaG | ecosystem: Engineered > Bioreactor > Anaerobic > Digestate | place... | reverse complement strand
CTCGAAAATCGCCGCGAATTTCTCCTCATAAGTCGAGTCTTCCCCGCAAAACCTTGCGGAAAATATTCCCGGTGCGCCGTTTAACGCATCTATGCAGAGTCCGGAATCATCCGCCATTACGTATTCTTTTGACAGGCTGTGTACAGCGCGCGCCTTGATAAGCGCATTCTCCTCAAAAGTTTTTCCGTCCTCGACAATAACCGGATTATAACCGGCATTCTTCATTGATACGGCTTCAAAGCCCGTACCCTGCAATATCTCATCAATCTCTCTTACTTTGTCTTCATTTCCCGTTGCAATTATAAGTCTCACGGCAGTACTCTCCTTTTCTACATTATTCTCCAGGCCTTAGGATAAAGATTCTTTATTGTCTGCCCGCTAATTTTACCGAATCCCAAAGGATAGTCCTTCACTCCGATTACGACGCTGCCGTTCTTCTTTGCTCTGCAATCTTCCGCCGTTATTGTCTCGCCCTTTAGATATCTTATTACTCTGTCATCGCCATAATCGAGCGCGATATATGAACCTTCCCTGATCATCCGGCGACTGAGCCACAGTGCAAGACTGTTTGACGGCGAGAAAACAGTCTTGTTGGATACGGCCTTGAAATCTCCTATGTAAAGACCTGTCTTGACCGTCTTTAAGTGCTCGAAAAGCTTCTCGTCAAACTCAATCAGAAACAGACCGCTTCCGTGACATGTAAACGGCACGTCCGGCAGACTGCGGATTCCGTCTTCTGAAAGGATATCAGACAGAAGAAACTCACGCGCCAAATCCGCGCCACGCCTCGCAGAAGCCGGCACCTTGTAAGACGGGACAAATGACATTTTCGTAATCCGGCGTTCCCCTGATTTTCGCAGATGAACGCAAAAATGCCCGTCGCCTCCGCTGATATGCGGCCATATTCTCATGGAGCCCGGCAGCAAAGAACCCTCGGCATTATGAGTGACACCTTTGATTTCCGGGTGACAGATTACCTCATAACCGGGGTGAGATGCCATAAAAGCCGCTATCTGTCCCTCATCTTCATCCTCGCAGAAAGTGCAGGTAGAGTATACAATCTCTCCGCCGTCCTTAAGACAGATGTCCGCGGCATCAAGGATTGACTTCTGAACGGGAGCTATCTGCGCCGGACCGTATTCTTCGTAACTCCTGCATGCCCTTGGATCACGCCGGAACATACCCTCGCCGGAACAGGGCGCGTCAATCAGAATCTTGTCAAAAAATCCGGGCAGTTCCCTCGCGATATTATCCGGATTCTCGTTGAGTATTACCACATTCGGTATCCCGGAACGTTCAATATTACGGAGCAGCGCCTTTGAACGTTCAAAACTTATCTCATTTGCCACGAGAAGACCGCTTCCGTGCAGATCTTCACCCATGCGGCATGCCTTTCCGCCCGGTGCCGCACACATATCAAGTACCGTCTCTCCCGGTTTGACTGCAATAACCTCGGCAGGCAGCATGGCGGACGGTTCCTGCGGATAATATACACCTGCATGGTAATAGGGATTGCGGTTTGACATATCCGGCGATATATAATAACCGCATGAACACCACGGCACAGGCGACAGCTGTTCAGACAGGTCTTTGAGAAGAGAAGGTCTTACATCGGGAGCCGTCTTCGAACACGAGAAACGCACACCTCTGCGGCCTTCCAGGTCAAAGCTCTCATAGAAGCCTTCGCGGGCAATCTCAGGGTGCCTCGCGAAAAGTCCTTCCATCTCGGTTGCAAATTTCTCCGGCAGTTTCATAATTCAAGGAACTTACAGCACTCGTAAGCTATTTTTTTGATTGTATCCGCATCGAAGGGAGACCTGATTCCTGCCGAAGCAATCAGGTTCAGAAAAGTGTCGTTGCCGCCGGCGATACAGAGCGTGTTGTATTTGGCGAGCGCAGAAGCCATATCAAGCCTGGATTCGTCCCAGAGCTCGAGCGCGCATATCTGCGACAGGCAGTAGTCTATGTAATAGAAAGGCGTTGTAAAAATATGGTCTTTCTTCATCCATGCGCCGCCCATGGCGTGAAATGGTTCATCTTCGTAGATTATGAACGGCTGGTACTTTTCTTCAAGTGACTTCCAGACGCCGTGACGTTCATCAGGCGTCAGCTCCGGATTATCATAGACAACATGCTGAAATTCATCGACCATGCACCCGTACGGCAGGAAAAGCATACCATCCGTCATATGAAGCTCACAGTAGCTCGATGCCTTGTCACCGTAGAAAATATTCATATACGGATATGACATATATTCCATAGCTGTTGAGTGAATCTCGCACGTCTCAAGCGTAGGCGACAGACATTCAGAGAAGGGTGACGACTCTGCGCTCTGTATCGCCGCGTAAGCGTGCCCGCCCTCATGTACAACAGTGGCAACATCATCGAAGGTTCCGTTTCCGTTCATAAAGATAAAAGGTATTCCGTAATCTTCAAGGTACATGCAGTACCCGCCGGTAGCTTTGTTCTGACGTGACAGCAGGTCCGTATAGCCGTTGCCTGACAGCACATCAAAGAAACTCGGGGCTTTTCCGAACATCCTGCGGAAATACTCACCGGCCGCCTCTTCGTAGGTTTCCTTACTGACGGTAGGAGTCGGGTTGCCGTTTCTGAAAAGACACGGCAGATCATAGAACATCAGCTCGTCAACGCCGAGACGTTCTTTCTGAAGTTTTCTTATCTGAGATGTAATCGGAACTATATATTTCAGTACATAGCCTCTGAAACGCTCCACATCCTGTCTCGAGTAATCAAACCTCTCCATGCGCTTGTAACCGAGCTCGGTAAAGCTCTCAAAGCCGAGTTTCCTTGCCGCGCGGGTTCTGACTTTTACCATATCGTCATATATTCTGTCAAAGGTTTCCTTACGGCTCATATAATAATCATCCAGAGCTTTATGTGCCGTTTTTCTTACATTCCGGTCAGTAGACTGCAGATATGGCGCAAGAAGGCTTAAGTTAAGCTTCCTGCCGTCAAATTCTATCTCTGCTTCGGACTGAAGCTGTGAGTACTCGCTCTCAAGTGCTGATTCCTCCGCAAGCTCATCGAGAATTTCTTTCGAAATCGTCTCTTTCTGGTTGGCCGCTTTGCGAAAAATCATTTCCCCGTATTTTGCCTTGAATTCATCTGCACACGGACAGTCCAGCAAAGTAGACAGCACTGCCGACGCGAGTTCTGAAATCTTCGCCATGTTCTCATCGTAGAAATCGTTCTCCTGCGAGAAAAATTCATCCGAAGTGTCAAGGTCGTGCATAACCGTACAAAGAGCGTACGCGGTATCAAAGCTGCTCTGCGCGTCTTCAAACTCTGTCATGGCGTCCATAGCCTGTTCAACTGTCTTCGCCGTCATGAGCCTGAATCTGACGTCCCTTACAAGCTCGCTGAATGCACCAATGTCCGGCCTTTTATACTTAATGTCTTTGAAATCCGGAATGTTAATTTCTTCTTGACCCATACTCTGCAGGACTCCTTACATCTTTTCGACCACATTTATTCCGAGCAGCTCAAGTCCGCTCCTGAGAACTTCGCAGACACAGCTGCAGAGCGCAAGACGCGCCTTCTTCTGTTCCGTACTGTCTGCGCTCAATATGCTGGAATTGTTATAAAATCTGTTGTAGCTTCTGGCAATAACAGCTATCTGGCGCGACACCATAAACGGCTCGTAACTTGCCGCCGCTTTCCTGATTGAATCCTTGTAATCCGCGAGATTCCTGATTACCGCATATTCGTCGTCCCCTGTGAGAAGTCCCAGCCCGCTTCCGCTCGCAATGTCAAGACCCAATGAATCAGCTTTCCTCAGGATCGATCTTGTTCTCGCGTAAGTATAAATCAGGTAAGGCGCCGTATCACCCTCGAAATCGAGCATCTCATCCCAGTCAAAGAGAATATCCTTCTCTCTTCCTGACTTGAGATATGTGTACTTAACCGCTCCGATACCGATCTTCTCTGCAATCTCCGCTATCTCATCGGCACTCATGTCGTCTCCTCTCGCGGCGGCATTCGTCTTTATAATCTCTGCGGTCTTCTCAACCGTCTTGTTTAACAGATCGTCAAGAAGCACTATGTTCCCCTTGCGTGTTGAGAAAGCGGTGTTGTTCTTGAACTTGACCAGTCCGAACCCGACATGAACACAGTCGTCCGCACATTTGTATCCTGCCTTCCTGAGCACGGCGAAAACCTGCTTAAAGTGCAGCTGCTGCGGCAATCCTACCACGTAGATATTCTTGTCAAAATGATAGTTCTCATATCTGTACAGCACCGCCGCCAGATCTCTTGAAGCATAAATCGTCGTTCCGTCGCTCTTGAGAATGATACATGGCGGCAGCCCTTCATCGTCAAGCTTTACAACCTGTGCGCCCTCGCTCTCCTCAAGCAGTCCCTTCTCCCTGAGCATATCTACGACCGCCGGAATCCGGCTGCTGTAGAACGACTCTCCGTTATAGTTGTCGAACTTCACGCCCATCCTGTTGTATGTCTTCTCGAAAACTTCAAGACTCAGCTTCCTGAATCTCTCCCAAAGCGCCACCTCATCACTGCAGCCCTCTTCAAGTTTTCTGAAATTCTCCCTTGCGGCATCTTCAAGCGAAGGATCTTTCTCGGCTTCTTCATGAAACCTGACGTATATTCTGAGAAGCTCGTCAATAGGAGCTTTACCGAGCGCCTCCTCATCCCCCCACAGCCTGTAGGCGGTTATCAGCTTTCCGAACTGCGTTCCGTAATCCCCGAGATGATTGAATCTCACCACGTTATATCCGAGTTTGCCGTATATGGCGGAAATTGAGTTTCCTAATATAGTCGTGAAGGCGTGACCCACATGAAAAGGCTTTGCGATATTCGGAGACGAAAACTCAACTATGACATTCCGGCCTTCGCCGATGTTCTCTTCACCGTAGCGTGAACCCTTCAGAATAATCTCCGTAAGCACTTCTTCTGCCAGCACCTTGCGGTCTATGAAAAAATTGACATAGGGACCTGCATTCTTTGCAGTAACGGCACCGTCTGTCAGTTCATGATTGTCGCAGAGTTCCTGCGCGATTGCAGCCGGAGCCTTGTGCATCGTCTTTGCAAGTACAAAGCACGGGAAAGCGTAATCTCCGAGACTCATCTGAGGCGGAATCTCAATAAGGTCACTGACCTTTGCCTGCTCAAGTCCTGTGATCTTCGCGATATTCGAAGCAATTCTCTCTTTATAATCCATAATCCAGCCTCCGGGAAGTCTAATATTCAGGCTAATATATTAACATAAACCACTGAAATATTCCGCTTTGTACACCGTTGGAGTATAATGCCGGTATATTTTTAGATTGAGGTTTCATATGAATTACTGGTTGATTCTTGCGATTAGCGCCGTTGCCGCATTCGCTCTGACTTATCTGTTTATGCTCAAAAGACCCGCAGAAAAGATTCTTCTCGGTCACGACCGCGGACGCAAATTCGCTCAGGGAGCGGAAGTAAACATCGGCAAGCCGACCGGGGTAGGCGTATATTTCACAATATCATTTGTTCTGGTTTCAATGGCGGCGCTCGGCATCGCGATGCGCACTGCGTCTGAATCGGTTATTTTCGAGCCGGGCGTAATATTCGGCTTAGGTCTTACATTCATCGCTATGATTACAGGGCTGCTTGACGACCGTTCAGCCAAACCCTGGAACGAATATATCAAGGGCGGTCTCGATTTTCTCGTGTCGCTTCTCGGCGCGCTGAACTGCCTCGTTTTTTTCAATTCTCCTTTTGCAATAGTGACTCTCGGAATTAACGGGAAACCTGTGGTCTTGAACAGCGTCGTGTTCTTCATACTTGCAGCGGTTCTTTTCGTAGTCTCGATCAACGCGACAAACGCCACAGACGGAATCGACGGATTGTCCGGAACACTCGCCGTTCTCACGGTGATTACCCTGGCGGCAATAGCGTACATCAACGCGAATCTCACACTGTCGGGTTTTCTGATCGGTGTCATATTCATCTGCGTTATTATCGCGTATCTGATATTTAACTTTTTCCCGAGCAGTATGCTCATGGGCGACGCCGGATCGCGCGCCTGCGGTTTCTTTATAGCCTTCTATGCGATTTACCTGAGAATCCCGTTCGCATACCTGATTGTAGGACTTCCGTTCCTTATTGACGGCGGAATCTCAATTCTCAAGATTACCGTCGGCAGACTTACCCGCAAGAAAGTCATTCTTTTCAAGAACATAAGAACCCCGCTTCACGAAGAGCTTAAGAAGAACCGCGGATTCTCCGTTCCAAAGGTATGGAGAACCCTCGTCATTTCCGCGCTCGCAATCGATATCATATACATTGCCGTGACAGTTGCCGTTCACTTCATGTGATAACAAATCATTTACAAACTGTCGCACATTTCCCGTACGGTTTTGGTTATAATTCAGATGGACAGTCCGTCAGCAAAGGAGTTCATCTATGATACACAATCAGTGGTATGCCGTCCTGCCGTCAAAAGCAGTCAGGAAGAACACAATTACAGGCGTCAGAAGACTCGGACTTGATCTCGCAATTTTCAGGGACAACAGCGGAAAACTCGGATGCGTCACAGACAGATGCACTCACCGCGGCGCCGCATTAAGCAAAGGCAGGATCAGGGAAGGCTGCATCGAATGTCCTTTTCACGGACTGAGATTCAGCGTAGACGGCGTATGCCGGCTGATACCGGCAAACGGCCGGTCATCGGCTGAGTCTTTGACGCGCTATAACGTTACAAGTTATCCTGTATCTGAAGCTCACGGAATTATCTACGTGCAGTATGTAGATTCTGACAGAAAGACAGGTTCGGATGAGACGGAACCGGCGCTTCCCTTTTTCGAAGGCGATATAGACGATAAAATGGTATACAGTGAGTTCTCTGACCTCTGGAACTCCCACTATTCAAGGTGCATTGAGAACCAGCTTGACGTAGTGCATCTCCCGTTTGTACACAGGACCACCATCGGCCGGGGCAACAGGACGCTTGTAAACGGACCTAAGACCGAACTTGTCGACGGAGGAATCATAACATCGGCGAACAACGATGTAGACGTCGGGCAAAAGCCTGTCAGAGCCGCGGACTGCGTGATCAAAAGCACTTATCTCAAGTTTATGTATCCTAACATATGGATGAACCACATAAGCGACAAAATCAAGGTTGTGATTTATTTCGCACCGGTGGACGACGAGAACACAATACTCTACATCCGTTTCTACGACAATATTACAGGAGTCAGATTCATCGACCGCTTTATTGCCGCACTCGGGAAACCCGCCAACTTTATCATTGAACGCCAGGACAAAAGAGTAGTCATAACACAGAAACCAAAAGCATCTTCGTTTGTATCAAACGAGAAACTTGTCGCAGGAGACGCACCGATTATTCAATATCGCAAAATCCGCGACAGTCTCAAGAACAGTTAAAGGAAAGATATGTCAGTAATCAGTATTTTCAAAATCAAAGACCATCCGGTAAAGCGCATTCTTATGTCTGTATTCGGAGTGCTCGTGTGCGGCATAGCCGTGGGACTCTTCAGATGCGCGACTTTCGGTGTGGATCCGTTCCAGTCGTTTATGTCAGGCCTTGAGAGCCTTGTTCCGATAAGCTTCGGAACTCTCTATGTAATAGTAAATGCACTTCTGCTCATATTCAGCCTTGTATGCGACAGGCATTACATAGGAATCGCAACTTTTGTAAACCTGTTTCTCCTCGGCTATGTTGTACAGTTCTCGTATTACGTGTTGCAGCACGCTTTCCCACAGCCGTCTCTTGCCGTCAGGATTGTTTTCTTCATTATCGGCGTGGCCATCCTGTGCCTTGCCTCGGCGTTCTACATCACAGCTGATCTCGGCGTATCCACTTACGATGCGATTGCGCTGATAATCACGCAGACCTGGCAGAAAGGGCAATTCAGATTTGTAAGAATTATTACTGACGTAATCTGTGTTGCTTCCGGTGTAGTCCTCTTCCTTCTGTCAGGCGACAGACTGTCCGGTCTGTATTCGATAGTGGGAGCAGGTACAATCGTGCTTGCACTGTTTATGGGACCTCTGGTCGATTTGTTTTCGCGAAAAATAGCGAAGCCTTTCCTCTTCGGAGTTACTGCTGATTCTCGGGATTTGTGAGCAATACCTGAAGCAGCGGACTGAAAACGTGGAAGTGTGCGGACGCTCTGCCCGGAAAGTACCTGTTTAAGTTATCAAGCGTATCATAACGAGTGTTCATGAACATTCCGCCGTCGCCAAGCGTCACATCCGAGCTCTCATAATACCCCGTATATGATAAGGATTCATCGGTACCTGCCGCAAACCAGTTTGATGCCTCAAAATAGACATATGGTATTCCGGCTTCATCAAAAGCCGTGTGATCACTCCACGGTCCCGTTGAAGGTGAATTGATTCCGGGATTTAACGGAGCCGGGTTCTCGGCTGTCCACGGATTTGTATAAAGAGTATTGTCGGCGATCTCAGGTCCTTTGCCGTTTGCCGCAAAATACCCGTCAAGGTCTTCTGTCTTATATACATTTATCCCGAGTGTCTTCGCTTTTTCCACTGCCATGTCATACGCACCTAGATTAATGATAGCATCACCATCGGCAGAACCGCCGTATATGTTGCAGTAGTCTCCGAAAGCTACAGCGTCAATGTTAATCATATAGGCAGTACGCGCAATATCCTGACTGCTCATATTCTCAACATAGTTTTCGGAGCCGAACAGCCCTATCTCTTCAGCGTCAAAAAAGACAATTTTAAGATCTCTCTCAGGAACGATGTCTGCCATCGACACGGCATTTCCGAGAAGCAGTGCAATTCCCGATCCGTTGTCTCCGCAGCCGTCACCGTCATAATGACTGCCTGCTATAATCTGTGTGTCGCCTTTGCTTCCTTCTATCGACAGGACAATATTTGTACCGCTGTATGATTCTCCCGAATAATCATCAGTACAGTCAAAGTTCTGAAGCTCTATCTGACTGTCTGAATAACCTGCCGACTTCAGCTCTCCTACTATCCAGTCTATCGTTTGCTGATGGCGGTTGTCTTCAGAAGGAGTCTGTCCGTCAGGAGTAATATCTCTGTTCTTGAGATTCTCACCGATATAATTGAGATATTTCATACAGCAATCCGTGCAATCGTAACTGCCGTCAGTCTGATTCATATTATCTGTTCCTCCCGTCTGCTTCATTATGCTGCAGCCTCCGAGAACAGTCACAAGCATCACACATGCTGCAAACACCGATAGTGATCTAATCTTCATACGCAAATTCTCCATCTCCACCGGCATCCCGAACCGGCACATACTGACTCAGGCAAATACAAGCTTCTCAAATTTTGGCACAGGCATAGGCCTTGCATAAAAGAAACCCTGTACATAATTACAGCCTATTTTCTTGAGAAAATTCACCTGTTCTTCAGTCTCAACGCCCTCCATAATTACCGGAGTCTCAAGTTCCAGGGCAAGTTTTACCGTCGATTCGAGAATCTTGCGGCTTCGATTTCTGTCTGACGTATCAGACAGAAATTTCATATCAATCTTAAGTACATCAACACTCACATCCTTTAGTGTGTTGAGTGAAGAATATCCGCTGCCGAAATCATCCATAAGAATTACAAATCCCCTGCTCTGAAGCTCACTTACAACACTTGCCATTATTTCAGGGTCAGTCATGTATGCGCTCTCTGTCACTTCAAGTTCAAGAAGCTTCGGCGGTATTGAATACTTCTCGACGAGATTCTGTATAATTCTGACAATATGCGGATTATACAGGTTTACGCGAGACACGTTTACGGAGACCGGCAACGGATCAATACCGCGCGCTATCCAGTCGTGAAGAAGCCTGCAGACAGTCTCCCAGACAAAGCAATCAACCTTGCATATAAAACCGTTCTGCTCAAAGACAGGTATAAACATTGCGGGCGAAAGAATTCCACGCGTCGGATGATTCCACCTTATAAGTGCTTCTGAACCCGAAGGGTAACCTCTGTTGATATCGTATTTGGGCTGAAGATAGACCTCAAACTGATTGGAATCCAGCGCATGCTGCATCTCATTAATCACCCACTGGTTCTCGAGAAGACGGCGGCTTATCTCGGGCCGGTAATATGCCAGATAATCAATAAAACTGCCTTTGCACTCCGTCGATGCCAGTTTTGCAAGCTCATACATCTTCTGAGGCTTATCCCACGGTTCCTCAACCTCATATACACCGAATGAAGGAACGAGGCGGTACTTTTTGTTGTACACCGCAAGCTCATCAAAAGCGTTATGAGCAATCATCCCTATTTCATCCTTGAGGTCAGGCATACAGATACAGAACGCATCTGCATTGATTCTGCCGTATATGCACGGTGGATAACGTTCAGATACGAGACGAAGCTGGTTGGCAATGGATCGGAGAAGCTTATCACCTTCTTCCTCACCCCAGAAAGAGTTGTATGTCTGGAAATGATCAATATCGACTCTCACCATTGCGAATTTGATCTCAGGGTGGTTCGTCATAAGTTTACCCGCTTCCGAGAAGAATGTGCTGCGGTTATAAAGACCGGTCAGCGGGTCGTGTTCGTACACATACTTCATTCTGCTTATTAGATAATACTGACTTCGAATTATTACGTTCTTGAGCCTCGTCAGCAGCGTAGCCGGCTGATAAGGCTTTGAAATGAAATCCCATGCTCCCAGTTCAAGAACCCTTCGCTCTGTCTCATCGTCTTTGTCTCCTGTTACAGCAATCAGCGGAAGCGCAGAGAAGTCAGAATCCTTAAAATATTCCAAAAACTGATAACCATCCATTACCGGCATCACAAGATCCAGAAGTATTGCCGTTATCTCGGGACAATGTTCAAGCTTTTCGACAGCATCCGAACCATTCTCAGCTTCAATAACGTCATACTCCGGATTAAGCAGATTAGACAGAATATCTCTGTTGATTTTCTGGTCTTCTACCACAAGAATTGTAAATTTCTCATTCTCCATATCCTTAGTCTTCTGACAGCTCCGGAACGCATCACCGGAAAGTCAGGCTTCCTCCCTGTATAGTATCTGATCCAGTACAGTTTTATCACTGATCAGCTTATTGTATAGCTGTTCCGTTCCTTCAAGCGTTCCGGCCCGAAGCAGTTCAACAATCCTGCAGGTTGTCTCATACATCGGAGTAATTTCCATGTTCGCAAGAACTCCCTTGAGCATGTGTGCCGTCTCGAAACTTTCCTTAATGTAACCGTTCTTAAGCTGTGAACCAAGTTCGGTAAATCCTTTCTCTTCGTCAACTTCATAGATTAACCGGCAATAGAATGACTCATCACCCCCGAATCGCGGCATGGCACTGTCAATATCGCAGCCCCATTTCTTAAGACCTTCTATTATCTCAGTTACCCCTTCTTTTTCTCTCATATCTTTCAAGTCCTCCTTTTCATAATATATTCACGAACAGTCTCACACAGGCTTTCCGGGTCTATTGGTTTGGCTATGTGGCCGTTCATTCCCGCATCCAAACATTTCCTGACGTCTTCATCAAAAGCGTCGGCAGTCATGGCAATTATAGGAACAGTCCTGGCATCGTCCCTGTTGAGCCGCCTGATGTGTCTGGTCGCCTCGATGCCGTCCATAATCGGCATTCTCACATCCATGAGTACAATATCATAGAAACCGTACGGTGAAGTGGCAAACTCGTTAAGTCCCCGTCTTCCGTCTTCAGCAATGTTCACAAGTGCATTATTCTCGGTAAGCAGTCTCTTAACAATCTCCTGATTAAGCGGGTGGTCCTCACAAAGAAGCACATGGCAGTTTTCCGGAAGTGAAGATGACGGTGCGTTGTTCAATGACACACTGACAGCCTCCTGAGATGTAATGCAGTCAAATTCTCCGGTAATTGCAAATGACGTACCCTTGCCAAGATAGCTTTTAACGTTGACGCTGCAGTCCATAAGATCAAGCAGTTTCTTTACGATTGCAAGCCCGAGACCAGTGCCGCGCATTTCAGAACTGTCATCACGCATTTCTTGTGTAAATGGCTCGAAAAGGTGTTTCTGAAAGTCTTCGCTCATACCGATTCCTGTATCCGCAACCGTGATTTCAAGTGCCAGTCGTCCCTGCGCCGTAAGATGCTCCCTGAGCCTGAATGTCACGCTGCCGCCTTCCGGCGTGAACTTAACCGCATTTGAAAGCAGATTGAAAAACACCTGATTAAGTCTTAATGAATCCATCATCGGAATGTAATCAGTCAGCGGCTCCACATCCAATACGAATCTGATGTTCTTCTCCTTGCACAGCGGCAGTATCACAGAACTCAGATATGCCTGAAAGTCCTGTATACGGTAAGGCTCAGGCCTGAGCTCTATTTTGCCGCTCTCGGCCTTTGTCATATCGAGCACCTCATTGATGAGACTCAGCAGGAATTTGGATGACAGATCGATCTTGCGGAGATTATCACGCGCCTCTTCAGGCAGATCCATTTCCTGCGTCAGATAAGTCATACCGATAATTCCGTTCAGAGGGGTTCTGATATCGTGGCTCATACGCGACAGGAAGTCACTTTTCGCCGCATTTGCAGAATCGGCTGCAACTCGAAGCAGTTTCTCCTTATCCAGCTGCTTCTTGAGAGAATTCTCGAGCTCGACCTCATGGTCAACGACTCTGTACGTGGAATAGAATATATGTCCGTCAGGCCTTATCTCACGAAGTGTGCATTCTGTATTAACCCATATTATATTGCCGTCCGTCTGTACTATTCTGTAATTACCGCAACTGAACTTAAGAGAATTGAATCCGTCATGATACGCTTTTTTTACCCTCTCCGCATCATCCGGATGAATCGAACCGAAAGCATCGCTTGTGTATCTGATGACAGCCGGGGCATTCTGCATCTTGCGTCTTGCTTCCGGCGAACTCGGTGTCTTAAGCCCGAAAATTCTAAGCATCCGGTCATTCACAAATTCGACATCGACATGATTCTCATCAGGCATTCTGTGAACAGCTACACCCATACCCATAGAATCGATGATATCCTTGACATGTTCGGCCTCAACCTTTATCATTGCAGCCTCCTTCTGCTGCATGACAACTGTCTCCGTGACATCAAGCTGGAACAGAAGAATCGTATCCTTCTCATCGTCAAGATAGTAATGCTCAATCTTGCGATACATAAACTCATTAGGATGTCCCGTATAGTGTCCGCGAAGATTGATGTCAAAGCTCTTCTTCTTCTCAAGGTTCAGAACAATATTTGATATTGTGCTCTCCTTAAGATATATATCACGGTCTTCATCAGCAATGAAAGAACCAATCGCAAACTGCCTGATATCCTCATATCTGAAAAGATCCGGCGGATTGCGCAAAGATCTGTGGTACTTATCAAGAAGATTACTGCTCAGGTGAACAAATTCAAATCTCTGTGACTTTACATGAAGAAGAGCCACGTAATCATATTCCTGATCGCTGATAATTTTGAAGATACTGTCTCTTAAGACCTGGTGCGTAATGTCATTGGCATACGTGAAGCACTCGATATCACCGCTGTCAGGATTCTTTATCAGTGAGAAGTAAGCCCTTACCCATGGCTTATCCTCTTCGTTGTGTCTGCTTCTGTATTCGACTGACAGCCTGGTGTCTCCGTTTTTCGCTGACTCAAGAAGAGCTTTGCGACTGAAACGGCGCTTATAGTCTTTGCGGATCTCATCGTCAGTAATCAATGTGGCCGCGCGTTCAAAGAACTCATCGGCAGTTTCAGTTGTAAGATAATTATATGTAAAATCTACCCGTGAAGTACCGCTTACAAAAGTATTCCGGGACAGGTTAATTCTGAAGCACCCCAATGAGTCCGGGTTCGTGGTCATAAGTGTCTGCACGGTTCTGCGGTATTCTTCTCTCTCCTGATGTTCCGTAGTAATATCAATTCCCACAGCATAGGCAAGAAGCGGCTTG
>Ga0116193_1002515_pt1 | contig 13895 bp, 10 predicted proteins | sample AD_UKC115_MetaG_FD_89892 | JGI IMG/M metagenome (GOLD analysis project Ga0116193, IMG submission 89892) | Active sludge microbial communities of municipal wastewater-treating anaerobic digesters from Hong Kong - AD_UKC115_MetaG | ecosystem: Engineered > Bioreactor > Anaerobic > Digestate... | reverse complement strand
TAGGTATCCAGCCGGTCGCCAATCGGCTCGGTCCAGTAGGGCGGGATGTTCCCGGCTCCGAAGGCGGTGCCCCACACCGTCATGATCTGGGCGGCGTTGCAGTCCACATCCCTGCCGCAGCGCCCGCAGATCTCCATCATGTCGGTGAAGTCGCCGTTTCCGAACCAGAGCGCGATGACCTCGATGGCGGCGTTCGGGAAGGTGTGCACCCAGTTGTAGCGCTCGAGCTTCTTTTCGCAGGGACGCCACGCCTCCAGCCAGCCGGAGGATGTTTTGCAGCGCTCCAGCGCAAAGCGGACGACGCTGCCGTACTGGCTGTCCTCCGGCATCAGCGCGATGGCGGCCTCGGTGAGTTTCCGTAAATCCTTCTCATAAAAGGCCATCGAGCAGAGGAGGGCGTTGAAGACCTCACCCAACACGCCGCTGTTGTAATGGGAGATTTCCGCGTCCTGCCAGGCGGCTTCGGCTGCTTTTGCGGGATTGCCGGGCCGGATTTGGCCGAGGATCACGCCGCGCATTTGGGCGCCGATCCACTCGCGGAAAGGGTTGTTGAAACGTCCGCTCTCAGGCGGCAGGATTCCGCAGCGCAGGTTCCGCAGGGCCATATCCTCCGCCGACCAGCCGAAGCTGATCCGGGAGAGCCATTCGTAGGCGATGTCACGGGAGGAGGTGGCCTTTCCGCAGCGCTCGTAGGCGCAGAGCAGGGCAAGCTCGTAGGTCACGTCGTCGTTGTAGGTGTTCGGCTTCCGCACATACCGGCGCACGTCGTTATAGGCCTTTTCGATGTTGTCGGTCGTGTAGCCCTCCATACAGGTGCCGTAGGCGCCGCCGACGATCTGGGAGAGCCACCCGGCGTGAATTTTTTCTTCCAAAGACTTGCCCATGTCGATCTTTACCGGTGCGGGGAAAGAGACCGCCTGCGCATACTGGGAGAAGCTCTCGTATTGTGTATAGTTCCAGAAATCGGATTCAGGGTCTTTTTCGGCATTCCGGCAGGCCTCGAAGAGCTCGTAGGTCGCCCTCTGCAGCGCGGCGGCGTCGTCCTCCGTCACGGCCCGGAAGCCGGAGAGAAGCAGATTCTCCGCGTCTTTGACTTTATATCCGCGGTTTTCCTGTGCCTGGATGGCGGCGACGGCCATCGTATCCCTCGCGAGGGAACCCGGGACGCGGCTGCCCCAGTAAATTTTGATGGCGTCGTCCCAGTATTTTTCCGTGTCATAGGTCTGTTCCTCCCAGAGCTCCTTCGTGTCGTCCTCAAAGTGGACGGGGATCTGGCTCTCAATCGAAAGTTTTTCGATTTCCCAGGCTTTCATGCCGGCACCTCCATCATTTTTCTTCCATGGGATCATTCTTTTGCAGATCGTGAAAACGGTTTTACAGCGGGTATCGGAGGAAATCTTTTCCGCGAAACCGCGCTTTTCCAGAAAAAAGATAACATATTGTAGCCAAAATTTCAATAAAAAACGGGAAAATACTTGACGGAACTGACGGTATTTACTATAATCAAAGCAGAAAAAAATTTTAACCAGAAATGTAATCGTTTACATGAGAGGCTTTTATGGCTACGATCAAGGATATTGCGAGAGAATCCGGCGTCTCCGTCGCGACGGTGTCCCGCTACATCAACGGGAACGCCCATATCGGGAATGCTACCTCCGAGCGGATCGCGGAGGTGATCGGCCGGCTGGGGTACCGTCCCAGCCGTACGGCGAGGAGCTTAAAAACGCACAACAGCCGCAATATCATGCTGGTTGTGCCGGATATTAACAACCCGTTTTACTCCAAGATGGCGGAGGTGGTCAATCAGCGCTGCCGGGCGAAGGGCTACACGATGACGCTGTACAACACCACGGAGGAAATCCACGAGGAGCTTCAGGCAATCCGGCTCGCGGGCGACATTTTTGCGGATGGAATCGTTTTCGCGTCGGTCACGGCGCAGGAGCTGGTGCTCGAGGAGATCAGGCAGAGCCGCTGCCAGATCGTGCTCGTCAACTCCTACGACAGCTGTCCCTTCGATACCGTGCATGGGGACCGCGTCCGGGAGGGCACCTATCTCTCCGCCAAATATCTGATTGAAAACGGCCATACCCGGATCGGCTTCGCGGGAGGGCTTCCCGGCGCCGCGATTGCGGAAAACCGCAAAAAGGGATATTTCAAGGCGCTGGCGGAGGCGGGCATCGAGCCGGACGACGAGCTGATTTTTGAGATGGGGTTCAATCTGGAATCCGGCAAAAAGGCCGGGCGATATTTTACCGCGCTGGATCCGCGCCCGAGCGCCATCTGCTGCGCCAACGATATGATCGCGCTCGGCGTGATCAGCGTCTTCGGCGAGATGGGGATCAAGATCCCCAACGATTTTTCCATCACCGGGATGGACGACGTCCCGTATTCCTCCCGCAGCTTTGCAAGCCTGACCACGGTCACCAACGACAGCGCCAAGTTTGCGAACGACGCCATGGATGCGCTTTTTGACCGGATCACCGGAAAGTACGCCGGTGCGCCCAGGGAATATATCATCGACAGACAGCTGATTGTTCGCACTTCCGTGAAAAATCTGGTAAAATAATTTTTTGGAGGGATTGGGATGTTTACGGTCGGACTTGCCACCGTGGCCATGGATGTGATCATGCAGACGCAGGAGCTGCCGAAGGAGGACGGCTTTGCCGTCATCGAAAAAAGCACCTATCTGCCGGGCGGCAGCGGCACCAACGTGATCTCCCAGCTTGCGCGGCTCGGGGATCCGTGCGGATTTGTCGCCCAGATCGGGGACGATACGGTCGGCGCGCAGATCCGCCGAAGCCTGCTCGACGAGGGAATCGACGACGCGGGCCTCAAGGTGCTCGAGGGAGGTTCCTCGCTGCATACGAAGATCCTCGTCGACGCCTCCGGCAAGAAATTCATCCTCCTCGATATGGGCAACGCCTTCCTAAGTCTTGAACTTAAAGAAAATGACCTGAAATATTGCCTGAAAGGCGATATCTTCTATACGGACCTTCTTCCCGGAAAAGCCGCGATTACCGCGGCCAAGGCCGCCTTTGAGCACGGAAGAAAAGTCGTCTGCAACCTCCAGATCGGCCTTCCGCTGATGGAGGGCATGGGTGTTTCCAGAGACGATATTCTCGGCGTGCTCAAATACGTCGATGTCTTCGCGCCATGCAGGGAAGGCCTTTTGGCGCTCGCCGGCAGGGAGGATCTGCGGGAGGCCCTCTGTTTCCTGCGCCCCTATTTTTCCGGGCTCCTGCTCGTCACGCTTGGCGGCGAGGGCTCTGCGGCTTTTGACGAGGCGGACTGGGAGACGAGAATTTCCATTCCCAAGGCGGAGGTCGTGGATACCACCGGCGCGGGCGATTCCTATCTCGGGGCCTTTATTCATGCCTATCTGATCGCGAAGATGCCGCTCCGGGAGGCGATGGAGTTCGCCGCCTGCTGTGCCGCAGTCACCTGCGGAAAGATCGGAGCTCGCTCCGGGCCTAATTTGATGGAAGCGGAGGAGTTTCTGCGGCACGCCGAATGGAAAGCGTGACTATATGAAAAACAGAACAATGAACGGCTCTCCGGTTTCGCTGAAGTCCGCGGTACGGGGCGCGCTCTGGGGCGTTTCGCTCGGCGACGCGTACGGCATGCCGATGGAGATGTGGTCCCGGGAGAAGAGCCGCTCCGTATTCGGTAAGGTGAAGGAGCTTCTGCCCGGCCATCCGGAGAACGCGATCTCCCACGGCAGACTCGCCGGGGAGACGACCGACGACAGCGCCTTCACGCGCCTCGTCTGCGAGCTGATTATCCGGAACGGCGACGTCGACCCGATGAAATTCGTCTCCGGCGTCTATGAATGGCTGGAGCGGGGCGGGGAGAAGAACGATCTTGTTCTCGGCCCGAGCACAAGGAAGGCGCTGGAGGCGATCCGGAACGGCCTGCCTCCCGAGGAGGCGGGCAAATCCGGCCGGACCGACGGGGCAGCGATGCGGATTCTTCCGGTCGGCATCGTCTGGAACTGGGAAAACAGCGGTGCTCTGATCAGCGCCGTTTACCGCGCCTCGATCGCGACGCACAACACGAACGTGGCCATCAGTTCGGCGGCGGCGGTCGCGGCGGCGGTCTCCTGCGCGGTGCGCACCGGGGATCTCGACACCGCCGTCAATGCGGCGGCCATCGCGGCGGATCGGGCGGAAATCTATGGCTACAAGGTCTCCGACGTGCGGATCTCCCTGCAGATCGAGCGCGCCGTGAGGATTCTTTCGCGGGCACCGGACGAGGAGAGCGCGCTCACACTGCTGAACGAGCGGATCGGGACCGGACTTCCCGCCGAGGAGGCGGTTCCGGCGGCGATCGGGCTCTGTTCGTATGCAAAGGGCGACGCGCTGGTCTGCGCAAGGCTCTGTGCGAACGCGGGCGGCGATACGGATACGATCGGGGCCATGGCCTGCGGCATCTGCGGGGGCCTTCGCGGATACGATTCCCTGCCGGAGCGGGAGATCGCACAGATCCGGGAGGCTTCCGGCATCGACTGGGATCCGGTCGCGGAGGCGCTGGTCAAACGCCTGAAATAATCTACACAGGAAGGGCATGCCGATGATTTCACTGAAGCACATCAAAAAAACCTATCCGAACGGCCTGACGGTCATGGAGGATATGAGCCTCGACATCGAAGACGGATCGTTTACGGTGCTGGTCGGGCCCTCCGGCTGCGGCAAGACGACGACACTTCGGATGATCGCCGGTCTTGAGTCGTGCACGAAGGGCGAGATCTGGATCGACGACGTCAATATCACCGATATGGATCCGGGCGACCGCGGCATCGCGATGGTGTTCCAGAACTATGCCCTCTACCCGCACATGACGGTCGCGAAGAACATCTCCTTCGGCCTCAAGAATTTTGGCTACGGCAAAGAGGAGATCAAAACGATCACCGCCGAGGTGCTGGAATTGGTCGGTCTGACCGAGTATGCGAACGTCAAGCCGGGCAACCTCTCCGGCGGCCAGCGCCAGAGAGTCGCGCTCGCCCGGGCAATCTCCAAAAAACCAAAGGTCTTTTTGATGGACGAGCCTCTCTCGAACCTCGACGCCAAACTCCGCGTCAACATGCGCAGCGAGCTGATCCGCATGCACCAGAAGCTCAAATCCACCTTCATTTACATCACGCACGATCAGGTCGAGGCTATGACCATGGGCGACTACATCGCGGTCATGAATGAAGGCAAAATCATGCAGTACGGCACGCCGGATGAGATCTACTCCAACCCACAGAACATCTTTACCGCAAAATTCATCGGCGACCCCGGCATGAACATCGTCCCGCAGCCGGACGGCACCTCCCTCGGCTTCCGTTCCTCCAAGACGAAGTTCCACCGGCCGGAAAACTTCGACGGCGCCGTGTTCCGCGGGAAAATCTCCACGCGGGAGCGTCTCGGCGACATCAATCATTACACGATCCTCTCCGACGACGGCTGCGAATTTGCGGTGCGCAACGAGGAGTTCTTCGACTTCGGCGAGGAGATCTGCCTCTACATCGAGAAAAAGGACCTCTACGCGTTCAACCGGGAAGGCGGCCGTACCGAAGTAGGCGCTTTGCCCGCGGAGGAGGCCGGATTATGAAACAGGATCATCCGGGCGTTTTTCATCGGCTCCGGCAGCTTTTCATGAAATTCGTCAATCCGATTCTGCGCTGCCCGTACGTCCTGATCGCACCGGCGGTGCTTCTCGCGATCACCTTCAGCATCATCCCGACCCTGATGTCCATCCGCAACAGTTTTTATAAGGTGGACTATGTATTCCACGTCGACACGTTCGTGGGGCTCAATAATTACAAAACGATCTTCCACGACCCGACGTTTCTTCTGGTTTTTAAGAATACGCTGATCTTCACCGGCGTAACCGTGATTTTTGCGATCCCGCTCGCGGTGCTGGTGGCGATCTTTCTCAATAAAAATACGGCGATCCACAATTTCACGCAGAGCGTCGTCTTTACCCCGCACATCATCTCGTGGGTCTCGATCGCGGCGCTGTGGATGTTTCTGATGGATCCGCAGTTCGGCATTCTGAATGCCGTGCTCACGGCGCTCGGCTTCGATCCGCTCGACTGGATGCTCAGCGAAAAAACTTCGCTCCTGTCGATCATTATCGTCTCAATCTGGAAATCGCTCGGCTATAACGTGCTCATCGTCACCTCCGGGCTGCAGAATATCCCGCAGGATATCTACGAATCGGCAAAGCTCGACCGCTCCAACTGGTTCCGCACCTTTTTCAAGATCACGGTGCCGATGCTTTCGCCGACCTTTGTCTTTCTGGTCACCACCACGATCATCGGCACCTTCAGCACCTACGACCTGATCAAGCTGATGACGCAGGGCGGCCCGCGGAACTCCTCCAACCTGCTGGTCTATTGGATCTACGAGACCGGCTATCTGCAGTTCAACGTCGGCAAGGCGATGGCCGGCGGCGTCATCCTGCTCCTGTTCATCGGCACGGTCTCCGTCGCGAATTTCACGCTGATGAACAAACGAGCCCATTATCAGTGAGGAGGGGAGCCTATGAAACGGATCGAGGAAAGAAAAAAGAAGCTCACGCCGAAGCATGTTATCTTTCTTATTCTTGAGGCGATTGTCATTCTCCTGCTGCTGATCGCCTATATCTTCCCGATGTTTTATATGATCTCGACCTCGCTCAAGACCATGCGGGAGGTCAACGTCTCGCCGCCGACGCTCTGGCCGGAGGTGCTGCAGTGGAAGAACTACGCCGAGGCGTGGCAGAAGATGAATTTCTTCCACTACTTCAAAAATTCCGTCTTCATCTCCGTGATGACGATCGTCGGCCAGCTCTTCGTCTGCGTGCCCTGCGCGTACGCCTTGGCGAAGAAACAGTTTGTCGGCCGGAAATTCTTCCACACGCTCGTGCTGTTCGACCTGATCGTGCCTTCCCAGATCATCTTCCTTTCGATCTATCTGATCGAAAGCAAAATCAACTGGATCAACACCTATCAGGGCCTGATCGTACCGTTCATCTATTCGGCGTTCTCGATCTTCTTCCTGATCCAGACCTTCAAGACGCTCCCGGACGACGTACTCGACGCGGCGAAGCTCGACAAATGCTCGGAAATCCAGATCATCGGCAGCATCATCCTTCCGATGGCGAAGCCGACGATCATCACGACCGTGATGTTCACATTTGTTTATAAATGGAACGACTATTTTTGGACCAGCATCCTCACGACCGACGACGCGGTGCGCACATTGCCGCTCGCGATCCAGAACCTGATGCCGGTCGGCAACGCGGCCAACGAGTGGCACACGATCATGGCCGGCAACCTGATGCTGTTCGCCCCGATGTTCCTTCTCTACCTGCTGGCCAACAAGAGCATCAAGCAGATGTTCGTCTACGGCGGAATCAAATGAGCGCTTTGCCGGCGGAGGCCGGTGCAATAAAACTCGTTCATAACTTTAAAGGAGGAAAAAACATGAAAAAATTCCTTGCGATGATTCTTGTTCTGTGCCTGGTTCTCGCGGGCTGCTCGGGCACGGAGGAAGAAGCTCCGGAATCCGAGATCAGCGAGTCTTCGTCCGAAGCGGAAGCCCCGGCCGAGACGGAGCAGGTGGAAATTGTATTCTGGAACGTCTTTGCCGACGACTCCGACACCGGCGTCTTCCTCGCCGATGCGGCAACCAAATTCATGGCCGACAACCCCGACATCAAGGTGACGATCGTTGGGCAGGGCGGCTACGACGACATCGTTGAGCGCCTCGAGGCGGCTGCGGCTTCCAAATCGCTCCCGACCATGGCAATCATCGAGGAGACCTTCCTCGGCCGCTTCTATCCGCTGACCGTCGATCTCTCCCAGTACCTGGATCCGGCCGTCGTCGAGAACTATCAGGACGGCCTCATGGTCTCCTGCTACTATGACGGCGTACTCCGCGCGGTGCCGTTCAACCGCTCCATGCCGAACCTCTATGTCAACAAGACCCTCTTCGACAACGCCGGCATCACCGAGATCCCGGATACCTGGGATGAGGTCTATACGACCGCCGAGGCGCTGACCGATCCGGAAAAGGGCGTTTACGGCTTCGGCGTCTGCTGGGATACCGATGCGTGGATCTATGAATCCATCCTGTATTCCTTCGGCGGCGAGATCGTCAGCGAAGACAACAAGACCATCCTGCTCAACCAGGACAGCACGGCAGCCGACATCCTCACGAAGTTCCAGGATGAGGCGGACGCCGGAGTCTTCTTTAACCCCTACATCTATCAGGACAACGTCTGGTCTACGATCGGTTCCGCTTTCCTTGACGGAAAAGTCGCCATGTTCCTCGGCTCCAACGGCGTCTATTCCATGTATAAGGGCTGGATGGCCGACGCGGGCTATGAGATGGAGATCTATCCGCACCCCGGTTTTGAAAACGGCATCGCCACCGGCGCGGGCAACATCGTGATGTTTGCCGACGCGACCGAAGAGCAGCGCGCCGCGGCCGCGAAGTTTATCGAATACCTCGCCACCGACGACGTCGCCGGCGCCTACACCGTCCTGACCGGATATCTCCCGACGACCGAGACCTGCGTCAACCAGGCCGACCTCGCCGCCTTTATCGAAGCGAATCCGGACTATGTGAACGCGATCAGCCAGATGCAGTATGCCCACAGACGCCCGCTGACCTCCGCGTGGAAGAGCATCTACACCGCTCTCACCGATGAGATCGCCTACTGCATGACCTACACGGATACCGATGCCGCCGCCTCCATCACCACCGTCTCGGAGCAGGCTCAGGTTCTGCTGAACGACGCCACCGCGCTTGCTGCCGGCTGATTACTTTCCCGGCAGGGCAAATTTCCCGAACTGAAAGGAATCGCGCTTTGAAAAAAACGACATTCATCCAGGATGGAAATTTCTATAAAGGAAATATCCATACCCATACCACCCGCTCCGACGGGCGGCTTCCTCCGGAAGTGGTCATCTCGGAGTACCGCAAACGCGGCTACAACTTCCTGATCCTGACGGAACACAACCGCTACACCGACCTCAAGGGATACGACTCCGGCAACTTCATCCTGCTGCCCGGCATGGAGATCAACCCGCCGCCGGATATCCACGCGATCCGGGACTATCACTTCCTCTGCCTCCCCGGCACCAAAGAGATGCGGGAAAAGGCCACGCTTCCTCCCTACGAGCACGATCATGTGCTCGATCTCAAGACGTTTCACACCTATGAGGATCTCCAGGAGATGATCGACGACGCCTACAACCGCGGCAACATGATCACGATCAACCACCCCTTCTGGTCGAAGGTGGAATATGATGAGATTCTCCCTCTGAAGCATCTTTTTGCGATGGAAGTGTTCAACTACTGCTCCTACATGCTCGAAAACGTGGGCACCGCCTTCTCCCACTGGGATGCGGTGCTGCGCAACGGAATGAGGCTCTGGGGCACCGCCGTCGACGACGGGCACAACTTCTATCCGTTTGAATCCGGCGGCAACGATTCCTTCGGCGGCTGGATCACGGTGAAGGCGAAGAGCCTCTGTCAGGACGACCTGATGGAAGCCATTGCGGCCGGCAGCTTCTACGGTTCCGCTGGCCCGGAGATCCATGATTTCTATGTGGAGGACGGGACCATTCATTTCTCCTGCTCCCCGGTATCCAGAATCTTCGTCAACGGCCACCAGCGCGAGCTCCGCGTGAAATGGCACGACCCTGGCGACCCGCCGCTGACCGAGCTTGTCTGCCCGCTCTGGGGCGACTGCCAATGGTGCGAGGCGGAAAAGTACGTCCGCATCGAGTGTATCGACGAGTTCGGCCGGAAGGCGTTCACCAACCCGATCTGGCTCGACGACTGACGCCGCCGATCACCGGAACCAAATTTACCCTCTCTGAATCAGATCCTCTTTAAAAACAGATCGGGCGGAAGGACCCCTCCGCCCGATCTGAATGAGGGTCTATTCTTTTGCATGTCCTTCCGCGAAATCTGCTGAAAAGAGGAAAAAAATGAACGACGCTGTGACCAAATGGTCCGACAAACTGGATGCGTTCCATATCGGTCTTGTCTGCGGCGTGCTCGGGATCATCCCGCAGGAGATCGACGACATTTACACCAACCCCGGCCGTGGCATCAACAACGATACGTTTGTGATCGCCGCAAAGGGGCAAACCTATCTCTACCGCCTCCCCGGCAAGGGCACGGAGCTCTTCTGCGACCGCGACCGGGAGTATGACGCCTATATGCGGCTCAAGGAGTACGCCATCACCGACGAGCTCGTCTATTTCGAGCCGCGTCTCGGCATCAAGATGTCCGTCTATTACCCCAACAGCCACGTCACGGACGTCACCGATGACGAGGAGCTTCGCCTCTCCACGGAGCTGATCCGCCGGTTTCATAACCTGCCGGTTGAGTTCCCGGTTATCGATACGCCATACATGCGCCTCGGACGTTATCATAAAATTGCGGAGGAATCCGCCGGAAAGGAACACTATCCGGAGGGCTTCGAGAGCTTTCTGCAAGAGGTGCTGGATTTCCAGCCGACGCTCGACCGCTTTTCGCAGAAGCTCTGCCCCTGCCACGGGGACTGCCTGCCGAACAACGTGCTTTTCCCCTGCGGGAAGCCGGCGCCGATCCTGATCGATTTTGAATTCCCGGCCATGAGCGATCCCTATGGGGATCTCGCGGCCTTCTGCCACGACGGCGAGCTCAAAGAAGAAGCCTGCCTCCGGTGCCTCGATTTCTATCTTGGCCGCCCGGCCGGGGATCTTGAGAGATTCAAGCTCTTCGGTTATATCGCGGTCGTCGCGGCGATGTGGTGCTGCTGGTCCTCCTATAAAGCCGCAGTGGAGAAAAACGTCGAATTCTACGACGGGTATTCCCTGATGTCCTATCGTTACGCAAAATTCGGGCTGGAGCTCGCAAGGGAGTTCCTGCCCGGCGCGGAAAAAGAGCTTGGCTGAAAAAACAAAAAGCTCCGGAGCCGAAAGGCGGCCGGGGCTTTTTTATTTTTATATAAGAAAAACGGGTGCCGGAACTCCGCGTCCCTATAACCGGAAGAACAGCTTCACTATGCCCCTTGCGGAGAAGGGAATGAGCGGCCAGAAATATCCTTTGGTACCCGGGCTTTTCGTGGAGAGGATCAGCAGCAGCGTGACCGCCATGGCCGCCGCGAATCCCCAGATGCCGAAGAGCGCCGTCAGGATCACCGCGAGGATCCGCATATATTTGATGGCATAGCCGAGCTCATAGCCGGGCTGGCTGTAATTTGCCATGGCGACAAAGGACATATAGAGCAGCGTATCGGAGCAGAACCAGCCGGATTCCACGGCATAGTTTCCAAAGACGATCGCCCCCATGATGCTGAAGGAAGTGGTCAGCGTCTCCGGCGTGCTCAGGGAGGAGAGCTTCAGGCCGTCGATGATGAATTCGAGCAGCAGCAGCTGGATGGCCGGGTGCAGGTAGGGCGTCTCGTCGAGCAGGATGAAGTGAAACGCCTCCGGCACATATTGAGGGTACCGCAGCGCCAGTAGCCACAGCGGCGTCATCACGAGCGTCAGCAGCGTGACGATGAGCCGCGTCAGCCGGAGGTACGCGCCGGTCATCGGCGGGAAGTAGTAGTCGTTCGCGTCCTCGGAGATGGCAAACAGCGTCGCCGGCAGAATGATCGCCGAAGGAGAGTTGTCCACCAGCACGGCGATATCTCCCTCAAGAATCTGCGCGGAGGTGGTATCCGGGCGCTCGGTAAATTTATATTTCGGAAACGGGTTCCAGCGTTTTTTCCCGGTGAGGATGGAGGCCATGCTCTCCTGATTCATCGTCAGGGAATCCATGTCGGAGCTCTTGATCCGGCGCCGCACGTCCTCGAGCAGCTTCGGATCGGCTCTTCCTTCCATCCAGCAGAGCGCGATATCCGTCCTTGAGCATACGCCGGTCGTCAGGTATTCGATGCGGAGACGCGGGTCCCGGATCCGCCGCCGGATCAGCGCACAGTTGAGCACCATGGTTTCCATGAAGCCGTCTTTCGAGCCGCGCAGAACTTTGTCCCGCGCCGGCTCCGACGTGGTACGCTGCGGATATGCCCGCAGATCCATCACGACGGCGGCGCCGAAGCCGTCGACCAGTATGGCTGTAAGCCCGCTGAGCACGGCGGTCACAATCGCTTTTTCTTCCTGTTCGAGCGCGGCGGCACAATGCGGGACGCAGCATTCCAAAAAATTCTGAGTGTCCGTCATCTCCTCCGGTTTCACAAGAAAGAGGGTTTCCATGATCCGTTCCAGAATATTGTCCTTTGTAAATCCCGTCACAAAATAAAGGACCGCGTCCCGCCCGCCGATCCGGATGTTCCGCTCCTGCAGGTCAAAGTTGTGCTCCCTGTCAAAAATGGCGGCAAACCGCCGCTTTTCTTCTTCCAGTTTTCCGGATATCTGCATTGCAAAGACCGCCCTTTCAGGAATATTTTGCCTGAAAGAGCGGCCTCTTATGCATGGTTTCACCATGGGTATTTCTCCACTGGTGGAAAACGCAGGCGCGGGTTTCTCTCCATAGAAGGATTGCCCTCCGCGGCACCGATTTCCCACGCTGCGTCCCGCGGAAAAGCGATTCGTTTTCCTCCGAATCGGGCGGCGGGAGCAGCGGGCTTATCGAGATTGGCATCGTCCGGGGAATACCGGCCTATTTTAAAAGGACGGCGGCTTCCAGAGACACCGATTCTCCGTTTTTCACCTGCCCGAAGAGCGGCTCGGCCTTCTCCCATCCCTGCGGCAGGGGCTGCGGTTCCGCCGAGCGGTTCAGCACGGTGAGCAGAAAACGCCCTCCGGCCTCTCGCTCAAAGGCAAAGATCGCCTCGTCCGCCCGCAGGATGCGAAAGCCGCCCCCCATCAGCGCGGCATGCTCCTTCCGCAGCTTCCCAAGACTCCGGACCGTTTCCCGGAGCTCCGCATCCTCGTCTCCCCACGGGTAGCAGCAGCGGCAGAAGGGATCCCTGTAGCCGTACATGCCGGCCTCGTCGCCGTAATAGATGCAGGGCGTGCCCGGCAGCGTGAAGATCGCGGCGAAGGCCTCGGTCAGCAGGCGTTTTCCGTTCGCATATTGTTCCGGAGAGGGAATGTGGTGCGCCGCCTGCCATTCGCAGTCATGGTCGTCCGACGGCTCGCAGCCGAGGAAGGTAAGCGCCCGCTCCGTGTCGTGGGTCGAGAGCAGGTTCCAGCTCCGGGCAAGGGAGGGGGCGGGGTAGTTCTCGTACAGATCGAGGAGCGTCTCCCGGAGCGGCGTCCCGTCCCTGAGCCAGCCGAGCAGCGCCGCCCGGATGGGGTAATTCATCACGCCGTCGAGCTCGCCGCCGAGAAGATAATGCCGGCGCTTCCCATAGGAGATCTTGTTGGAGGCATCCTCCCAGACCTCGCCGATCAGCAGAGCGCCGGGCTTCCGGTGCACGGCGGCGGAGATCTTCCGGAGCAGTTCCTCGTCGAGCTCGTCGGCGACGTCGAGCCGGAAGCCGTCCGCGCCGAGGCCGAGCCACTTCTCAATGACGCCGCCCGGCCCGCAGAGAAAATTCTGCCAATCCGGATTGGCGCCGTCGACCGCCGGCAGGTCGGCGAAATTCCACCACGTCCGGTAGCCGCAGGGATAGTTCCCGAAGGCGTACCATTCATGATAGGGGCTCGCCGGGTCGGAGGCCGGCGGGCCGGGATAGCGCCGCCTCGCATTGAAGTAGACGCTGTCGCTGCCGGTGTGATTGAACACGCCATCCAAAACGACCTTGATCCCAAGTCGGTGCGCCTTTTCGCACAGCAATGCAAAATCTTCCTCCGTACCGAGTAACGGGTCGATTTTTGTATAATTTGCAGTATTATATCTGTGATTGGAATGCGCCTCAAAAATCGGGTTCAGATAGAGCTCGGTGACGGATAGAGAGGCGAGGTATTCGAGTTTCTC